>Ga0228701_1000254_pt1 | contig 49509 bp, 82 predicted proteins | sample McNCre117_Aug_MG_2_FD_178017 | JGI IMG/M metagenome (GOLD analysis project Ga0228701, IMG submission 178017) | Freshwater microbial communities from McNutts Creek, Athens, Georgia, United States - 11-17_Aug_MG | ecosystem: Environmental > Aquatic > Freshwater > Creek | place: USA: Georgia... | reverse complement strand
ATAGCCCCCTAAAACCCGTTTAAATGATTCCATGTAATACACCCCCATGAAAGCAGCCCTACCCCTTTTAAAAAATTATAAAAATCGTAGCAAGGTGCATTACGTCATTTTATGGAATCCCAAGTTTTCCCCCCACCCCCCCTCTTTTAAATGTAATGAGGTCATAATGTTTGTTGTTATGCAAATTTAATTTAATCAACCACTTACATAAGCCCCCATTGATATACTTATATAAGCCATTTTCAAGATAGCCCCAAGCTATCGGCATGGATGTAGTCATAGCCTAGCAGGAAATCTTAGATTCTAAGACTTGCAAACAAAAGTAGTACAACATATAAATGTAATACTTTTTTCTTACAAACCACAGTCATATAGAAACAGAAGTTTTAATTGTGTCGGATTCCCGACAGTTGGGTGTAATACTTTAGTAGTAATGCGCAAGCTGTTTTGGAAACAAAGGTATACAAAGTGACGGAAAATTGACACATTTCTTACGTGAAACTTACACTAGGTGTCGGGATTACGTCACCCCTGTCAAAAAACCGACACTTTTTTTAAGTGGAAAGTATACGTTTTGAGGCTTTTGTAAGCCATTGGTATACGTTTCAAGGCTGGCATGGTACGTGCTTAGTAATAGGTAGACCGATAAACCATGAATAAGGGGTGAAAATGAATACTAAAGAAATCTTATGCTTACTTGGCATAGTTTGTGCATACCTTCTAGTGTCTTACCTAGATAGTGGCTTCTAATGTAGGAATTCTTAAGCCGTGAGAAAATCTCACGGGTTAAGAAAACCTTAGAAGATTAGATAAAATTAGATTCTAAGATTATGTATTGTGCAGTTATGCGGGTGATGTTACCCCATGTGTACAGTGCATAACATTGGAGTATTAAAATGCCATTCTTTGAAATTTCCTATAATGACGATAGTGTCACCTTCGTGAACACTAAGACAAACAAAGCCGAGAAATTGGAATTGTTTAATGCCTTGGATGACGCCGAGGCTATCCGGATTGTCAATGGTGAAATCCGAAGCCGTGACAATGTAAGCAAAGCCGCTGTTTCTTTGTTGTCTCACTTATTGGATAATCCTCGCTTGGATGAATACAAGGGGCTTACTCCAATTAATGAATTGGTGCCTAATGACTTGAAAAGTGCCATTAGAGACTTAGAAACCGAGTATTTGAAACCCCGATTCTCTGCACCCTTGCAAGCAAAGGGCAATACCCCTGCCACTATTGAGAAACAATGGCAGCTATTCGCAGCGGGTTTGCGTGAAGGTGGCGGCTATGCCAACGCAAAGAGTCGCGTCATTAAGTATTTTGCACACATGGGCAAATTACCCGTGCATGATAATGGTAAGTGCATTACAGTCGCGGCTATTGACAAAATCCTTGCTAATGAAATGCAAAAAGTGCAACCCGCTACGCCCGAAGGTATCGCTGGCAAATTGGTAAAACTATCTAGCGACATTGCAAACCGAAAAGAAACCACGGACTTAGGGGATTATCCCACGGCAATTGCCGCGCTAAAATCCATGCTTGCAACATACGAAGGACTGTATCGTGAGGCGTTAGAAGACATGACCTCACTTATCGGGAATACATCTCTTACAAATACGGCTGATGCAGTAATGGCTAAGGCCGCTGAACCTGACACCATTGAAGGGCTGAACGCTCAGTATGAGAATGGTCAAATTAGCGAAGATGAACTAATTACCCGCGCGGCAGTCTTGGGGTATGAGTTAGCCCCCGAAGCCGAGGACGCATCCGTATGATTGACACAATTCTTATTGCCCCATGTCACATATTGACTGCGAATCTAATCCTTGCTTTGCGAGAATCCAATGGCCTAGAATTTATTTCATTAGAGATGCGCCTAGCATTGATAGCTGAATTATCTAAGCCCGTGCCATGTACTAACTAAGTACCTTAGAATTAAAAGCCCCTTCAATGGGGCTTTTTTTCGTTCTTACATTTTAGGCCCACGCATTGTGGGCTTTTTTTCGTGGGTTTTAATCGAAAGAGTAGAACAATGGGTAAAGCAACATCCGTGGGAATCGGGTCTATCAACAAAAGGTCTATCAACAGGGCCAAGCCCAAGGTTTGTAAATGTGGTCAGCCAATAGACAATCAACGCCTATCGCTTGGCTACTTTACATGCTTAATTTGTGGGGCTAAAGAAGCCAGTAAGCGTAAGTTTACCGTGGCTCCAATGCCTAAGAGCAACTACATCCTAATCACTGATTTGTCCTTGCTTAAGGGTCTTAACAGTTCACACAAAGGTGGTTTAACGTGATTATCTGGACTAGAGAGCAGATTGAGGTCAATAATGACCCACAACGTCGATGCTACAACGGCTGTCATTACAGTACGGAAAAAGTGTGGACTGCATGGAAAGCCCTTGGTTATCCTAAAACCACTGAGGATGGGCTACGCCGGATTATTGATTGGCAGGCATGGGATAAATACATTGCCACCATCAATAAGAAAACTATTGTCCGTGAATATCAATTAACAGATGGAGCTGTGCCATGAAATTCTTTGTCTATTTTTGGTTTTGGCTTATTGTGTTTGCCTTTACTTTCATTGTAATTGGGCTAACTATGCAATGGCTACAAGGAGGTTTTATCTATGTTTAAGGCAGGAGATAAGGTAAAGTGTATTGATGCCTCTTGTGTAGCCACTCTAGTTAAAGGTTATACCTATGAAGTACAAGGTGTGACTCAACAAGGCGAACTCCTTTATTTAGTTGGTAAAGGGAATGGGTATGGAATGTGGCATTATGGTGCGCATCGTTTTGTGTTGAAAGAAAGAAATCATATGAATCCAGAAACAGTAACAATCAACGAAAAAGCTAAGCCTAAGACCAAAGGTTTGCGCCCACAAGCAGACACTTATTATGTGCAGCGTTTGGGTGGTAATGCTCCAACTGTGGTGCATTTAACCTTCGATGATGCTAAGAATGAGGCCAATCGTTTGGCTGCTTTGCATCCTAGTGCAGAGTTTTACGTGTTGGCTAAGGTATATTCTATTAAGAAAGTACCCGTGTATACCTCAGAAGCACAGGAATATAGTGTATGACGTTCCAAGTAGGACAACTTGTTAGGTGTATTGACCAAGGCCATAGTGGTAAGCTAACCAATGGTAATGTTTACACCGTAGCACATCGGCGTGTAGATTCTGATGGTGATGAGTTTATCCACGTTGTAGGTGTGGTACGTGAGTTCTTTGCCCATCGCTTCGAGGCTTTAACTGCTGATGGTGCTCCCATTAGTGTGCCTAAACCTAAGCTTATCTTGAATGAGAAAGCTAAGCGAGCACAACCAGCTCCTTCACAAACAGGTATTCCTGAAGGTAGTGTTGTATATACCCATCCTGAATACATTGAGCAACCTGCACTAGTAGCGTCATCTCCTTTGTGGATTACACTGCGTAATAAACTACCATACAAATACCATGACTATGTATATCGTAGTCTTAAAATGGCATTTGGTAGTCCCACAATTGCCAACTTACAACCCAATAAGACTTCTCTTATTGATGCATTTACATGGAGCAGCGCTCCTCGTGAGGATTTGTGGCACAACGTGTATGATGCAGTACAGTATGGTAATTTTAGTGGTTTAAATTCATATTTTAACCATTATGGTCTTTAACTAAAAGGAAACAAAATGATTAAGTTCATCCCTGTTCGCGTTAAACGTAGTCGATTTGTCGGTAAAAGCTTTCATTATATGCTATTTGCACGTAACGCCCCACGTGCCTTTAGTATGTTTAAATTTGTAGGAGCTAATGTATGATGAATGTATGTCCTGAATGTGGTGAAGTAAACCTGTGCGACACCTGCACCGACCTGTTTGACCGCGAGGCTGAGGCTATGCAAGCCATTGCTGAGGAAGATTGCTGTGCAGTTGCGGCGGACAAGTTCTTAGCCGAGCTAAGCGGCGGGTCTATCAACAATCGCATTAACATTGGTAGTGGCGAGGACGTATGCCTTTGCTAATCCGTACCGAACTGTTCATAGGCAGTGACCCATATCAACGTGGCAGTCCTGAGTGCTATTCACGTAAAGTATACTACTCCGAAGAAGAACTAGCTTCTTATGTTAAAGCGATACGTCGTGACTGGAAGAAAGGCAAATGTAGCTATTGGTTCTTAGTAATCAATCGAATCAATCTTGACTTGGAAGACTTCTCAGTAGTTGAAGTTATTAAGCAAATGCATCCATTGATGGAGCGTTTACAGCTTAATGCTGAAGCTAAAGGCAAGGCTCCAAAGCCCAAACGTAAGTCGTTAGCAGACTACGCACCACCAATTCCATCAGCATCCATTAGTCAAATGATTGCAGAAATGGAAGCTATGCAAACATCACAAGTCACAGCAACACCTGAACAAGTTGCTATCCAACCTATGCCAACAGTATTTCCAGCAGATTTTGGTCTAGGAGGTGCTATCGCTGGTGGCAGTCCTACTCATTACAATCCCCATGCGTATGCTCCCCAAGAAGGAAACTAAATGATTGAAGCATCCTATCCCTCGGTTCGGGTTAAAGAACCACCATTGCATGGCTTTGTAGCTGGTAAATGGTATTCCCCACAAGAGCATCAGCAAGCTATGATGCGTGGCATTAAGGTTGAGGAATATCGACGCCGTGATGATATTATCCGTGAGCAATCCAATAAGGTAAAGCTCCAGACGGGTGACACTGCCTATCCAACAGAGCAGAAAGGCTTTAATAAATATGGCGCTGTCATCATTGTGGGTATCTCTCGTTCATACAAAGAGTTCCCTGTCAATGATGAATGGCGTGAGAATGATATGCCATTTGTCGTGTCGTTCCGTCCACTAACAGGCAAGGATAAGGGTAGTCACATCCTATGTACCTACAATTATCTTGGCAAAGATAAACCAACCTTTGAGGAAGCAAAACCTGCATGAAAACTCTAGCGTATTCTCCGTGGGGCAACGGATATAGCATCCGTCCCTTTGACCAACTGTTTGACCAAGCGGTTGATGCTAAGAAGCATGGCTTTGATAACGTCGATGCGTTCATTCTATGGGGTGGCACAGACATTCATCCTAGCTATTATGGTGCTCAGCCTCATAAGTGGAATCAGGCAGGCACTCTCCCATCTGAACGTGATGTTTGGGAATGGAATGCCATGAAGCTGTGCAAAGCCAAGGGTATTCCAATTATTGGTGTATGTCGTGGCGCTCAGTTCATGTGTGCATTCGTTGGCGGTAAGCTTATCCAACACGTTAGTGGTCACACTAATGGCAGTCATAACGTAGTTACTAGCGATGGTGATAAGTTTGCTGTCACTACTTGTCACCACCAGATGCTTGACTTGCGTGGCACTAACCATGAACTGCTTGCTTGGACTCCTGAACCTTTGTCTCGTGTATACCAAGGCGAGACTGAGCTGGATGTAGTCAATAAGGATGTATTCAAAGAACCTGAAATGGTGTTCTTTCCAGACATTAAGGGCTTTGCTATTCAAGGTCATCCCGAATGGGCTCCTGAGAATAGTAAGTTTGTTGCCTATTGCAACCAACAAATCGCTGACCTATTGTTTAATGAGGTGTGGGCATGAGTAATGTTTGTGCTGATAGCACAGAAATTAATTATTGCTGTGGTGTTGATGAACTCGGTGTTTTTGTAGAGAGTGACCATGCCAATCGCTGGCGTGGTGATATTTCCGATGCTCTTGATTGTGTCAAATCTGGTACAGGATATTTTGTATCTACATTTATCAACAATGATATTTGTAAGCGGGCTTACTATGAGCTATGCGATAAAGCTATCTTGTTGTACCAATCTCCTCCTCGCTTCAATCCCCGTCATGGAGAAAATGAGGTGTTCGTGTGTGTATTTCTTTCTAAGGATGTTAAATGACTGAACAAATTGCATTGCAACAAAAGCTGCACAATCCCGTGCGCTTGGCTAATGAGTCGTATGAAGACTATGTTAAGCGTCGTCGAGACAGCCGTGAGCTGAATAAGCTGGCTCGTGGTGGTCGTCTATTCCACGCCTCTGTGTGGCACACTGAAGAAGTAGATAAAGATGGTAAGCCCTACTTCAAACGTCATCACAAAACATTCATTAAACCCAAGGAAGCATAACATGAAACGTATTACGTTATTGGCAGTAGTTGCCCTCGCCGCCTGCTCTAAAGCTCCTGAGCCTCAGCCTGTTGTACAGCAGCAGGTTCCTCAGCAGCAGGTCTATCAACAACCAATGCAGCAAGTGCAGCAACAGCCAGCTCCTGTACAATATGTACAGCAACCAGCCCCTGTTGTAGTGCAACAGCATGACAGCGGAGTAGGTACTCTCGCAACTGGTATGTTGTTAGGACACATGATGTCAGGTGGCGGGGGAGGCGGTGGTAGTAGCAGCAATAATGTTACCCGCAACACAACAGTGGTAAACAAAACCGTTGTTGTTCAGCAGGCTCCCAAGCCAGCGCCAGCTCCTCGTGCAGCAGCACCTCGTGCTACCTCTAGTCGTAAATAAAGGAAATATTATGCGTTTAGGTTCTGACCCCGAAGTATTCTTGCAAGACGCCAACGGCAGTCCTGTTAGCTCCATTGGTTATATCAATGCCGACAAATGGAATCCCATGCAGATTCCTGATATGCCCGAAGGTTACACATTGCAGGAAGATAACGTAAGCCTTGAATATGGCATCCCGCCAGCCGCTAGTGCTGACGAGTTTATTGACCACATCAACAAAGTGATGGAGAAATCCAAGGAGTATTTGCCCAACCTCAGCTTCTCTAAGCTGTCTTGCATCATCTTCCCTGAAGACCAGATGCATCATCCATTGGCACATATCTTCGGCTGTGAGCCGGACTTTGATGCTTGGACTAAGCAGTCTAACAAGAAACCTGAACCACCTCATCCATTGATGCGTAGTGCTGGCGGTCATGTCCATGTCGAGACAACTAAAGACCAACTTGCTGTCATCCGTGCAATGGACTTGTTCTTGGGTGTGCCTTCTGTCTTGATGGACAATGGTGAAATGCGTAAGAAATTGTATGGTAAAGCTGGTGCTTTCCGTGGCAAGTCTTATGGCGTTGAGTACCGTACATTGTCCAATTTCTGGATTTTCAAGAACGAACTTATCCGTTGGGTGTGGAATAACACTGAACGTGCCTTGGAAAGTGTTGACAACCTTGACGTAATGGCTGAGAAGGATAACATCCTTGCCGCTATCAACGACAACAACAAAGAGATTGCTCAGATGTTGGTGGACAAATATAACTTGGAGGTCATTAAATGATTTTTAACAGTAGTAATCACGACGACATTAATCGTTACTACCGCAATACCTATGTGAAATTCAAGGAGACGGGTGATACTTTGTATTACATCCGTAACGTGAACAGTGAGGTTGTGCGTGGTGTTGATGCCTCAGGTGGTGAGTTTGAGTTGTGGTTGTCTGATGAACATCCCTACGAAGTAGACTACATCCTACCAAGTAAGAGCTATTTCCAGTACAAGAAACGTGCTTGTTTGTTGTTGCGTGTTCCTGCCAAGCAATATCAGCGTGGCTTGTCCAACAGCAACACACGTGTTAATGCTCTAGGTAAGACAGGTAGTGTCAATGCTGTCGAACTTACGTTCGATGTGTTGACTGAGTTTGTCAACAAGCAGGCTTTCCCTAGCTTATCTAAAGCAGTGTTGAACAAGGCTAAAGACCATAGCGTTGTACTGTCTCCCCGTTTTGCCTATGTTCCTGACATGAAGGCTATTTTTGCTGACGCTATCTTGGTAGCTGAAGTTAATCCAGAAGACAAACTCGTAGTGGTTCGTCATCCAATCTTTAAGCCAGAACTTCTTGAACTGGCTGCTGATACAGAGTTTAAGGTAGCATGACATGACAAATATCGCAAAACATTTTAACTTAAAGGGCCATACGTGTGACATGGTGGATGTATTTTACGCTGGCATGGAATGTGAGATTGAGTCCATCCGTAATCCTGAACCTTCCTACCATGGGTTTACCACGACGACTGACGGTTCGTTGCGTAACAATGGCTATGAGTTTATCTCACAGCCGCTGGATAAAGAAACACTCTTGGGTTGTTTCAAGAAACTCCATGCAACACTTGAGTATCACGATAAAACCGATGCTTTCTCTCCTCGAACATCTACCCACGTACATATCAACTGTCGTACTCTGACACCAGCTCAGACAAAACAGATTGTATTGTTCTATGCATTGTTTGAAGAGTTCTTCTTTGCATTCGTTGACCCCGTGCGTCGTAGTAACATTCATTGTGTTCCTTTGACAGAGACGTTCTTGCCTGCTTTGTATCATCGTAACCTCAATGCGATGATTGATGGTTGGCATAAGTACACAGCTTTGAACTTGATTCCCTTGGTCAAGCTTGGTACTATTGAGTTCCGTCACTTGCAGGGCACTGATGACCCCGAGCTTACTCGCCAATGGCTGAGTTGTTTGGAGCGTTTGTGGACACTGGCTCAGAAAGATACTGTGTCTGCCGCAGCATTGACTGACGAGGCTCGCCTCAAACAATGGTGGCAATACATCTTTGCCGAATGTCCTAAGATTCTTGCATTGGAATCTAGCTTTCACAACATCATCAAGAACAACTTGATTGATGTTAAATTGTCATTGGTCTAAGGAACTATTATGTGTGGTATTGTAGGCGTAGTCCTAAAAACTAACAACGGTTTGTTGAAACAGCAAGAAGATAGCTTTTATCAGTTGCTGTATGCGGATGCTTTGCGTGGCGAAGATTCCACGGGTATCATTGGTGCTGAGAAAGATTCCAGTTTCCACATCGCTAAGGAAGCGAATGAGGCAGCTTGGTTCTTGTCTCAGTATCCTAACAGCAAGATTGCCAAGTCCATGTGGGCTGACGGTAAGGCTTACATTGGACACAATCGTAAGAAAACTATCGGTGCAATCTCTGATGAAACGGCCCATCCGTTCGTTGTTAACGATGAGTTTGCCATGGTGCATAACGGCACACTGACAAACCATAAGAAACTGGCTGATACAGTAGTAGATAGCGAGGCACTCACCATTGCTTTCCACAAGGCTTTCACAGAGGAAGATTATCGTAACACTCTGGAAGACTTGTTGGGTGAAGTGACAGGTGCATATGCCACAGCAAGCTATGACCAACGTACCCACAAAGTTCGTTTGTTGCGTAACTCGCAACGTCCCTTGTCAATGGTTGAGACAAGCAATGCGTATTACTTTGCTAGTGAGGCTCCAATGTTGTTTTGGATTCTTGCTCGTAATGGTTACACAGCTAAAGACTTAGACATCAAGCCCATTCCTGAGCATACGTTAGTAACCTTTGACTTGGATGCTAACAAGATGACGGAAGAGGTGCTTGTGCCAAAAAAGTCCAAGCCTCATACACATCATACGGTGGGTATGGGGCGGGGTATTACGACGGGGCGTACTAATTACAAACAGGAGGTAGATGGTCTTTCTAAGAACCAGTACAAACGATTTCGCAACAGGAACATATTTAAACGCGTCGAGTTTTGGGCAGAAGACTTCATCGAGACGGCCTATCCCCGAACAGTCGCAGATGGAGAAACCGCCATCACTCTTATGGGCAATAGCGATAATATTCTGCATGACCATTTTATACACACTAACATCGACATAAAAGAGTTGAATCTTGATGTGGGTGATTTGACTGAACGCCTTTGGTCTGGTCGTATTGAAGACATGGTCTATGACCCCGCTACCAAGAAGATGAGCCTTACTGTTGGTAATGCAAGTCCACTACCTATCTCTGTCCCTAAGAAGGGCAAGATTAAACAGGTTGCTTATACAACCTTCCTTCCAGACGGTTCTCCCGTTATTGATGATGACTATATTCGTAGGAGTTTAGATGCTAAAGAAAAAGACGCCTCAACTATTGTGCACTGAATCAGGCCTTAAAAGCATGAGCCTCAAGCTCATGGCTCAAGGTCTATCAACCTATTATCATCGCAAAGTGTTCCGTACAACCAAGGTTCGTCCTCTACGAAAGCAGTTCAAGTATGGTCAAAGCATCAACAAAGTTCAGCAATACAACTGGTTCCGTGAGCAGGAAATCCCAGCCCTCGAATTCTCAACTGATGCCGAGTGGGCCAAGGCTCGTCTTGCCGAGGGACAAACCATCTTTGGTCGTAAGTACCTTAACGCGTCCTGCGGTAAAGGCATCGTTGTTATGGAGTCAACCGATGACTTCGTAGCTTGTCCAGTGTACACTTTGTACAAGAAAAAGAAACGGGAGTTCCGAATCCATGTCTTTAAAAACCAAGTGGTCGCAGTTGTGGAGAAAAAACGTCGACGAGAATTTACGGGTGAACGAGACACCAAAATCCGAAACTTGGCTAACGGATACGTATTCGTACAGTCTGTGTCAGACGAACCCGAAGGTCTCAGGGAACTCGCTCTGCGAGCCGCAGCAGTTTCTCCGTCAGATTTCCGAGGCGTTGACATTGGATTTAATGAGAAAAAATCCGAACTCTTTGTCATCGAAGTTAACTCCGCCCCCGGAATTCAAGGTAGCAACGTCAACAAATACTTACAAGCAATCATCAGCCATGTTTAATATCACCATCAAACCAGAACACAACCAAACAGGTATTCTCACAGAATCAGCACAGAGTAATCCTCTGCGTTGGCGCATCATGTATCGTGAGAAAGACACCCTTACCTCACAAGCTCAGCTTATGAAGTGTAAGGACTACTTCAATGACTTGGTTGCCTTGCGTAAGGGCCATGTGTTCACTGTCTATGGTTTCAAGAATGACACCGTGAAGTTCAACAAATGGGGTTTGTATATCTTGCTCACCGAGGTAGGTAAAGCAGACCAGTTCATTGGTAACGTAGAGAAAGCAATCAATGTTCGATTGAAAGCTGACATGGGAACATCCATTCGTTGCTGGAAACAGGACGATAAGAGTGTTGTTATCCGTATTCCAAACAAGATGTGGGAATCTACATACTACATCTCTTTGTTGACCATGATGTTGCGTGTATGTAACAACAACGTGGAGTTTTCTTCGTGGGATGATTTGTATTCAGATAAGTCTCCATTGAACACCGTTGAGCGTAGCTTTACACAGGATGCTAAACTGTTCACCAAACATCTGGGATTCAAACTTCCAATTGATACGTGGTACTATTATAACTCACAGTACAATGGTATGAAGGAAGTAGATATTGCTGCTATTGGTGGCTCAACCATCCACAATAATGGTTGTTCAGCATGGTGTTCTAATTTGCCAGCAGATATTCGTGCTAATTTGGTTAGTCAAATTGCAGCAGCAACAACAGCAGTGGAAGAGGTGGAAGTATGAAGTGCGTTTGTTGTGACGTTATCTTGACAACTGCGGAATCAGTCCGTAAATTTAAGAACAGTGGTGAATATGTGGACATGTGTAATAAGTGCCTATCTACTATTAGCGACGATGTTGCTACTGTGGACGGTGTGGCAGCGGACGAAGATGAAGACATGGATGAAGAAGATGAGTAAAACTGTCTTAAATAAAATTGCTCGTCGTCCTCCACGTGTCATTATTTCCAAAGCGGTTTTAATCTATAAGACCCGTGAAGGGGGCATTGACCATCAACGATGGATAGATGTACATACCACTCTAAAAGAAGGTGACAAACTCGTTCTTGAAGTTGCCTTTGATGACTTCAATCAAGATGAGTAAATTCGTAAAGCACGAAGCCTGTCCTAAGTGTGGTAGTCGAGACAACCTTGCACGCTATTCCGATGGCAGTGCTTGGTGTTTCGGCTGTCATTATCGTGAACGTGGCGACCGTAGCCCTTTTGTAGGAGAACGCGATAGGCAAACTGAAACAAGCACAAATCGAAATGGAGGACATAATGGCTTACAGCTACCTGACGATGTCACAAACATACTCGGGAACCCTGCATCCGAATGGCTTGCACAATATTCCATCCCAATGGAGTCCTGTTTACGAGCAGGATTTTGCTGGAGCCCTTTCTGGGAACAACTCCTCATGCCCTTCTACGACGAAGACGGAAACCTCTGTTGTATCCAAGCCAAAAACTTTAACCCTAAACGGGCAAGCAAAGCGAAATACTACAACACAGGTGAAAAGTCAGAGTCCCGCACCATCTATGGTGCAGATACTTCTGGAAATAGAGGAAGTAGTGGAGTCCTTGTACTAACCGAGGATGCTGTCTCTGCACTCAAGGTGAGCGCCGTAGCCGATGCCAAACCATTGTTGGGTACCAGCATACCAAGAGAACAAATTGCAGGCTTTAAACCCCTGTATAATCGCTTGGTGGTATGGCTTGATGCAGACAAGTGGCGTGAAGGTAGAGCCATAGCAGACCAAGCCAAGCTTCTTGGCATGGAAACTAAAACTTTGTTAACAGACAAAGACCCTAAGGAGTATTCTGTTGAAGACATTAAAGGACTTATACAATGAATGATTTTTGGTTAACAATGGGGGTATTTGCATTCACCCTTCTTTGTTTAGCATTGTGGACAGTGTTTAAGGAACCCTTTCGACGATGGTATGAGGATGATTGGTGTCGCCATGAGTGGGGTAATTGGCAAGACAATGGTATGTATGAACAAAGCCGCCATTGCAATAAGTGTAACAAACGAGAGCGTCGCCATACATGACAGGCTGGCGTAAACGAGGAGGTGGTATGAACAAACATAATGAGCCTGTGGCGTGGATGGACAAAAGCGGAATTACGCACAAACACAAACATTTTGAGGATATGACACCTCTCTACACCACACCACAACAACGCAAGCCGCTGACGGATGAGCAACTAAAAAACCACTACCAAAATAATGAGTGGTTGGATGGTGTTCGTTTTGCAGAGCAATTTCACGGCATTAAGGAGTAAGACATGAAATATCTTGCAATTTTAGCGGGTCTCTTCATCCTTATACTAAACATTCCAACAATGATTTGTATTGTTGACATGATTTGGTGGTTTCTAACAGACAATTCCCTATCAGGTATTGTTTATGGAACCTCTGCTAGGCCTGTAGTAGCAGCAGTATGTTCTTTCCTATCCTTCTGGTTAGCATTGTTTACATGGGGTGCTCTATGACCCGTATTAACTGTGTCCCTGTTGAGGAACTAACGGACAAGCATCTAGGTGCTGAGTATCGTGAGCTTCCTCGTTTGTTTGGTCAAATACAGAAAGCAATTGAAAGAGGTGAACAACCTAACGACAAACGTAATCCAATAAGATACAAGCTAGGTACTGGACACACTCGATTCTTCTACGACAAGACCTGTTGGCTATGTAAACGTTATTATGCCTTAGTTGCAGAATGTCAGAAACGTGGTCGTGTAGTAAACTTTCCAGCACCTCCACCAACTGTGTTTGATATTCCCATCGAGTGGTGGGGTGATTGGCATCCTACACCAGAAGCAATGGAACTCAACCGTCAACGTATCAAGGAGAGACTGAATGGCACGTGAAGCAGGCAAGGGCGACAAACAACGCCCAACAGACAAGAAAAAGTTTGATGAAAACTATGACCTAATCTTCAAGAAGAAACCCAAAACTCCTGAAGAACAGCAGGCAATTATCGAATTGACAAATATGCAGAAAGAGTTGTATGAAAAAAATCGTTAACTTCCTAGGTGAGGCAGACTTCTTCTCTTGGGAGGGTGAAGTCCCCGAGGATTTACAGAAGCACACCGTTGATGGTAAGCTCATTCTAGCATGGGTTAAAGCCACAAACCATCCCAAATTGGGGTACGGGAAGGTACGTACAAGTGTCGTTGTAAAGCGCTACAAGAACGGTAATTTTGATACTTTGAACACACAGTATAAAAAAGTTCTTGACAAACAAAAATCAGTGTGATACAATTATATGTATACAGTAATTAACTTTATAAGGAGTAAATTATATTACATGAATTATCAATAATTAAACATCTGTTAGACTTTGAAGTATGGAATAGTTATAAAGATAGGCTTAAACTAACAGACTTAACTAAAGAAATCCAGCCTGTATATTCTGTACTGGATAACTTTCATCGACAGAATACTGAACAAATCTCGTTGACCACGAGTGACTTGGCAAACCTTTTGTTTGCCTCGTCTTCTAAAGACAAGGATTATTATCTAGGTGTCTTGGACCAGCTCAATAATGTAGAAGCTAGTCCTGACACCACGGCGAAACTAATCCAGTCGATTCTTGCCAATAAGCAGCTCAAGGAAATATCCCTTGCTGCCTATGACGTTACTGAAGGCAAGCTTGAACCCGAGAAAATGCGTGGACTCCTCGAGTCCTACCTTGAGCTTGAAGAACAACAAGAGAAAGGGGAAGAGTTTGAGTTCATCTCTGATGACCTCGAAGAACTAGCTAATGACACAATCAAAAAGCCCGGCCTCCGCTGGAGACTCAATACTCTTAACCAAATGCTTGGAAGCCTGCGAAAGGGAGATTTCGGCTTTATCTTTGCGCGTCCAGAGACTGGAAAGACTACATTCCTTGCTTCAGAAACGACGTACATGGCAGAGCAGCTCTCTGAAGATGCTGGCCCGATTCTTTGGTTTAACAACGAGGAACAGGGGGATAAAGTAAAACTACGTTGCTATCAAGCTAGTCTTGGTTGCAACATGACTCAGCTGTTTGCCAACCTAACAGCCAACCGTGATGCTTATATGTCCAAGACCAAGGGCAAGCATAAGATTCTCAAAGAAGGAATCATATCACGTTCTATGGTTGAGAAAGTTTGTAAGCAATACCAACCCTCCCTTGTCATCTTTGACCAGATTGACAAGATTCATGGATTTACAAATGACCGTGAGGATTTACGTCTCGGACAAATTTATCAATGGGCTAGGGAACTGGCTAAGGAATATTGTCCTGTTATTGCTGTCTGTCAAGCCGATGGAACGGGGGAGGGTCAGAAGTGGCTGACAATGGCTAACGTAGCTAACGCCAAAACATCGAAGCAAGCTGAGGCTGACTGGATTATTGGTATTGGTAAGGTTGCAGACGCAGGCTATGAGAACCTACGCTTCCTTCATGCTAGTAAGAACAAGCTGATGGGTGATGCAGATTCCATTCCTGACCTACGACATGGTAAGAAAGAGGTTATCATCAATGCCAACATCGCAAGATACGAAGACATATAAGTTTATCGTTGAATCAAAAGGCTTTAACCAAGCCTCTCTAGAAGACTTAGTAATTTGCATTGCTAACCTTCAAGATGAACAAGGTTTGTTATTTGGTTACCGTCCTAAAGACGTGTTACAACCTTGGATTTTAAAATATATTCCACCAGAAGTACAATGAAACTACCTAAACACCGAGCTAATGTATATGTTGTTGAACGACGAATTCTCAATGAAGCTGCCATCAATTACGCTATTGTCGGAGTATTCCCAACAGCCGACGGAGCAGACGACTTCGCAGGAGCCTGTGCGCAAGATTTCCGCGAACGTGGATTTAGCGACGACGACTTTACTTTTTCTGTCGTCCTCTCTACTTACTATGACGCATGAAATTGTTAGCGCTGGACAGCGAGACTACAATATGGAATAAGGGTAATCCTTACGACGCCAGAAACAAACTTGTTTGCTACTCCTATGCCAATGATTTGGGTGCTGCGGGTGCTGATAAAGCCACCCCTGCCGCATTGTATGCGTTAGAGCATGGGCTTATTGCAGGAACAGATTTAGTTATTGGCTTTAACTTCAAATTCGACCTCGCGTGGTTTCTAAAAGTCGGGGTCTATCAACTCAAGGAAAAGCAAATCTGGGATGTGCAGATTGCTGAGTTCATTCTTTCCAACCAAACCAACCGATTCCCTAGCCTTAATGAAACTTGTGAGCGTTATGGGCTGGAAACAAAGTTGGATGTTGTGAAGCTTGAGTATTGGGATAAAGGAATTAACACAGACGCCATCCCTTGGGAGGTACTGGAGCCTTATGCGACTAGAGACGCCGAGCTAACACTTGCTTGTTACCATGCACAACGAAAGCTAATGACTCCTGCCCAAGTTAAACTGTGTTTCCTAATGTGTCAGGATTTAAAAATATTACAAGAGATGGAAGCCAATGGCATTCCATTCGATGAAGAGCTTTGCTCAAGCAGAGCCATGGAGGTCGATGACAAAATATCAACGCTTAAAGGAAAACTCGCCGCTATCTATCCCAACGTTCCTATTAATTTTGCCTCTAATGACCATCTTTCTGCCTTTCTTTATGGTGGTGTGGTTAAGCAGGACAGTAAAGAGCATGTTGGGTTTTTCAAATCAGGAGCCAAAGCAGGCCAGCCCAAGTACAAAAACATAATCATTGAGCATGCCCTACCGCGTCTTTATGAACCTCTCAAAGGTTCTGCCATGGCAAAGCTAGGGAACTTTGCAACAGACGAAGGTACGTTGCGTAAGCTTAAGGGTAACAAAACCATTGTGAACATGATTCTTGAGCTTTCCAAACTTGAGAAGCTCAACGGTACATACTACAATGGACTTGTGAAACTCCGTAAGGAAATGAATTGGGAAGAAGGGATGTTGCATGGCAACTTTAACCAAACAACAGCGCAAACAGGACGTCTCAGTAGCTCGAAGCCAAACCTCCAAAACTTTGCTTCAGAACTCCAAGACATCTTTATCTCCAAATACAATGACTAATGTTCCATGGGCATTGAGAGATTGGTCTTATGAGGCTAATGGTAAGTATGAAGTAGGCTCAGTAGAGGAACAGGCTATCTCTGAAAGGAACAGAAATAAGAATGACTGAACACGAACAACTAGAATATAACGATGCCTTGGTTGCATTTGCATCAATCATTAAAGATAAGGGTGTGCAACAAGTGCTAATGGATTTCCAACAGCATTACCCAGAACACTTCTTGTCTATCCAACGCAACATTGGTAAATATCCTGCTAAACCAGCGGCAGCGTTGTTGCGTAAATAATGTTAATCCAATGCGACGCCAGCCAGCTTGAATGGCGTACATTGCTGGAACTAGCTAAAGACAAAGTTGGTATTGAAGAAATCTTAGGAGGTGAAGATACTCACGCAAAAAATCAAGAAGCTTTCGGACTCCCTAGTCGCCTCATTGCAAAAATCTTTCTCTTTCGTACCATTTATCGTGGTAGTGGCTGGAGCTTTGCTAATGACCCTGACTTTATGCATGTATCCGCTAAGTCCGATTTCTGGGACGACATGAATGAAAAATTCTATGCAAAATATACAGGCATTAACTCTTGTCATCAAAGATGGAAAGATTGTGTCATGGGTGGCAACGCCATCGTCGGACCAATGGGACGCAGTTGGTCTTGTCCCCCCAAGCGAGACTATAGAGGAGAACTTAAAGTACCTTGGACAACTCTTACAAACTATCCCGTGCAAGGCACTGGTGCTGATGTTATGATGCTCGCTCGCATCATGGCCTACAAAAGGATTACGGATGCTGGAATCCCCTGTGACTTTATTTCTACTGTCCACGATAGCATTGTACTCGATGCTAAGTCCTCCCATCTTGGCGAGCTTCGAGATATCTTTGACAGTGTGTTTGCTGATTTGCCTAGTCGTATACAGTCTGTGTTTAATTATAATTGGACTGTGCCCATGGCTTGCGAATCTAAGTATGGTCCTAATATGAAGTCAATGGAGAAGTTCACATGAGGGCAGAGTATATTAAAGGTGGAGATGTAGAAAATAAACTCTTTAAACGTTCTAAAGATAATCCTAAAACAGGATGTCTTGAATGGACTGCTGGAAAAGATGCTAATGGCTACGGACGTATCTGGTATAAAGGTAAAAACAGGACAGCCCATACTGTTTCCTATGAACGATGGATTGGGGAGATTCCTGTAGGTATGCATGTATTACATCAATGTGATAATCCCTCATGTATTTATCCAGAACATTTAGTGCTAGGAACTCATAACGATAATATGCAACATAAAGTTATCAGAAATCGTGTAAAAGGAGAACGAAACCCAAATGCAAAGTTTACAGATGAGCAGAGAGAAATAGCTAAAAAATCTACAGGTTCTCCAAAAGAACTTTCTGAAAAATTAGGTATGTCTGCTGCATATATCTGTAATTTAAGAAAAATGCAAAGATTTAGTTGACATGGGTTAAAAACTCGTGTATAATATTACGTATAGACACTAATAAAAGTGTTTTAAATAGAAAGTAAATTTAAGGAAATTATGAACATTACATTGTTGAGCGTTGACATTAAAACAGTACCTACAGCCAAAGGCTCTTATCAAACTGCTGACGTTGCTTACAAGAACAACAGCTTCCAAGGTAAGGTTGAAGGCAAGAAGGTTATGAGTTTTGGTGCAACTAAGAATGCATTCTCTGCTCTGTCCACGGCTACGCCGGGTCAAACGTATGAGGTAGAAATTGTTAAGAATGACAAGGGCTATAACGACTGGATTAGTCTTACTCCTGCTGTGACTGGCGCTCCTAGTCCTGCTGCTGCCCCTAGCTCTGGTGGTGGAAAGCCTGCTGCTTCTGCTAGTCCTCGTAGCACTTATGAAACCCCAGAGGAAAGAGCTCAACGTCAGGTATTGATTGTTCGTCAAAGCTCTTTGTCGAGCGCTGTGGCTTCTCTGGCAGTGGGTAGTAAGAAGGAACTCAATCCTGAAGATGTTGTACAAACAGCAAAACGCTTTGAAGCTTATGTGTTTGGTGTTGACCAACCCACAGTGGACGATGGTAGTATTGATGCCATGCAGTCTGATGAGTTCCCTGACGTAAACTAAAATGCCGTCTGTCTTTTTAACAAGTGATACCCATTTTGGACACTTAGGTGTAACCAAGTTCTTACGTGAAGACGGTACAAAGCTTCGTCCATGGGACTCTGTTGAAGAGATGGATGAGGCTCTTGTAGCTAACTGGAATAGCGTTGTAAAGCCCACCGATAAAGTATACCATCTAGGTGATGTTGTAATTAATCGGAAGGCTTTACATACTCTATACCGATTAAATGGAGAGAAGGTACTCATTAAAGGTAACCATGACATCTTTAAACTGGAAGACTACACGCCTTTCTTTAAGGACATTCGTGGTTATCATGTAATGAATAATTTTCTCTTGTCTCATATTCCTGTACATCCCTCATCTAAGGGACGTTTTACAGGAAACATTCATGGACACACCCATTCTAATAATGTTATGACACAAGATGGAAATTTTCTTGACCCGTGGTATAAATGTGTTTGTGTTGAGCAAACTAATTATACTCCTATCTTATTTGAACAAGTAATGAAAGATTTAGATGCCGTTAAACAAATCAAAAAGTAAGAAAGCAGTTTCTGAAAACATTAAAACAGAAATGAAAGCTGGTAAACCACAGAAGCAGGCAATTGCCATTGCTCTGGATGTTCAACGTCGTGCAGCTAAACCTGCTGCTAAAAAGGCTAAATGACAACAGCCTTAATCGACGGCGACATTGTAGCCTATCGTACAGCCGCCTCCTGCGAGAAGCAGGGGGTTGTTGTAGAATCTCAAGAAGTAGCTCTCCTACGTGCTGATGAACTCGTTCGTCGTATCCTGCAGGAAACTGACAGCGATACGTACAAAGTGTTCTTAACAGGTAGTGACAACTACCGATATCAATACAATCCTGAATACAAGGCCAATCGTAAGGACGTTCCTCGTCCTGCACATCTACAAGCTGTACGTGAATATTTAGTTACAGAGTGGAATGCATCTGTCGAGGATGGTCAGGAAGCTGATGATGCAATGGGCATTTATCAAATGGCAAACCATGATACAATCATTTGCTCCATTGATAAAGACTTGTTGATGATTCCGGGAGAACATTATGATTTCGTTAAATCCATACGTCGAGACGTTTATAATATTCCCGCTATGCGTCACTTTTATTGGCAGCTTATTATGGGCGACCGTACTGATAATGTGTTTGGGTTTGATGGAATTGCACGACAAAAGGTTCCACAAAAACTCCAACATGTTATGGACGAGCTTGAAAGTTATGATGACGAGCTGGATATGTTTAATTTCGTTAGAGGCCTTTATAATAATGATGAGCAACTCTTAGCGAATGGTATTTGTCTATGGATTCGTCGCAATGAAGGAGAAATATGGAAGTTCCCATCGTAAAACGCCATATTTATACAGAAGAATGGTGGCCTGTATATGAATTACATCATTATGATGAAGATGATGTATATGGAACTGCCGTACAAATTCCAGAAGATTTAGTACATCGCTATGCAAAAGCTTATGCTGAATTTAAGAATGTACAAATTATTCTGAGAAGCTTGTATGAAGAAAAAGATTGAATGGACTGAAGGCCGCATCCGTTCTTTCATAACCTCTACATTACGTGCTGGTTCAAGGCGCTGGCCTCCTAAGTATGAGACACTTAATTCTTCTAAAACAGAAAAGAAGATTAATGTCAAGACAGGAAGGCTAGCACAACATTATCGTTGTGCAAAATGTAAAGAGGAATTTACGTCTAAGGATGTAGAAGTAGACCACATTAAGCCAGTCATTGACCCAAAGAAAGGATTTGTTTCTTGGGATGACTACATTAAACGTCTCTTCTGTACTGAAGACAATATGCAGACACTGTGCAAACCGTGTCACTTAGCTAAAACAAAATTAGAAAAAGAAATATCAAAGAAATATGCTAGTAAATAAATCAATTGAAACTCCTAATGGCACTGTTAAGTTTGAGGGTGAGTTGGAGCAGAAAGAATTGGACTTTGTTTTGAAGATTGGTCTGAACTATTTGCTTACCAACGGTGCTATTCCCTTTACTACAGCCGCTAAAGCTGACACGGAGACCACTCACTAATGGCAAAGCATTTGGTCCTACCAGATGTGCAGGCCAAACCCGGCGTAGACTTCTCCTATCTGAGTAAGATAGGGCGTTACGCCGTGGAGAAAAAGCCTGACACTATTATATGCATAGGGGATTTTGCTGACATGCCCTCTTTGTCCAGCTATGACGTCGGCAAGAAATCTTTTGAAGGTCGTCGTTATGTCGAGGATATTAAGGCTAGCAAGGATGCTATGGTTAGCTTCTTGTCTCCAATATGGGAGTTTAATGCACGAGCTAAGAAGAATAAAGAGAAACAATATAAACCAAAACTGGTACTAACACTTGGAAACCATGAAAACCGGATTAACCGCGCTGTTAATGATGACCCGAAACTTGAGGGGGTATTGGCAATTAGCGACCTTGGATACGAAGAATTTGGTTGGAGCGTTCACGACTTTCTTGATGTCGTGGTTGTCGATGGCGTTGCTTATAGTCATTACTTTACCACTGGCCTTATGGGGCGTCCTGTCACTACTGCTGCAGCTTGTCTATCTAAAAAGCATATGTCCTGCGTTCAAGGCCATCAGCAAGGCTTACAGATTGCGACAGGTTACAAAGCGGATGGGGGACTTCTAACCTCTGTCATTGCAGGCTCCTGTTATGAACACAATGAAGACTACATGAGCAGCCAAGGTAATAACCATTGGCGAGGCTTCTTGGTCTTGCATGATGTACACGACGGTGAGTTTGATTTAATGCCTGTTAGCTTGTCTTATTTAAATAAACGCTATGCAAATTAATTATCAACCTAAAGGTAGTATGTGTACCAACTGTAAGAATAACAAACAAGATTGTTCAAACTTACCCTTTGATACCATGCCTGTAATTGAAACATGGAACGGTGTTAAAATCGTGGCCTGTAAACATTATGCACACTGAAGACAATATTAAAACATATGCACAGGAGGCTCCTGAAGGGGCCAAGGGTATGAAGTACGATGGTGAGAAGCCTCGTATGGATTTGCTTGATGCTAAGGCCTTAGAAAGCCTTGCACAGGTATTAACATTTGGAGCTAAGAAATATGCTGCCAACAATTGGCGAAATGGTATTGAGTATTCTCGCCTCACTGCTGCCATGTTGCGTCATCTTATGGCTATCCAACGAGGTGAAGACACTGACCCTGAAAGTGGTTTACCTCACATTGACCATCTTGGTTGTTGCTGGATGTTCTTATCAAATTTATCTAAAACTCGTCCAGACTTAGACGACCGTTGGAAGGAAACAAAATGAAATGTGCTAGTACCACCGATGTAAATTTTTGGGGTTTAATTCTCCTTGCAAACATTACTCCAAACTATTGGATTGCTATGTTTGCCACAATCTTGTCGGTATTTAGTCTGTATGTAATTTTTAAGGAACGTAATGAGCAAAGTGAAACTAATCTGGACAACGCCCGACGGGGAGAACATGGTTGCGCAAATGGCGCGTGTGAGCAATCCTGCCAACCAAAACAACGTCGAAACCGCACCAAAGCTGCTCAAGTACCTAGTCAAGAATAAACACTGGAGTCCATTTGAAATGGTAAGTGCTTGTGTGGAGATTGAAACCACACGAGACATTGCCCATCAAATTGTGCGTCACCGTTCATTTAGCTTTCAGGAGTTTAGTCAGCGTTATGCAGAAGCAACCAACTTTGAAATTCGAGAGACACGACTACAAGATAAAGCCAATCGACAAAGTAGTTTACTCAACGAAGATAGAGAGCTTGATGACATGTGGAAACGTGCCCAAGCAGACCTTATTGAGCATGCTACAAAAGTTTACAAGTGGGCCTTATCAGAAGGTATTGCCAAGGAAGTGGCACGAGCTGTATTACCCGAAGGTAACACAACAACGCGACTATACATGACAGGTACATTGCGTAGTTGGCTGCATTACTTAGATGTACGCATGGACTACTCAACACAGAAAGAGCACCGAGAGGTTGCTGTGGCTATTTATAAGGCCCTACAACAACACTATCCTAATATCTTGGAGATGGTTAATGAACTTGAGTAATTATGGAACACTTAATGGATTTACACGAACTTAAAGAGCTCATTGTTCATAACTTAGACATTACAGAATTCTTTGACATTATTGGTATTGAGCTTGCAGAATGCATTGATAGGTTTGATGACGAGATTTTAGAGAACTTTGGACGTCTTGCTAAAGCAGTTGCATGAAAAATACCAATCACAATCCTGTAGAACCCATTGAACAGCAGCATTACAAGAAACGTTATTTAGCTCGTAAGCTGCAAGAAGAGGAGGCTGAAAATGCCATTAGACAATACAACTATGAAAGCTTTGGCAGAGGTGAGGAAGAGCAGGCAATGCTCGATTCACCGCCAATGGTTGAAAAAAGGCAATTGTGAAATATGCATCATGGAACGTGAAGCAAAGAAAAAAGAAACTGAGAAACTCACTGGCAGTAACAAACCTGCTATTTTTATAAAGAAACTATGACAGAAAAATCACGATTTCGTAACACGTTTGGCGAAAACATCTTTCGCTTTAAATATGCCCAAGGTCCTGCAGATACATGGGACAAGTTGGCAGAACGACTCGTAGATGATGTTTGTGGTACACGTGGTGGTACAACAACAGCATTGATGAGTTTGGATGAATGTAAGCAGCTTACTGAGTACATTCGAGAGATGAAATTCTTGCCCGGTGGTCGTTACTTGTATTATGCAGGTCGTCCATACAAAGCTTATAACAACTGTTATTTGCTCCGTGCAGAAGAAGATACACGAGAAGAATGGAGTGCTGTGACATGGCGAGCAATGTCTTGTTTGATGACTGGTGGTGGCATTGGTATTGACTACTCACGACTTCGTCCTGCTGGAAAAGCTCTTAGCCGAACAGGAGGCACTGCTAGCGGACCTCTCCCTCTTATGTACGCAATTAATGAAATCGGGCGAAACGTCATGCAAGGAGGTTCTCGACGTTCGGCAATCTATGCGTCTCTTAATTGGCGACATGAAGACATTAATAAATTTCTCCACGTTAAAGACTGGTCAGACGACGTAAAGGCAGCTAAGGAAAAGGACTTCAATGCTCCTGCTCCTTTGGACATGACCAACATCTCTGTGAACTATGACAATGCTTCGTTCATGGAGAATCCCAATAAACCGGGCGAGTTTAGTTTGGCCCATAACCCTGTCTTTCAAGAGAACTGCCGTCAGGCTCTGATGACTGGTGAACCCGGCTTCAGCTTTAACTTTGGAACTAAAGAAAATGAAACATTACGCAACGCTTGTACTGAAGTTACTTCTGAGGACGATTCGGACGTTTGTAACCTCGGTAGTATCAATCTTGGCAACATCGACTCTCTTGCTGAGTTTACTTCTATTGTGGCTCTCGCAAGTAAGTTTTTGGTGTGTGGCACGCTCCGCGCTGATTTGCCCTATGACAAAGTTTACCGCGTTCGAGAACAGAATCGACGCCTTGGCCTTGGCCTTATGGGGATTCACGAATGGTTGCTCAAACGCAATCAGCCGTATGAAGTAAGTCCAGAACTTCACAAGTGGCTTAAAGTTTACGAAGAAGAAAGCGAACGAGCAGCTAATGAGCATTGTGACCGATTCTACCTCAATCACCCCAAAGCTTACCGAGCTATTGCTCCTACAGGCTCAATTGGCATTCTTGCAGGCACGACTACAGGAATTGAACCACTCTTTGCTGTGGCATATAAGCGTCGCTTCCTCACGGAAGGAACTAAGTGGAAATATCAGTACGTCGTTGATGGAACGGCTCAAAACCTTATCCAAGAATATGGAGTTGACCCAGACAAGATTGAATCCGCTATTGACCTAAGTGAGAATTATGAGCAACGAATTAAGTTCCAAGCAGACATTCAAGATTACGTTGACATGTCAATTTCAAGTACAATCAATCTTCCTGCATGGGGAAGCGCGGGGAATAATGAAAAGCGAGTTGGAGACTTTACTCAAACGCTTGCAAAGTATGCACCCCGACTTCGCGGATTTACATGTTATCCAGATGGGAGCCGAGGTGGTCAGCCACTTACCTCCGTCCCCTACTCAGAAGCCGTAAAGCATAAAGATATGATTTATGATGAGGTTGATATTTGTGAATACACAGGCCATGGCGGTAGCTGCGGCGTTTAAAGGAAATATATGGTAGTAATGTTAGAACTTATTAACGGTTTGCAAGCTGGTGTTGAACACATCTCTGGTGAAGAGGATGATGAATACCATTATGCAATTGTAGTTAACCTCGCTCTGTTCCGTCTTGTCTTCATGAAAATGAAGGAAGACTAACAGACAAAAAGAAAGCCCCTAAGCTGATAAGGCCTAGGGGCTTTTTTCATTTGCGCGTAAACATGTTACGAATCAAATCAGTTGCATTATTGATTGTCTCATCAATATAGTCACGTTTAGGTTCCTGCTTAACAGCAGGCTTACTCTTAAGACTTCGTTTAGCTAAATCCATCAAGATTGCCTGCTCTGTTGCCATAGTGGGGTCAAGATGAGATGAGCCGCTATATTCTAGATAGGATGGAGCCTGATATCTAGAGTTTGCAACTCCATAAGCCTGACGTTCTCCACGACGAGCTCGATACTCATTTAAATCTCCTAAAGGAATCTTTGTAGGTTCATCTAGTTTCTTTACAGCCTCCACAAAACGTTGTTGCTCTGGAGTCTTTTCCCAATTCTGCTCTATCTGAGATTGTTGACGACCATGTGCTGCATCTACAGCATGCTGAAGTTCATGCGCAAAGGTCTTCTCAAGCCAAGCAGAATCAGGGCTAACTTTTAATTGATTAGCCCAACGGTCATATTCCCCTTCTTTTGCTCCACCAAAATACTTCCAATCCATCTGAGGAATATGATTCATATCCCTTAGATAGGAGAATTGTTGTCCAAGAAGGTCATTAGGATTGTTGAGTTGTTTTTGAAACATTTCTTCTAATGACGCTGGCATTATTGCATTCTCCGTTGTGCAGCATATTGCTGAGGAATAGAACGACCAGCAGCTTCCATGAGTTGGTTACGCATAGCAGGAGACATGTTCATCTGCAAAGCTTTCTGGTTGATTGCTTGCATCAAAGCTTGGGGGTCACCCTCACCTTCAATGATGTACTTGTCAATTGCTTTCTTAGGGATAGGAGAATTGTTCACAATGCTTTGACCAATTAAGTTCATAGCTTCTGTACGCTTCTGTGTACGGTCTAATGTAAGCTGCCCCAAACGATATTCTCGGTTGTTAGCAATATCACTTAAACCTGACACACCCCATTTACGCAACTCAGTATCTCGTGGAGTACGTTGTCCTGTTGGATGGAAGTTCTGTGCATCCTTGTTGAAGGTAACACCTTGCTTGTTCTGGAACCAATTCACATCCTCAATACCACGAAGGGCACGGGGAGATGCTTTATATGCCAAAATCTTAGCAGAGGTTTCATTACGTTGCATAGCTGCATCCTTAGCTGCACCAATGACGTCTGTAATTTGACTACCGCCGGGGAACAAAGCTTCTGCAGCAGTTGTAGGAACAATAGTACCCAAACCCAAAGCAGGAGTCAAGTTAGCACCGTAGTAGGTAGCCAAGCCATTAGATAACATTAAATGCTTATTAGGATTAGCTTCTGTACCAGTGAATGCTTTACTTGTTGCGTTAGCAGCATCTTTAGACAAGGCCATGGAATCCAGTACCAAGTCACGACGCTTACCAAACAAGCTAGTCAACTCACCATACACCTTGTCAGCCATGTCAAATCCGGGCAAGCCCATCAGACCAGCCACTTGAAGTGTCATAGCCATTTGCAAGGCCAGAGGCAACATATTCTTGTTATCTTTTGCTTCACGAGCAAACATAGCCCAACGGCTCAGTTCGTTGTGAGAAAAGGTACGCAAGTTAGCTGCAACACCACCCAAAGGACCCAAACGGTCATACAATCCGGGACGTTCTGTAGCAGAGTAATTACCCATAGCTTCGTCTGTAAAACGGTGTGCCATTTCAAACAAACCATCTTTAGGCTTAATACCTTTTTCAGACATTACATGCACCAATGTAAAGAACATCTGTGCACGGGTAGCTGTTTCCACACGAGCTGCAGGAGACTGGCCTACTTTAGTAAGAGTATAACCCCAATTAGCACGAACTTGATTAGCATGTTCAATCATGTCTGTGGCATATACATGGCGCTTACGAGCGTACTCAAAAGCATCACGTTCAATAGAAGACAAAGCTTCTGGCTTGAATCGGCTGTTGAAGAACGTAATAAAGGCTTTTGCTGAGTCAGCATAGCCCAATGTAGCCAAAGAACCATGAGTAGCTGCGCCATATTTATGGAGCAAAGCAACCATAGCAGGAGTAGCAATCACAGGCTGAATCAAGTTAGCAGCCAAGAAGAAAGGAGACAACGAAAATGACAGGGTGTTCGTAGCTGCTTTAGCTACGCCAGTCAATCCACGTAATGTACTTGGACCAACACCAGCACGAGTCATAATCTTATTGGTAGCTTCTGTTACGACCTTACCAATATAGTCGGGATTCAATCCCAGAGACTTAGCCAAATACTTATCAGCCAATGCAACGGCGTTAGGATGTTTAGCAATAATTTCTGGGTCACGCAGCAAAGCGTTTACATCTTTTGCACCTGTAGCGAGATGTGACCATGTTAAGGCACTCTCTAAATAGGCTGTTTGATTCTGAAAGAATGCATTAGCGTTCTCATCTACGGACAACCAAGGCTTACGGCCTTCCATACCCCAGACACCTTTCTTCTGCATGGTATGCTTTTGCATTCCCATGTAGTTAGCAGGGTCATCTTTAGCAACCTCATTCAAGATGTTCAAGAACTCTTGCACATGAGGATTGTCTTGTCCAAGCACATCCAACACATCCATAAAAGCTTCATGGGGAGTATTGTGTGTACTCTTCTTGAGTTCACCCATCTTCTGCACATCACTGAAGAATAGTTCAGGGTCTTGGCTCTTCATGTATTCTTCAATACGTTCCAGAGACCAACCCCGTTCGTATCCAAGTTTCTTCAAGGGATTAGTTTCCCAATCTGAACCAATAACACCAACAACGGTACGAACACCGTCAACCATCTTGTAAGCAACCTTACGGAAGTCACCAGTCATGTTCATGGCAGAGTATGCTTCACGAGCAGTGATTGGTTTTTTACCAGCAGCTTCACGAGCTTCGTTGATAGACCTAAGAGCTTCAGCCATTACATCAGTATGAGTCTTAATAAACTCACGCACAGCAGGCGTTAAGCGCATAGCATCCATCATTTCAGGAGTAATGGGCTTCTGTGTAGCATCTGCTTTGTTAAGCAAAGTAAATGCCATTTCAAATTCGTCTTTTGTTAAAGCACGAAGAGCTGGTAAATAAGTACCATGTACAGTTTCGTTAACTGCGGCAGCACCCAGTTGTGTAGCCTTATTCATTGTATCAATGGCGAAGTCAAACACAGGGTGCAATACACGAGTCTTCATGTATTGACCGCCTTTAGTCAACAAATTGCTTTTCTCTTGTAACCAGTTTTGTTTAACATCTGGAACATTCGCAGACAAGGCTTTAGCCTCATCCACAGATTCAATTAAACTGTTACCAAGATTACGCAGTTGTTTATTAAAGATTTTATTGATTGGACTGTTAGGCTGATACTTCTGCTGTTTAGCAGCTTGTTCAAACTGTTTGCTTTGGTCAGAAGCACCTTTCAGTGCACCAGATTCACCAATAGCTTCAGCAGCCTTAATCAAATCTTCTTTAGAGAAGCCTGAACGGAAATAAGTGTTTCCAGCTTCATCTTCTTGCATTCGTTGTAACAACTCATCAGTAGCACCAAGCTTCTTACCAGACTTGGTAAACTTAGCTTTCTCTGCAGGAGTCATTTCACCCAATGTCTTGTGAGTAGGAGTTACAGTAGTCTCATGTGCACCAAACAAGTCTTGTTGACCGTGTGATGGATGAGCCTTGTATTGCTCATAAGCAGTGTGCAAGTTCTCTGGCATTTCAAAGGCAGTACCCGGCTCACGAGCCAAGTTCACCATAGTCTTCTTAAACTCATCAAAAGACAAGAAGCGAACCTTCTCACCTTCTTTAGCATACACTTCTTCAAAAGGACGGTGCATGTTTGTATGAGGTTCAAACACAGAACTTTGTTCACCACTACCAGCACGAAGTGCTAGGTCAGTATCACGTTTAACACGAGCTTGTGTATCAGCAGTGTCTTTAGCCATCTGAACACGTTGTTGGTCTTCAAAGATGGGATTAAAGAGAGCTTCACCTTCGCCTGTAACATAGAAGGGTTCTGTATTTTCAGTAGGACCACGGCGTGTTTCACGGGCAACCTGACGGTCAAAAGCACCCATAGCTTCTTGAGCACTACGCATGCCGGGCATTTCCACACCCTCTGGACCAACAGTAATAGGACGTTCACCTTGAAGACGCTGTGCTTCCAAAGCAGCTTGTTCTTTTGCCAAAGCCTGCTCTTTATAATAAGCAGCATTTGGGTCAATAGCTTCTGGAGTAACTGCAGTGGCTTCTTGAATACGAGCAGCTTCAGCAGGAGATACCATTTGAGCATCCAGCTTAGCACGAACAGACTCAGGAGTAATCTTACGCAAGCCCGGGTCAATTGTTTCAAGAGCTTTAGTCAAACCTTTGCCAACATATTTAGCGCCGGGAACACCAACACCAAGAGCAGCAATGTCTGTACCAAGCTTAGCAGCACCACCAAATTCCTTAGAACCTGTGAGTTCACTAACCCGATTACCCAAGTAATCAATGCCTTCACCCATCAGTTCAAAAGGCTTCATGGTAGCACGATAGCCCGGATTCTTCTCCAATCCCATGGTTGTACCCATAGAAGGAAGTACATCCTCTACCGCTGCCTGACCTGCTTGACGTAGTTCATCCAAAGTATACTCATTACCACCACGTAGCTTACCGCCCACGGCAGCACCAATAGCCAAAGGAGCTTTAATAAGTCCTGCACCAATGTCACCCAATGCAGCCAATGTGCCACCAGTGTTGGCAGCAAATTGACCCAATGCACTGGGTTCTTCTGTAGCAGGAGCTTCTGCTTTACCTAAATGAGCTTTAATTTTGGCAATAGCCTGTTCATTAGACAAGCCATCTGGCAAGTCATAATGTTGACCTTCATATTGGTATACAGGCATTGTTATTCCTTAATCAAGTTTAATTGGGTTTGCTGCTGTGCCTAAGGCCGGACCACCAGCAATAGGTGCTGTGGCAGCAGCAGGAGGTTTATTTTGAATTTCAATACCACCGCCGGGGACAGACACGCCCATAGTTCCGGGAGCGCCTGCAGCACGGTTTGCAGCATCTTCTGCAGCACGTTGACGAGCTTGCAGAGCACGTTGTTTGTATTGTTCTGCCATCTTCATATCATTAGCAGCTTCTGCTGTGTAATAGGCAGTTTCCAAAAGTTCAGCGGCTTGTTGAGCATTGCGCACTTTAAGTAATGCAGAATTGACATCAGTAGCCACTTTATTTCTGTTATATTTACCAGCATCAATGCGCATCTGTTCAAGGTCTTTTTGTCCTTGAATTTGTGCACCAATACCAGCCATATGAGACTTACGTTGTACTTCAGCCACGTCCATAGCTTGACGATATTGTCGGTTCTGAGTGATGGCATGTTCTTGAGCACGTTTTAAGTAAGGAACAATGTCCTTTGTGCCAAGAGTTTGTAAATGTTGAACATCAGATTGGTCCATAGGAATACCAGCTTGATGTGCCATATCAATGACAGCAGCATGACGTGCAGCTTCTGGAATAGACTCCAAACGAGGAATCATATCTGCAAGAGCTTTAGAATGATATTCACTCTCATCTAATTTAACTTTTAAAGCATTAGATGCAATAGTTTGTTGTTTAGCTTGAACCTCTAAAGGGTTCATAATTTCCATCTGCTTAGTCTCTTGGATGATTTTATTCATCTGGGCTTCACGCATTGCCTGCTCAGATTTAGCAGCATTAGCTTCATTGCCCATTTGGACACCTGCAAGGATTGAACCGCCTGCAGGACCAAGTTGGTTAAACATTGTAGATAAGTCAGCCATATTAGCCCTTCTGTGTAGCAGTCAAAGCAGCCAAGGTCAATGGTGTGTTAAACATACCAAACTGATTACCCAAGCCTTGGTTAGCCAAAGCGTTCTGACCACCCATCATGTTAGCCAAAGCGTTTGTCTTGTAGGAAGCAATCTTACCAGCCAATTCGTTAGCACGAGTACCATACTGACTGTTACGACCAGCAGCAGCATCTTTACGTTCCATTTCCTGTTTGAGCAAGTTATACTCAGGAGAACCCGGAGCATAGGTGTTCAAGATGTCTGCACGGTTGCGGTCGTACATTTCTTGTTGCTTCTTAGCCATCTGGCCTTTGGCATACATGTCATACAAGCTACCAACACCATAGATGGCAGGAATTGGGTTTTTACCAATCCAGTTGCCAGCAGCAGAAGCTGCATCACCAAAGTTACCAGCACCCAAGGATGCCAAAAAACCGGGAGATTGTGCACCACCTGCACCAGAGGCTGGATTATATCCACCACCAATGTCTATGTTGTCTGGCAAGTTAGCAGCACCTCCTGCATTAGGAGAACCTGCAGGATTAATAGCACCTGCTGTAGTATCAATGTTGCTGCCTGTAGACACTGTACTAGGCATAATAGGTTGAGTAGCTTGTGGGGCTGCACCAGCACCGCCTAAAGCATTCTCTGTACCTGTGGGGGTTACCTCTGGCGTAGCCATTGGCGTCGAACTAAACATGTCACCCAATGAATTATAGTTTGACATATTTCCGTTTACGCCTCCGCCAATACCAGAACCTAGCATTGCCAGTTGACCTAAACTAGAATTAAGCTTTTGTTTAGCACCCTCACTAACCAGTTGAGAAGTGATTAAGCCTGAACCGGGAAGAACGTAATTCCCTGCAACCGAGGCGCCTGCTTCAGCAGTGTCTCGTACGTCTGTCCAAAAACTCATAAATATTCCTTAAGTTAAGGCGACGGACTTCATTGTACCGCCGTCATTTGTCCAGAGCTTAACAGCACCAGAACTTGTGTTCTTATAAATAGCCCATGTACCCGCAGTAATATCTGTTGTAGTTGGGTCACTAGCTTTAGTAATAACACCCGCTACTCGGGCTTGTTCTGTTGCAGAAAGATGGTAAGTACCATTACCTTGAATACTTGTGAGCAAGTCATGGTTGTGATTTTGCAGGTCAGCAATAGAGCTACCAGACTTATTAACCAAAGACCAAGAAACAGCTCCTTGTGTATTTAACAAAGAGTAGAGTTGGTTGTACCAAGCCACCCAAGCAAAGTCACCAGACTCAGCTCTTGTGGGTGGTGGTGGAAGACCTCCGCCTGCCATTATGCATTCCCCTTATTAATGTCCACTTCAATTGTTTCCAAACGAAGCAAGTGAGGAAGTGAATAGGTAAGCTTAATAGCACGACGACGGAACTGACCAAGTTGGAAGATAGCAGGAAGGTCTCCTGTAAACTTCAGGGTACGGGGTGTACTCCATGTCTTGTAGTCGTCATCACTCCATGAAACCATTACAGCAGAATCCACTAAGGTGTCATCTGGCACATCACCAATGATGCTTAAACGGTACATAAACTTACGATTGATTGTATCAAAGTCTAGTTTAGATGAAATGACTTGACAAGTAATTGGAATGTCATGGTCAGTGAATCGGTTCTCATCCATAATGTACACTTCACCTTCTGTGTTGTGCAGCATGTAAGCACTACCAGCAGGACCATCTGCAGCATGACCACAGAAGAAGTTTGCGCTGTCTGTACGCCATTCACTCCACATCTCAGTATCAAAGCTGTAAACCATTGTTCTGGTAGACAGGTTAATACAGTAGAGCTTTTGTCCTGATACACGAACCACAAAGGCATATGCATTCTTGATGTTGTCACCTTCATTTAAGAAGATAGATTTAACAGCAGGAATACCAATCTCTTTTTCTTTAAAGCCATTAATGGTCCAAACTGTGTGACCACCGTCGTTTGTTTCACCAATGAAGATAACTTCTGTTTCTGTTTGTACAACAGAGGACATAGAAGCAGCACCAAACTGTTGCACAGCACTTTGGTGACGAGCTAGGGGGCTTCCTGTAGCATTACCAGCATCATAGAAGTATTCAATACTTCCGCTACCAATAGCATAGATGTAGTTGTTGTTTTTAGATAAGGCAACAATCTTGTCAGGGAACATCTCAGCAGAAATATAGTTACCAGCAGTCCATAAAGCAGGATTGTCTAGGTCACTATTATAGATATCTTCGCTGTCTGCTTTAGCAACGAACAGATAGGCATCCATAAAGATTGGAATGGGAACATGAGGTGTTGGGAAGTTAGCTGATGTGATTTTAACTGGAGTGGTTGGATTGCTAAATACATAGCCATCAGTACCATCCAACAAAACCAAGCTAACAGTTCCTGTTGAGCTTACAAATTCAGAGAATCCACATTTGCCTGTTGAGGTGGCGAGTGTGAGGACCGCAGTGCCGTTGCTGTAGACCTTGTTACCCACAACAGCCATTGCATAGCCCACTCCTGAAATAACCCAATAGTAAAGTCCACGTCCAACTCCTGTTGCTGTAGAATACGCCAAGGCAACACCCGGGCGGCTCTTTACATAATATTTCTTTTGGTCACCTACAGGACTCTTAATAACCTCAGTCATCATGTTGACCAAGCGAAAGTCTTTGTCTGTTGTACCGTTACGTTGTTGGGGGTTAGCAATAAAGTTAACCCGCTTGGTTTCATATGTCTGTAAGACTGGGGTTTTACTGTATGGCATTGATTACCACCGACTTCCTGTAAAATCAGGTTGAAAATACATAGAACCTTCTTCAGTACCGAACGACAATGCGTTAGTATGGAAGCGTTCAGCTTGTGCAGTTAGGGCTTGACGGTCTTGCAAAGGAATACCATATTCAGGAGCAAGGCGGTCAGCCAATCCAAAGATGAGAGCTTCTGTCCAATACGGAGGGAAGTCAAAGTCATCTGTTGCGCTAGTCATATCCTCAAAGGGACGTTGATAACGTAGAGTAATTGTAGTCACTGCGTCCGCTGGTTTAGGCCACAGGTTAATTGTACCTTTGTAGCCTTGAGGCTGGTAGTACAAGTTAACAGGAGTGCCTGAACTATTGACCAACGGATAAATGTTATAGTTGTAATCTGGAACCACGTTCATGGGAACGTTGCTAGAGGTAGGAGTTTGATTACGCCATGCCTGAGTTACCTTCAAGGGCATGGGAGTATCAAGGGCCTGTCCTGTTCCAATGTCATAAGAAGCTTGTCCCACAATAGTTGTGAAGGTGTAGCTTTTCATTGCCCATACGGGCATGCCATCCTCTTGAAAACCCTTAATCATAGCGTTAAGGGCTTCTGTGGCATTAGTTACTTGGTAGGTTTCTGGTGTGCTTCCGCCGGACAACACAGAGAGCTTGCGAAGAGCTGCACTGATAACCGCGTCACGGTTGAGCTTCCATGTGGTTGTTCCGCTAGTAGACATTCATTAGGCCTTGTGATATTCGGCTTCTGTCAAGATGCCGGGTTTGTATTTACCTTCGGGTTTGAAGATGGTGAGTTCTTGCTGGCGCATTTCAGGAGCAAACGAGATGTGCATCCAACGACCAAACTCATGAATCATCTGGTCAAACTTAATGCCAGCACCTTTAACGAGCTGACACAATTCGTAAGGAGTGAGTTTAGAAGAGCTAACGTCAATTGCCCAACCATCCATGTGGCTAGAAATCTTGCTACCACCAACAGCCACGTTTACATCAGGCAAACGAAGCCAAGAGTTAATGCGTAAAGCACCTGACAACTCACGAACCTTTTCGAGCTGACCAGCAGCATGTTTCATGTTCTCCAACTGGAGAGTGGAGGGTTGGTTGCTAATGCCTAAACGTACAGCAGTTTCAGAATATGTTGCCTCTTCAAGGCTGAAATGTTCACTCAGTTGCATCTTGTTGTTCCTGTTTACCAATGTTAATACCTGTAATCAAACCAATAAAACCACCAACGATGGTTTGGAAGGCTGGACCAATAATTTCAAATACCTTACCATCATCGACACTGGGGTCAAGAACAGCGATTGTAAACATAATCATCATGTTAACAACAACAGCTACCAACGAGCCTGTGGCTGTTAGCAATACTACATCTTTAAGTTTCATTTCTTTACCTTATCTGCAATCTTTTCCATTGTACGTCCACCGAAGTAGAACGACATAACCAACATACCCCATTGACCTAACAGCTCAACATATGCACCACGAGTTTCATAATTGAAAATAGATGCAATGGCAAAGCCACTGTAAGCAGCCAACAAGAAAATAAGCACCATGGGACGAATATTCTTGGACAACCAAGAGTCAGAAGCCATGTCAGCTTTCATACGTTCTGTTAAGTTTGTTTGCTCAACTTCGTATTCTTTAGCATCAATCTCTTTAAGTTTGAGTGCAAGGTCTGGATTGTCTTTAAGTGCCTGTGTGACAGCAGAGGGCGTAGAAGGCACTCCAAGCTTGTCTGCTATAGCTGCTATTGCCATACCACCTAAAGGGCCAGCAACAGCCGTTGCAAGGCCGGGAGCAGCACCTTTAAGCAGGTTCATTAGTTCGTTCATGCTTTTGCCTTATAACACATTTCAACAGCATCCTTTACAATGATGTAGAGGTACAGTTCAAATGGAAGGATAATAAAAAATAGCAGAGTTAGCAATATAAGGAAACTTATAAATGCGGTCTCGCTAGAAGAAGTGCTAGTATTAGTCCCCATATTTCCATCACTATTAGGGCCATCACGAGGACCCATGCTATACGCTGCCTTATTTTTGTTAGGAGACGGTCTTGACGTTGCCATGCTTCTTTCTTTTTCCTAACGTTTAATAAGTGTGTGGCTTCTTGTTTTTCTTGTACCAACCCAAACATGTTAACCACATCTGTGTACAAAGCGCCTAGTTCAGGAGGACTTTGATAAATCATTGTCTCTCTAATTTCCTTCTGTAGCTTTTCCATTTCTTTCATTGCTACAACATGGTCTAGGGAAATATCAAGAAGTTCGTCAGGATGAATCTCTTGTGTATCCATCCGTTCTTGTTGTTCTTTAATCTTCTTGTCTAAGGCAATCATACCTTTGAAGAAGATTTTTAAATTCTTTATGAGACTACTCTTAATAGTCTGCTCATCCAGTTCTTCTGGAAGAGAGGCCCCCTGCGGTGCGCCACGGTCGTCCGATTTCTTTACATCAGGGAGCGTAGGCGGAGGGGGATTTTCTTGTGGAAAAAGCTTAGATTTAATAAAGTCCCAGATGCCTGTTCCAACATCTGAGACTTCAATTGCCATACCCTTAACTTCGTCAAAGGTGGCTTTAGCTTTAAGTACAGTTCCTTTATACTCTTTATACAATTCACATCCCTGCTGTATTGCGGCAACAGCAGCATTAGCAGCAGCGAGGATTGTTAAGGGCATATTATTTACTGTGTGTTAAAAAAGTCATAATTATTCCGCCCATTCCGCAAAGAAGCGTTCCACATGCAATGATGAGGATTGATTCAAGACGTTTAAGGCGACCGTTTATAACTTCATATCGTAAGGCACAAATCTCTTCGTGAGAAGACAGTCGGGCATCTGTGGCGTCAATTGTTGCCATTAGTATTTACCTTCTGCAAACACATTCACAAATACCGTGCCGTCCTCAAGGGCTTCGATTTCATGCCACTCATTCGCCACGAGGTTTACGGGCTGCGTGTCCTTAGTCATCACCAGCTCGCGGCCTTCCTTGCGAACAATGAGGCTGCCTGCGTGGCACATCGTGAGGTGTGCGTAGACGTGCTGGTGGCGGGGCAAGCCCTGCCCTTTGGGTGCGTGGTACACATTTAAGGTTGCTCCGTCGTAAGTGACGGAGTGGGTGAGGGCGACTTGCTGTGTCATAGCGTTTGAGCGCCTTCTGCGGAGGGTTGAGCCAGTCCGTGAACGGTGACTTGGGGTGCGCTTGTTGGCATGGGCTGGTCGGTTACCAAAGAACTGCCGTCCCAAGTAAATCCGATTTGTCCTTCGCCGACAGTGCTACTCAGAAGCCATACCTTGTCAGCGTCGTCATAGACCCAAACTTTTGAGGGGGTAGTATTTTGAGGCAAGGCCAGATGTGTTTCTGGAACGGCCCAAGTCTGCGAGTCACCATCCCAAAGGACAAGGTTGTCACAAACATTAGACGTAATGTCTACGAGGCAATACGGTTGAATTGTCATATCGGCTCCTTACCATTCAACTATCACGATACCAGCACCGCCAGCACCGCCAGCGGGAGAGCCGTTATTCAAATTCGTGGACCCACCACCGCCAGCGCCGTAGCCAAAGCCTGCACCGCCTGCCGTTAGTGGGGAGGCAATACCACCCAACCCCCCAATGCCAAATCCGAAGCCTGTAGCCCCGCCCGCCCCGGCGGCAGTACCGGTAGGGGAAAAGCCTTTCTGTCCGTTGACACCAATAACCGCGCCACTAAAAGTGCCGCCGTTTCCACCGGTTCCATTACTGTTTGCAACCCCAACACCACCCGTCGCTTGCACAGTGGTAATAGTCTGTGTGCCCGAAGAAACGCTTGATGTGCCGCCTGTGCCTCCGCTTCCAGAAATTGCGGGACCTCCTGCGCCTGCGCCGCCAACGGCAACAGAAAGAGTATTTCCAGAAGTCAGTCCGGTAAAGTATTGAATAGCTACAGCACCACCACCACCGCCAGCAGCAGTAGCCCCACAAGGGTTAGAAGCCGCACCGCCACCACCGCCTCCCCCGCCGAGCACGGTTACTTTGACCGCGCTAACACCAGATGGAATCGTGAAGGTTCCGCTGGAAGTAAAGACTTGACCACGAGCACCTGTAATTTGGTTGGTAATAGTTACAGCACCTGTAGCACCAGACACAGAAATACCTGTACCAGCCACAGCAGAAGTTACACCTGTATTGTTAATTGTAACTGCACCAGTTGCACCTGAAACACTAATAGCAGTACCTGCTACTGCAGAAGTTACAGCAGAAGTAGGCAAGTTGGCTGATTGCACAAACGAGGTGAGAACACCTGCGGTTGGGCGCAATTCAACTTTATCACCAGTGTTCCATGCAACTGCAGTAGTACCATCTTGTCCACGAACAATGGTAAAGGTATCAGTAGAACGAGCAGTAACCTGAACAATCTCAACCACACCGGAAGAGTTTGCTAATGTGACATAAAATACATCGCCACCTGACAGGGTTGGGAACAAAGCACCTTTGCCCGACGCTACGGTAAGGCTGGTTGCAACGTTCGTAATACCTGATGCCAACGAGGTAGCGGCATTGTTGGTAAACTTAATGGTCATAGATTAACCGACAGTGATTGTCCAAGTGATGGTCAATGAGTCAGCAGCGCCTTTGTTAATAGTTGAGAAAACAACGTGAGAGAGCATTGTACCAGCAGAAGCAGCGTTAAAAATACCAGCTTCTTGCAAAGCACCTGTACCTGCGCCAGCAGCATACAAAGCCGTCAAAGTTACAACGTTAGAAGCAACAGACGAAGAGGTGAATGCTTGACGAACAAGTTCACTACCCAGAGCAGTGTCACCCAAAGCAGCAGCAGTACCACTAGTACCAATAGCCATGTGAGTGAAAGGACTTGCTGAGCTGTTAATTACAGCAGAAGCCAAGAAGTTTTTACCAACGTTAACAATAAGGTTTTTCTTATCCAGAACAACTTCATCGTTCAACTTAATCAGCACGTCGCCACGCATGGCAAGAGAATCATTAATCATATTTTATCCTAAATAGGTTGTGTTAAGAGCAGACCCGTTTACAAATTGGTCAGGGGAAGAAACCAAGACATAAGAGAAGTTTTCTGTTGGTGATACACTGTCAGACAGGCCTTTACCAATAGCAAATTTACTTGTCTCTGCCATAGAGAGGGTTTCAATTGTCTTTTCATTATCTTGCTTAGTAACACCTTCAGACAAGGACAATGAATCAGACACTGGACGGGCTACCCCGTTTCGATAAACTTCTGTAACTGTAATAGTTTCAGAAATATTCTTACTCATAGTGAATCGCTGTGCTTCCGAGAAAGACAGTGTATCACCATTGTGTTCTGTTTCTGCAAAACGATAAGACTCACCAATAGGGAGCACTTCATCAATACGTTTACCAATTGCTTTAGCAAAGGTTTCCGTAGCAGCTAAAGATTCATTAACAAAACGACCAAGAGTTGCAAAGAATGTCTCAGACATAACAAATGTCTCAGAAGGAGCTCCTTGAGCAACTGTTTGATTTAATGCAAACTCATTGAGTGAGTATCCATTTAATGCACCAGTGTTAGCATACGTATCATAAATACGTTTAATAACATCGAAAGCATTTTGTTCTGTTATACCTAAGTGGTCATCTGGCTTTGTCCAGAGATTTTCAGGAATGTATGTATCTTGAGCAGCATATGGACGAGACCATGGAACTGCAATTTTTTCACGTTGAACTTTTAACAAGTCCTGTGGATGCCGTTGTTCAAAGTCCTCTCGGCAAACCATGAGGCCATCCCAACGCTTTTGCAGGTCTAATGCTTTAAATTTACGACCACAGGAATCGCATAAAGCATTCCAGTTGCCAAGGAGGAGATGGTTCTTCATAGGTTAGAAGGAAGGAACGACAACTGCACCTTGTTCAAGGGGTTGCCAGTGAATGTAATGTTTCCATGTACCTGTAGTAGAACCAACGCCTACAACAAGCTTAATAGAACTACCACCAGGGACGCGAACAGCTCCCCATGGGAATACACCAACACCAGCAGCGTTAGACACTGTAGGAGCGTTAGCCAAAGCACCCAATTGAGCAATTACTGATACACCTTGTGCAGCGTTTGCCAACGAAGCAGATGCACCTGACATTGTTTGTGAGGTTGTAGTTGTGTTGTTTGTAGCAGAATACTGCAATGTAGATGCTGTAGCACCGTTAGCAGTATAGCACTCTGACAAGATAGCAAACACCAAGACATCACCTGTAGTGGTAAATATCTCTAAGCCGTTAGTCATAACAGCGGCGTTTGTCTTAGCATTGCAATAGATTGTAGGGTAGCCAGCAGCTTGATCGTTAGTTACGACGGACATATTACACTCCCATCAAAACGTTAACGGTAGCAGTTGTACCAGAAATTGCTGTTACGTTTGCACGTACATATTTCCAAGGAGCTGATGTAGAGAAACCATCAGCAGAAAGAGTTGTACCAAGTGTTAAAGTAATTGTGCCCAAGTCCACATAGGAGTTGGCATCATCCAAATTACTGCCTTGGATTTTAATTGTAGCAGAACCAGAGCCGCTAGCAGTAGTACCATATGCTTGAAATGTAGCATAGGGACTGTCTTTATAAATTCGTGTTTGTGCACCTGTTGCGGTGACACCGGCGTCAGGGGTGAGGTTATAAACCTTGCCGCATTTGACCCATACGTTAGAACCAGCCATTTTATTTTCCTTTTACCAAAGACGGAAGCTTTACCAGCTCCCAATACAAGAAAGGGGCCGTAGCCCCTCCCCATTAACGAACGTATTTAATCGTTACGTACCAGTCGCCGCCAGTTGTGCTGGCAGTGCCTGTTTCTGCATAGACTGCGCTAATTGCAATGTCACCAGTCAAGGGACTTGGTTGCAAGTTAGGCAGACCAGACATAGTCACAAATCCTGTAACAGCACCGTTGGTTTTGACGTTATAAGTACCACTTGAGATGGTACCAGTATTGTCAGCAGCGGTGATAGTCACAGTAGCTGTAGATGACGCATCAGAGGCAGTGCTACCATTGACGATGACTTCCAAAATGGAAGCATCAGCAGGCAACACAGCTTTCTTAACGGCTGTAGTTTCAGTGCGTGAAACCTTAAAGCTCTTAACGACTACGTCTTTCGATGTAGGGATAAGAACTGTAGGGCCGAGGGCGCTGATTGGAGTGATGTCGGAAGTGCGAAAACCCATATTAATTCCTTATAAAAGGGGGAACAAGTCCCCCCAGGTTAATTAGGCGCCTTGCGAACCGTACAGACCACGAGGATCGGTCCAGCCGAAGCTGTAACGAGCAGTGGCTTTGAACTTAGCGTTCTCAGTATCCCAATCGTTGTCCATGTCGAACTGGTCAGCACGACGCTCAAAGTACTTCATGCCGTGTGGCACGTTTGTACGGATGAACCAAGCATCTGGGTCAGTCAAGTAGTGGTTAACAACCACTTCAGGGATCAAACCAGCAGCTTTGATAGCGTTCAAGTCGTTGTTGTCAGTGCCAACGCGACCATCAGAACCCAAGATACGCTTTGCTTCGAAGATTTGTTGACGAGGGATAACCAACGTCTCAGGCTTCACAGCAATCAGCAAACCAGCATCGTTAGTGAAACCAGCGATGTCGATACATGCTTGTTCCAATGCAGCTTCTGACAAGTCAGCGGCAGTAGCGATTTGGTTAGACCAAGTACCACCCTTGATGTTAGCATGGTTGCTAGCAATCAAAGAACTACCATCACCACCAGTGTAAGAGCTGTTGAAAGCACGGTTGTACACGTTAGCACCCAACACTTCTTTAGTCTGACGCATAGAGAAGGCGAGGCCTTGAGCTTTACGTTGACCAACCACGTCGTACTGGTCATCTTCCATCATCTCACGAGTGATGATAAAGCCCAGTGCGAACACGGCGTGTTGATAGCGAGTTGTGAATGCTTGCTTTTCGCTGTCATAAGAAATGCCAGCACCTTCACCCTTTTGTTGGGCGAGACCAAACGAAGAAATACCGACGTCTTCTTCAAACGCTTTAGAGCTGTTGAACTTGTCGAACAACTTGTCATACTCTGTTGCATACTCGTCGTACGCTTTACCATACCAAGCGTTAACGCCGGGCCATAGTGCTTTGGCAAACGAGCCACTATTAATAATAGACATATTCTACCTTTCCTTTAAAATTAAACGCCAGCCTGACCAGTACCAGAGCTGTTTGTGGAACCATTGAGTTTCACGAAATAGCTGAAGTATGTATCGCCGGGGATATTATCAGGACGGTTAGGGAAACCAACAATCTTGATAGGAAGGGTAGCAGTGGTTGCAAGACCAGAGCTGTCGAGTTGCATACCAGAAGCACCAGAAGATGTGCTACCTGCAGTAGTGGTGAACTGACCGTTCAAACCAACGTTTGCAGTGATTGTAGCAGCAGCCACGGAAGTACCAGCATACTGAACTTCATACACGACGTTAGGGTCATCACACACCAAGAGATAACGGTCTGTAGAAGCACGACGGTAAACCGGAGTGTTCAAATCGTTAACTGGAGGCATGTTGGTGAGGTCACCGACGCCTGTAAACAAAATACCCACAACGATACCCACTGGCACATCAGTAGCGCCAGCACGTGTCACAGTAGGAGCACCAGTAGCAGCGCGGGCATCGCCTGCGAGCTTAACTGCGTCACCAACCATAATCACGGTGGAATCGGTAGAGGGAACAAAATACACGTTGGCTTGACCGTTATAGGCCGCACCAGTCACTGTTTTAACGGGACGGAACCCGTTAGCACGAGATACACTTGCCATTAGCAATTCTCCATAATAAAATAGGTAATTCCCAACGGCACTTAATTGTTATTTAGCTTCGAGTAATTTCGAGCTTACCATAAGTACCATCAAGAGCTTTTGCTTTGGTGGCGTTTTCCATCTCATTGACCTTAATTTGCTTGCGAGCTTGGTCTTCCTCGTACCATTCTTTTTTGATGCGTACGACGAAAGCCTTTTGGCCTTGTCCGACAGAAATCTGTGATACGGAGCCTTCTGACGAAGCAGAGTTAACTCGTTTATCACCCACCCTCACAGAACTATTTTCAACCAGCTCATAGCCAGCATCCAAAAATTCCTGCACCCTGTCTCCAGAGTCATTAATCACTCGGTATTCGTAATTGGCGTCTTTGCCAGCTACTGTTAGAACATTTCGTGTACCGACGGGAACACGCTGCGTACGACCTCTCGGTGCTTTCGCAATTGCTTCTTTAATGTCACTCATATTAAACTCCTTTAATTTTACGCAATTCCGCAATGTAATCTTTTTCAGTCATTACACCCGTACGGACAAAGCGTTGCATCACTCGACGCTCTTCATCGGACAAAGAGACTTCACCAGAACTCTTGCCGCCTTTGTTAGAACTACCCTCTACTGCACCCGGCTTGTTACGGTTAGGATTAGTAAATTTATTTGGGAACTCCAACTTAACCTGTTTTTCGACTTCCTGTAGAACAGCCGATGGGCTCATACCCTTAACTGCCAAACTACGACCTAGCGCATCAGCGTAGGCTTTCATAGGCTCGTTGGTCTCATACCATTTATTTTTGTCAACCCAAGAAGCAAATTCGGGATTGACGTCAACTTCGGTTTGCTGTACATCACGTTGTTTGAGTTTGTTTTGCTCGTCTTTAACGAGGTCAATTTCATCATCCAACTGAATCACAGCCGCCGCATCACCCTCTTCAAGTGCAGCACGTTTCTGTGCTTTGAGGGTAGCCAATGCTCGTGCGTATTCTGTTTCACGCGTTTTAGCATGGTGGCCTTTGAGGTCATCTAACGCACGTTTAAATTCTTTAATCGTACGGTTTTGGTCCTCAATCTTTTTAAACAATTCACCGCGGTCCAGAAATTCTTTAGCTGGTCGCCATTGTTCAGGGTCACCTTCCCATTGGTCTTCAGGAACCCAGCCCTGTTCCATTGCCTTTTCTTCGGCAGCAGACAGTTTAACTTCTGGTTCATTTGATGGGGTGGTGTCAACCGCTGGGGTTGCGTCTTTAATTTCTTCAGCCATCTAAGGGCCTCCTTATTCTTGATGGAAGACACAGACAATGTCTTCATCGTTCAATGCTACAAATTCTTCCTGAGTATAGGGGTCTTCTACAGTTTTGCCTGCAAAGCGGGCATATGCAATGTAGTCACCAACCTCAATTGGGGAAGTTGTGTTAAAGTCTCGAAAGGCTGTTGGGCCAATTGCCACAACACGTCCCTTATCGACACCTGCTTGCGCTCGTTTCTTATCTTCATGCTCCGGTAGCACTAGGCCTAACGACGTAGCTTTCACATAAGTTTTGTCTGTCTCTTCCAGCTTGTCAGCTTTGACAAGAATCCGGTGTAGAGTGGGTTTAATCATAGAGACTCCTCTTGTTCTTCGTCGTAGAAATCGATAGTGACGAGGTCTTTGTACGCTTTTATTGCGCCAACAAAAACTGCGTCTTGGCGAGGGTCAGCTCCTGCTGATTCGCCTAGCATCTCTTGCAAATCGTTAATTCGACGTTGAATTTGACGGAAGACCTCCAGCGTTACTGGGTGGCCTTTCCAATCAATATATTCACTCTTTGTCATTTAGCTCCTTTTGATGGCTTCTTAGCCGTTTGAGCTGCAGCTTGTCGTGCATGGTGCATCTTCTGCTGATGTTGTGCATCAGTGTGCACCAGTTTCTGGATAAAACCAGCCTGCTCTGTAGCAGAATGGACTCGACCAGAATGTACGGCTTCTGCAGCCTTAATATTCGCCATGTCAGCAGCATGTTGCATGTTTTGTGCATGCTCTTCTTGCTTCATAGCGAGTTGAACTTGTTTATCGTGAGCTTCTAGCTCCATCTTATGCTGAAGCGCTGCTCCTTGCATTTGAATCTTTTGACCTTCCAGTTGACCTTTCATCTGCAATTCTAGCATCTTGGGGTCTGGAGGGGGAGGAGGCATTTGACCACTTTGCATAATCTCAGGTTTAATGAGTTCTTGCCAGTTTGGCTGTTCTTGTGCATCCAAAATACGTTGAACCACTTTAACAGGGTCTAAGATACCTGTTGGGAGCAGTTCCATCAAGCCTTGTGCCTTTAATAGTTTCTCAGTTTGAGACACTGCAGTGGGGTCAGCGGCAGGATAAATTTTATGTGTTGTCAGGTCAAAGTCGTCTGGGTTGATTTCCATATCCACAATGTCAACATAGGTGTTGGGATTGAGATACAGGTTATTCAATCGAGCAAGCTTGAGGAATTCCTCGGTAAGAGCTCGGTACAAACGCTTATACACCGCAGTAAACACCTTCATGCCCTGTTCAACAGTAGCCATGGTGGTGGTTGCAGGAGTATTTTGACCCGGCATTTTGCCTGTGAAGATTTCAGCAACAGAAGCAAGCTCTTTACCCGAGGTAATGAGGCTACCCATAAGCTGGAACAGCACAGAACTAGGTTCTTTTGTTGGTAATGGAACAATCTGCTTCTTCAGGTCATCACCTGTTGAGTTAACAGCTTTCCATTCGCCCGGCATAAACTTGGTATCACCCATTTTAATGCGCAAACCTTTACCCAAGAAGCCTGCTTGCAACGTAGCCAAGTGTCCTGCGTCCAAAAGCTGGTTAATTAGGGTGTTTACACTATGGTTGAGTGGACCAAGAAGGACACCAAAGCCGATATCATAGAATCCGCCATCAGGATTAGGAATAAACCCAAACTTAGTATAATACTGAATGGGGTCAATCTTGCGAATACCTCCCTCAGCATCCATTTTGATGGTAGTTTCGTCGAAACGTGCGACAATTCTGACTACTTTCTTAGTTTCCTTGTGGAATGTAACGATGTAAGGCTCTTTGTAGCCATCATCATCCAAGTCAAGGAACGTATGTTGCTCAATAAAGATGTGTGGGGTAGTGTCGTCAATAACTGTTGGGCCTTGTTTGCCGTCCATTTGGACAACAGGCTTACCAAATTCGACATCCAACCACAAACCACTTTGTTGGCGTTCTTTAATTTTACGAGGAGATACTTCCAGTACCTCGGAAATACGCTCAGCATCTGCCAAACTACGTGCCCAGTAGTTAACTACGAGGTTTTTAGGCATCACCAGATGCGAGCAGTTGGCTTCTTTAAGCGGGTCCCAATAAGTTTTCTTGAACATCGTGCCCACAATAGGGAGCATGATGAGCAATTTATCCATTTCCTCTTCCCAAGAGTCCATTTCTTCCAGCAACTGGTAAGACATGTACATGGAAACAGCTTCTGCTACTTGGTGCTTAGCCCCATCTGGGTCTTTACCAATAACTTTAGCGTTTACAATCTTCCCATTCGACGGGACAAGAGAAGGGTAAGCCCTAGCAGCAAACTGCATAGCAGCCGTAGAGAGAAGTGGATATTTAATGTTAGACGCTTTAGGCCAAGGATAAGTTTTCGGCTCAATCGTTTGCTTTGCAAGCTTAGTCCATTCATCAATATGCTTTTCCCAATCAAGGCGAGATTCATGGTCAAGGACATAACCTTTTTCAGCATCTCGTCCAATCGTTGTAAGCTTTCCTTCATCCAGCGATTCGGCAATGTTCACGCTTTCCAGCATGGCTGCCAAAGGTTTTTGTTGTTCGTCCATTTAATATCCTGTGTAGGAGTCGCGTCCTTGGTTGTTTAAATCGGAGTTTTGCAACTCATCAAAGTATTCTTCTTCTTCAAACTCTTCCTTGGTGGGAGCTTCAATAAGCTGGTCAAGCATCAGTCCAAGATAGGCAAAAGCGTCAACTTGGTCATCATGCTTACCACGAGGGAAAGCAAGACATTCATTTTCAAAGATGGGATACCAATCACCTTCTTTGTCAAACTTCATGCCATGAGCACGTAAACGCGCCTGTACGCTTCTAGCTCGTGTGGTCTTATCTTTACCCCCATGCTTCAAAGGCATGAGTGTTATGAAGACGTTTTGTTTAATCATCTCTTCACGCAGAAACGGGCCAATAGCTTTGGAAATTTGCATGTCCTCAACACCAATGGCAACAGGGTCGTAAAGCTTCTGAAGGGCTAGAAATGTATCAACAATTTCCTTACCATCCATACGCTCACGAATCACGTTCTTTGTGTGAATAATTTTATCTTCGTCAACTCCAGCAATGACAAACACGGAGAAGTCAGCCTTCTCAGTTTCTGAAATAGCCAAGTCGGCAGTAATGTAATAATTGAGGCGAGCCTTACGGTCATCTTCTGTGATGGGGAGAAAGTCTCCCTTTTTGAAGAATGACACGGATTCATCAATTGGCTCATTCAAGTATTCCTGACTGTAGATGTCTGTAGTGCCGTCTTTGACAGCTTCCTCATATAGCATCTTAAACTCTGTTGCAGACTTCTTAGAGGCCCATAGGAGCTTAGAAAAGTCAGAGTTGTGGGCACGGTATTTAACCGACTTCCACATGCTCTTACGCTTGGAGTATTGTTTAAGTTCTTCAACCACCGTCATCTTGTCAGATGGATTGGGCATCATGCGTTCTAGCAAACTGTCAGCATGCAGGATGGTTCCTACCATGCGAACAATACCACGGTCAGAGCGACATGGCAAGAGAGCACCCTTAAACCATTTACGCATCTTTTCACGACGTTCCTTGTTCATAACAAGTTCATCGTTTTCCATGTCATCACACATAATGATGTCCGGACGCGACCCGTTCCAGATTAATCCACGAAGCTTCTGTTCCGCTCCCTTAGCAATAATCCTGAACTTATGTCCGTCCGTACACTCAACTATAATGTCTGTTTCAGTGTCTTTGACAAACTGAACCAAACCTTTTTCGTTACGCTTCAAACCAAACAAGTCAATGAGTTCTTGATTGTCTTGAAGTTCTTGTTTAAATGTTCCAAGGAACAAACTGGCCTGAGCTTCTGTATCTGAAACAAGAAGCATGAATTTACGCTCTCGGAAGAGAAGCGTGGCTAAACCATACCCTAGCGTTACGCCTGTACTTTTAGCATGACCACGAGGTGCAGCAATGGCTACAAACTTTTCATTGGAACAGCAGAGTTCCCAACATTCACGATGGAAGTCTGGGGAGCTACTACGACCATCAAAACGAGATGATAATACACTCCCAACAAAACCCTGTACTACATCCGCTGTTAGAGCAACATTCATTTCCGTGTACTTTTACGTTCGCGGGTGGATTGTTGGTTACGCAAGCTTCCGTCGGCGTTGCGGCTAAAGCTGCGGTTAGCAGACTTGGTTGTGGCTCTGGCATTGGACAGAGTGTTTGCTCCACCCTTAGAGAGAGGTTTGACATGGTCTAAATCTTTTCCGTCACCCTTGTGGGTGATGCCTTTAGCGTTGGCTTCACGACGCAGAGTTGTGCGTTCTGAGCGAGCTTTAATTTGTTCTGGGCGAGAGTTGTACAAAGCGTTTTCACGTTTGTAGTCGCGCTTGCCATCTTTCATGTAAGGCATTACTGTTCCTCAATATTGGTTGCAGGAGAGGGACTCAAACCCTCGACTTTCAGGTTATGAGCCTGACCTTCTGCCTCTGAATTATCCTGCTTTATTTCTACGTCTTCCACGTCAATAATCTCGACGGGTTTATCAATCTTTTGTTGCACAAAGCTAGCAAACTTCTCAGCCAACTTAAGCAAGCGGTCATCCTCTTGAGCTTCAACAGGACCGTCTGTGGCCTCTTTATCAAGAAGCTTTTTCTTGTCCATGAGGTCAACAGCAACCTTGTGAGCATCACGCATGTTCACAGGCTTACGCACCATTTGACCTGTTTTGTTGTCATACATCAGGTCGCCATTGAGCAACCGATCTTCGACAGCCACCAGGCTAGCATCTACGATTTTACGCAGACGTCCTGACATTTCCATGGACTCTTGCTGCCGTAGGTCATCAACAACATTCTTCCACCATTCGGTGGTTTTCCACACACGGAGGGTAATTTCAGGAATTTTAAGAATTCTAGACGTAAGCGCAAGATTGCCTAAAAGTAGGTAAGACTGAACAGCTTCAATCTTTTGTTTGTCTGACCAGGAACGATTAGTTCCCGCGTCAACAGAACGTATCTTTGGTTTACGATCTTTTGTTTTTTCGTTATCAGTTAAAGCCATATATCCTCTTGGACAAAAATTGGTGGATGAGGTTGGAGTTGAACCAACACAGAATGAACGGGTGGGTTACAGCCACTTGAGCTCGCCAGTGCTCAGCTCATCCATTGGCATCCCGATAGGGAATCGAACCCCAGACAACGGACTTGGAAACCGTTGTGTTACCACTACACCATCGAGAAGCAGAAGAACTCCCCTGCAAGAGGGGAGCCGTGTTATCTTTAACAAGCATGTAATAGTACAGGCTGTATTGCAAGTTCACTTTGTGAACGCTGTATACTTAATATTATACCACAAAAGAATACAAATGTCAATAGTTTTACAAAAAAATTTATAAAAATATTTTTAAGACCGTGTCTTGACAAATACAAGAATGTATGATATACTATATATTAATATATTATATATATATTTATTATATTATTATTATTTAATTATATTATTATATTATAACTTATACGTGCGTATGCACGCACACGCGAGGGCTATGCCCCGAGCATACAAGAAATCATAAAACAATCTTCTGTTAGACAGAAAGCTTTCATGCGAGGCCCTAGCCGAGCACGTAACCATGTTTAAAACGATTATGAGGTACCTAGAAGGCTCTGTTAGAGCCCTGCCTAGGGCAGCATAGCCTGACATATAAATAGCCCCTTAAAACCCGTTTAAATGATTCCATGTAATACACCCCCATGAAAGCAGCCCTACCCCTTTTAAAAAATTATAAAAATCGTAGCAAGGTGCATTACGTCATTTTATGGAATCCCAAGTTTTCCCCCCCCCCCCACTC
>Ga0228701_1000253_pt1 | contig 49549 bp, 43 predicted proteins | sample McNCre117_Aug_MG_2_FD_178017 | JGI IMG/M metagenome (GOLD analysis project Ga0228701, IMG submission 178017) | Freshwater microbial communities from McNutts Creek, Athens, Georgia, United States - 11-17_Aug_MG | ecosystem: Environmental > Aquatic > Freshwater > Creek | place: USA: Georgia... | reverse complement strand
TGTCTGGTGTGCTGACCTTCGGTGCTGCCCTGTGGTCAGAGCAGCGCGCCAACGAGTTCGCTGATCGCATGGCTGCGGTGGTGAGCACCGTGGAAGGCCTCTACCCCGGCACGACCAGTTACGACAGCCTGGACCTGGCTTCGGCCATCCGGCTGGGCGTCATGCGCAATGAAAATGTGATCGCCGACACCGGCGTTGCCGCCAGCTCCGAGGTGCGGCACCTGTATGGCCAGCGCATCACCCTGGGGGGGCTGGCGGGCACGGGTCTGAAAGGCCAGGCCTGGGGCGTGCACTTTGCCGGCCTGCCTGCCGGGTCTTGCATGGACATTGCGCAGTACGCCCTGACCCTCGGGGACGCCGTGGCCCTGGCGACCGAGGCGGCGGCAACGTCTTCTTTTGCCGACTGGAGCGCGATCACCCAGACCAATGGCGTGGTGGCTGGTTTTCCTGCCGCTTACACCGTGCTCAAAAGCCGCGCTGCTGCGCCGGTCGCGCCGGTCGCAGTTGCCACGGCCTGTGATGCCCGTACGCACATCGTCAAGGACGGCAAAACCAGCACCAATGCTTTTGGCCTGGCCCTGGTCCGGACAAGACTCTTCTGACACCATGAAAAACAAGCTTCGCGCATCGCAAGGCGGTATGTCCCTGCTGGAGCTGTCGGTGAGCCTGGCGATTGGTGCCGTGGTGGTGCTGTTGGCGTTGCGCCAGCAGACTGAAACCTTGCGCCAGACCCACATGGACAACGAAAGCAAGTGGGTGGCGGCAGTGATGCGCGACATTGCAATCCAGATGTCCGGCAACTATGCCAAGCTCAGCAACCTCACGCTGGGCGCCATCCGCTCGGTGCCGCCGGCGTACATCAACAAAGAAGTCGTGGGCACCACCACGGTGGTCAATGGCTATGGCGGGCAGGTTACGGTGGCTCCGCTGTCTTTGGGCGGCGACCTCAACAACGCCTATGCACTGACCTACACCAATATTTCACAGGAAAGCTGTGCCCAGATGGTGGCTTTGTTCAGCAAGGCGGGCGACGCCATCACCACGTCGATTTTTGGCATTGTGGGCAAGCAGGGGGGCAGCGGCCCCGACCTCAGCCACATTGGGCTTGACGCGGCGAAGAACATCAGCACCGATGATGGGCAGGTGCTCAAGCTCTCAACTAACAGTTTGGCGATGGACAAGGTGGCCGCGTTTTGCCAAAGCGGAAGCGTTGCTGACGGGCAGCCCCGCGTCCTGACGCTGATCCGCTACTGAGCATGACCGCCATCAAGCACATGGCTGCCACCCACTGGTCTGCGCTGGACGATGTTCCGGTGTTCAGCGGCATTGCCGCACAGTGGCCGGAGCACCCTGCCGAGCCGCAGATCCTGGCGCTCGAGGTGGGCCCCAAGCTGCTGGTGCAACTGGCCCTGCCCGAGGTGTCCGGGGGCATGGAGTGGTTCCAGTTTCGCAGCCAGTTGCTGGGTCAGGGTTACCAGATCAGCCACGCGGTCACAGGCGAGCGCCACCTGCTCCGGGAACTCAACTACGGGGGGCAGGGGCTGGCCAAGCAGAAGGTGCAAGACGCCGAAGTCGATCACCTGATCCAGTCTTCGGAGCCGGTGCAGAACTTCAAGCGGATCGTCGGGGAGCTGATCGACATCGGGGCCAGTGATGTGCACATCGAGGTGCGCACCGATGTGGCTGCCGTGAAGGTGCGTCTGCACGGTGTGATGCGGCACTACAAATCCTACCCCCGCGCCATGGTGCTCGATGCCTTGGGAGCCGCTTTCACGGTGCTGGCAGAAGAGCTGTCACGCACCGATGCCGCTTTCAACCAGCGCCTGGCGCAGGCGGCCATGATCCCGCTGGCGCATCGGGGTAAGGCGTTTGCGTTGCGCTACCAGAGCCACCCCACGGTGGGCGGGCTCGATGCGGTGCTGCGCATTTTGCACCTGACGCAATCGACCGAACCGCGCTCTTTGGAGCGGCTGGGTTATTTGTCAGACCAGCGCGAGCAGCTCAAGCTGGCCATCGCATCGGCCTGGGGTGGGGTGTTCATTGCGGGCATCACCGGCTCGGGCAAGACCACCACGCTCAACACCATGCTCGACATGCTGGTGCGCCAGGGGGGGCGCAAGATCGTCTCGATCGAAGACCCGGTGGAATACGTGGTCAAAGGCGTCTCGCACCTCTCGATCCAGCGCTCGCACAGTGACACCGAGAGCAGCAACCCGTTCATGGGGGCCATGCGCGCGTTTTTGCGGCTCGATCCGGATGTGGGCATGTTCGGTGAAATCCGCGACCGCATTTCAGGGCAGATCGCGCAGTCGGCCATTGAAACCGGGCACAAGATCTTCACCACGGTGCATGCCACCTCGGCCCTGGGCATTGTGTCACGCCTGAGCTCGCGCATGATCGGCATCGACCGCAGAACCGTCTGCAGCCTGGAGTTCGTGTCGGCGTTGGTCTACCAGGTGCTGATGCCGCGCAGTTGTCTGGCCTGTCGTCGCCCCGCCAAACAAGCCATGTCTGTGCGGGATTTGCTGGAGTTCGAACGTGTTTTCGAACTCGACCCCGAAACCTTTTTCTGCGCCAGCGACGAGGGCTGCAGCGAATGCCACATTCCAGGCATGGAGCAACGTGCTGAAGAAGGTGCCCGCCTCGGGGTGGCCGGCATGACGGTGGCCGCCGAGGTGGTCACGCCCGATGTGCAGCTGCTGCAGCTGCTGGCAGATGGCCAGGATTTTGAAGCCCGCCGTTACCGCATGAGCAAGCGCACAGCGGGTTTCGACACGCCGGATATGGCAGGCAAGGATGCGTGGGGGCATGCCTTGTACGGGGTTTCCCAAGGTGCGATCGATCCGTATTTCTTCATCAACACCTTTGGCTACCCCTCGGCTTTCAAGAATATTTTGCAGGCGTCCAGATCATGATGTTGAAGTGGCTTGAACGGGTGCAAATCGCCCAGGCGCGCAGCGCCTTGCGCAAACGGCGCACCGATTGGTATCTGGACTTGTCGATGGCGCTGGAAGACCGCATTCCACTGTATTCGACACTCAAGAAATACGAAGTGCGGGCGCGCAAAAGAGACCCCAGCCTGGCCTTGTTGTACCGCCAAATTCTGCGCAATGCGATGAAAGGTTCGCTGGCCGAAGCCATGCGCGGCATTGCCCCGCCCAGCGAGCTGATGGTGCTCAATGCCGCCCAGATCAGTGGCGACGAGAGCGTGGCCAGTGGCTTGCGTTTTCTGTCAGAAACGGTCGAAAAGACCGAGCGCATGACCCGGGTCATCCGTGGCGCGGTCAATTACCCCTTGTTTTTGCTGGTGCTGATGGCGGCCATTGCCACCGGTTTCTCCATCTTTGCCGTGCCGGTGCTCGAAGAAATCATGCCTGTCGAGCAGTGGCCGGCTGTGGGCAAGGCGCTGCACGCGGTGTCTCTCATGATCCGGCATTACGGCTTGTTGATGGCGGCGGCCTTTGTCGCAACGCTGGGCGCGTTTTTTTATTCGCTGGGCCACTGGACGGGCAACTGGCGGGTGCGGGTGGATCGCTATCTGCCCTACAGCCTGTACCGCGATTATTCGGGGGCTTTGCTCATCGTGTCACTGGCTTCGCTGATGCGCTCGGGGGTGTCCCTGCGTTCGGCCCTGGAGCAGGCGCTGCAGTACGCCAACCCCTGGATGCGCTGGCATGTTCGCAAGATCCTGACGCGCCTGTCCAGCAGCAATGCGGTCAATTTCGGGCAGGCCTTTGCCACGGGCGTGCTCAGCACCGATCTGGAGGACCGGATCACGGATGCCTCCGAGCGGCAGGACCCGGTGCAGGCCTTCGTGAAGATCGGTGTGGGTTCGATTGACCGCATCGCCACTGCGATCGAACGATCCGCAGGCCGCATCAACAGCTTCATGCTGATTTTTTGCGGCTTTGTCTTGGGGTCCATGATGCTGGGCTTCATGGCCACCACCCAGCAGCTCAATCAGGCCCTTAAAACCCAGGTTCAGAACGTGCGTTGAAACCATGAAAAAAAGAAACTCTCCCTCCCTTTCACCCCTTGCCATGCGCCCAGCGTGGGCTGCGTTGGGCAGTGCCTGTTTGCTGGCGCTGGGGGCCTGCACCAGCCAGACCCGGGAAGTGCACGACCGGCAGTTTCCAGACAACCTCGCGCGCACAAAAGAGGCGTGGTCGGTGCTGCAAAAAGCGCAGGCACAGCAGGATTACCTGGTGGAAGACCGCACGCCGGTGATCAGCACCCGCTCGGTGCCTCTGGCACGCGATGCGGCTTTGCCGTCGCACATCAAGCGGGTGGTGTTCAGGTTTCCGGGGCGCCACACCTTGACCACCCTGAGCGAACGCATTTCACGCGAAATCGGCATTCCGATCGTCCTGACGCCGGATGCCCTCAAACCCGCCAGCAGTTTTGCGCCAGGTTCAGGGGGCGGCGGGGGTGCAGGGGGTGCCGGTTTTGCGGCCGGGGCGGTACCGATCGGGCCGCTGGGCAATGCGCCAGCCGGCAGCACCCAGGCCTTTGCCGCTGGTGCGGAGCTGGGTGCCTTGGTGGTCAACCCGGTGGATTACCAGCGCACCTTTGAGCTGAGCTACGCGGGCACGCTGGACGGCCTGCTGGACAAGCTGGCGGCCATGGCCAGCCTGAACTGGAAGTACGAAGACCAGCGGGTGGTGTTCTACCGTACACAGACCCGCAGCTTCGCCATCAAGGCTTTTCCGGGGGCTTTCAAGCTGAATACAACGGCCGGGGGAGCTGGCGGCGGTGCGGGGGCCGGTGGTGGGGCTTCTGCGGGAGGGGGAGGCTCAGGTGGCGGGGCCGGGGGCGGTGGCGAGAATCAGGCCGAATTCTGGACAGGCCTGGAGGCCAATCTCAAGGCGATCCTGTCCAGTTCGGGCAAGATGAATCTCGACAAAAACGCGGGCATTCTGGTGGTCACCGACGGCAACGAGGTCATGACCATGGTTGAGCAGTACGTCAAGCAGATGAACCAGCTCATGATGCGCCAGATCACGCTGGAGGTGGAGGTGGTCACCGTTGACCTGAACGAGGCCCACGCGGCGGGCATCGACTGGTCGGTGGTCAACCAGCTCGGCAGTGGCAGCCTGGCCTTTGCCACGCCGCCGGCCACGGCTGCCGCAGGCACGCCCTTCAGCATTGAATTTGCCGGCACGAATGGCAAGAGTGGTTTGCTGCGTGTGCTGCAGACCTTTGGTCAGGTCACCAGCGCCTATTCGGGTGTGGTCGTGACGTCCAACCGCACCCCGGCGCCGATTTCGGTGAGCAACACCCAGTCGTATGTGCAGCAGACCACGCCTGTGGTCGTTGCGTCTGCGGCGGTGGGCGCCGTGGCGGCCACGTCCGGCCTGACCCCCGGGCAGGTGACCACCGGGACCAACATCCTGCTGCTGCCGATGATTCTGGAATCCAACCAGGTGCTGATGCAGTGCTCGGTCACCATTGCCTCCCTCAAGGAGTTGACCCGTTTCGATTCGGGTTCGGGGGCCAGCCAGCAGAGCGTCCAACTGCCCAACGTGGACACTTTCACCATGGTGCAGCGCATGGCCATTCCGTCCGGGCAGACCATGGTGGTGATGGGTTACGACCAGGCCCGCACAGGCAGCACCACCAATGGCCCGTTCGGGCAGCTGACCACCGGCAGGTCGGGCAATGGCAACAAGCAATCCATTGTGATCATGATCACGCCACGCATTTCGGACATCTGACATGGCGTGGTGGAAACGAAAACAATCCGGCACCTCGCCTGCTGCGCCTGCTCAACAGGCACCAGTGTCCATACGGCCGAGCGCCGCAGGCCGGGCAACGAAATTCCAGCAACTCAAAGCCCGCCTGATGCCATGGCGACATCGGGCAGGCACGCCACCAGAGGCCGCCGCAGTGCAGGCGCCGGAGTTGCATGAGCCTGTGCCGCAGCAGGACCGTGCGGCCGATGCATTGCTTGTGCACGACGACTGTGCACTGGCTTTCGGGCTGCATTGGCATTTGTTGCAGGAGAAGGGGCAAAAACAGAAGCTGCACACACAGGCATTGGCCCAGGGACACACCCACCATGTGGTGGGTCTGGAGTCCGAGCAGGTCGGCTTCCTGACCTTGCCTCAGGGTCAAGGGGACAAACGTGCCATTTATTCGGCAGCTTTGTTGTTGTCCGAAACCGTGTCGCTGGGGGGTGACGAGGTGTTTGTGTTCCGGGTGGACGGGTCGCGTCATGCCCTGGTGGCGCTGAAGAACTCGATGCCGGTGCCAGGCTTCGATCTGATCGGCAGCGCTGCCGCCATGGCCAGGGCGGCCAACGACTACCTGAGCCTGCCCCACAGGAACGAAGTGCGGCGCTGTGGCGATGCGGACATTCTGCGTGGTGCGGAAAGTTTTGATTTTTCGGTGGCGTTGAATGCACTGGAAAAATCCCATCCCCGCCTCAAGCCGATTCCGGATCTGCGCAAACGTGTGTTTCAGGGGGCTGTGCTGGCGGGGGGAGCGCTGGTGGCGGTCCTGGCATGGGCCACCTGGTCTTATTTTCAGACCCAGGAAGAAGCCGAGCGCTTGCGGCGAGAGAGTGACCCCAATCTGCTGTACGAGCAGAATTTTTCCAATTCATCGGCGTCCATCAAGGGCCTGGGCACGCCCGGTTTGAAGGCCATGCTCGCCACCCTGACCCGCATACCGATGGACGTGGCGGGCTGGAGCCTGAGCAGCGTGGTCTGCCAGCCACAAGAATGTGTGGCCACCTGGACAAGACAGTACGGCAACTATGCGGACTTCGATGCGCACCTGCCCCCCGATGTGACGCAAAAGCCCGAGTACGGCTTTGTGGGCACAGACACCAAAAACACACAGCTCAAGACACGGCACCCGGTGCTGCCGCAGGCGGCCACTGAGGTGAAGGGTTTGAAGCGCGAGGCCTTGCCTGTGGTGGTCATGCTGCAGTCCGACTTTGTCAGCCGCCTGCAGGACTACACCCTGATCGATGCCAGGGTTCAGGTCTTGTCTCCTTCACCGTTTCCCAGCGGGGTGGGCGATATCGGACCGATTTTCAAACCCGTGGTTTCAGGAACGTGGTCCATGGAGTTGCCCTTGTGGACGATGGATTCACTGGCCTTGCCCGATTACGTGCAGCTTGACAGCCTGAGCCTGGAGTTGGGCCCGCTTGCGACCGGGCGCACAGAGTCCGCCAAGGGTGCAAAAAATTACAAACTGACAGGAAAGTACTATGCCAAAGGCAAAACGTTCTGAGTGCCGGTCATGGGCCGCGGTATCTTGGCTTTTATGGGCTGGCGCATGCTGGGCTGCAGCCGCCGTGCAGGCGCAGACCCCCTCCGTGCTCGATGTGGTGGAGAGTGCCAAGCAGACCAAGCTGCAGGAATACAACAAATCCCTCAGCGATGCCTACAAACCGGCTCCGGGCGCTTTGCCGGCCGGCCCCAAGGCGGGGCCAGCCTTGCCGGATGCGCCCCCCCCTGTGCTGGCACCGCCTGTCTTGCGTGCGATTTATGGGGTCAACCAGCTGATCGAGGCCGAGGTGTTGTTCGATGGCCAGTCGCATTCGCTGTATTCGGACGATGCGCGTGCCGAAATTGGACCCTGGACTTACGGCGTTGTGTTTCGGGAGGGGGTCTTGCTGGTGCAAAAGCCCTTGAACGCCGATCAAAGCAGCCTGCTCGACAGCTTGAGTGAGCAGGGGCTGGAGCGCCTGATCAGTTGCAAGAAGCTGGGTTTGCCCAGGAACCGATGCCTGTTTCTGGCGGCCAGCAAGGCCAGCACCGGGACGCTGGCGCCGCCGCGCGGTGCGTCCGCATCATTTTCCGGTGCCTTGCCACCTTTGCCGCGCTGAAGGAGCCCACATGAAGATTGAACAACGTTGCATTGCACTGCTCGGGTTGCTGGGCAGCTTGTTGCTGGCACCTGTCCAGGCACAGGCCCAGGCGCAGGCTCAGACAACGCCCACGGCTCAGGAAAAGGAAGAGGTCCGGGTGGAGTGGGATTTCTCCAGGCGCTCGCCCATCCATCCACACCCGTTTGCCAGACCGGGTGTGTCCGAAACCGAAGGGCTGCAAGGCTTGGCAAACAATGATCTGCAGGACAACGACCAGCAGGACAAAGACTGGACGGTGCCGTTCAGCGATGGCACGGTGCGCCGAATGCTGCAGCGCTGGGCCGACGATGCGGGCTACCAGTTGCTCTGGGAGGTGCCGCGCGACTACCCCATCGAGGTCGAGATGAAATTGCATGGCCCGTTCCGCGATGCGGTCTCGACGGTGGTGAAGTCCCTGGCGCTCACCGATGCGCCGGTGCAGGCCAGCATCAACCCCGACATCCGCCTGGTGCGGGTGGTGCGCTACCTCAATGGACAGGCCCGGTGACAGCATGAAGGCGGTTTTTCTTTCTGCACTGGATCAAACGGTTTCCAGCGCTTCTGCCTATCTGGCGCCCGTGCTCGAAATCGACGAAGCGCGTGCGGTTTTCGCGCTGGACATGACCGCGCTGGAGCCGGAGGTGGCCGACTTCCTGAAAGTGGGGGCGTTTGTCATTTTGCTGCGCACGCCGAGTCTCTCGATTCATCCGGCCCGTCTGGGGGATGTGTTGCCGCAGGTGGTGGTCTGTCGCCTTGAGTGCCATGCCAGCAGCTCGGCAGCGCCGTCCAGCCAGGCGGCTGTGACGGTGACGCTGTCTTTGCTGGGCATGTTTGCTGCACCGGACTCTGGTCAGGGGGTGCATTTCAGCCGCGATGTGGGGCAGATCCGGGGTGCGCTGCACCACCATGTCTTCATGCCCACCTCTGACCTGCTCGACTTCATTGTGAACGGCACGCTGGGCGAGGGGTTCAAGATTCAGTTTGGTCTGCTGCGGCAGGCCGAGTCGGTGACCATGGGATCGGGGCCGCAAAGCCCGATGTTCGTCCACATGCCCGACATCCGGGGCAAGCGCACGGCCATGTTTGGCAAGACGCGCCTGGGCAAATCGAATGCGGTCAAGTTGCTGATGCAGGGCATGCTGGAGATGACGGCCAGCAGCCAGGATGTCGGGCAGCTGGTGTTTGACGTGAACGGTGAATACGCCAACGACAACCCCCAGGACGGCAACCGCTCGATCGCCAGCATTTACGAACAGCGCAGCGACGTGTACTTTCTGGCGCACCGGGGCATGGACGACAAGATCAGTTCACCCAGGCGCTATATCCGCTACAACTTCTATGAGCGCACCAGCGACTGTGGACGGCTGATGGCCGAGCTGCTCGACTCGGGGGTGCTCGACAACGAAAGCTTGCGCTATTTGCTGCAATTGGAGTTCCCGGATTTTTCCAGTTACGTGAACAACCACACCCCAGGCAACACCAATATGCGCCTGTTGCGGCGCATCCAGCTGCTCTGGACGATTCTTTACGCGGCCGGTTTTTCGTATTCGGAAGACAAGCTGGTGAAGGTTTCTGCAGGCAAGTGGAAACCCGGCGATTTGTTCAACCCGCGGTTTTCACAGCCACTGCGCATGGCCATGTACCAGTCGATTGCGGGCAAGCCTGTGCCACGCATGCCCGCCAACCTCAAGGAAATGGCGCGGGAGATGGAGATTTATGCGCGTTTTGCTTTGAGCTATCAGAACGATCCCAATCTGATCGAAGGCGGCGTGCCGCTGGTTGAAAAAGAGGAAGAGATTGCCATGCGCTTCATCGTGCCCGAGTTGGGGGTGGGGCCACGCATGCTGGCGTCGTGCATTCCGTACCACTCGGAAGACGCCACGGATTTTCTGAACGACATCATCCGTTCGCTGGACCAGGGCCGCACCGTCATCGTGGACCTGGGCAGTGCCAACCAGACGGTGTTGCAGTTTTTCTCGCGCACCCTGTCGGTGGCGGTGTTCAGGCACCAGGAGGCCAAGTTTGTCACCAACCAACTCAAGGGCCGGTTTGTGCAGCTGTATTTTGAAGAAGCCCACATGATTTTTCCGGCCAACAAACCGGGGCAGGTGACGGATATCTACTCGCGCTTTGCCAAGGAAGGGGCCAAGTTCCACATCGGGATCGTGTATTCAACGCAATCGCCCTCCACGGTGAATTCCGAACTGTTGTCGCAAACCGAAAATTTCTTCATCGGCCACATCTCCAACAAGCGCGAATTCGAACTGCTGGGCGAAGTCCAGAACACCTTCGCCAGCATTGGCGAGACCGTCCTGAAGTACCGCCAACCCGGCTACATGCAGGTGCTGACCCATTCGCACCGCTATGTGGTGCCCGTGCAGGCGCGGGTCTTCAATGGCAGTTCGGTGGAAAAGCGTTGAGAGCACAGACGTTGAACTGCTGATGGGCTGCTCAGGCGGGTTTCGTTCATGAATTTTCAAATCATCAGGGAGAACACAGTGGTGAAAATCAAAAGAGCTGCGGCGGCGTTGGCGGTCGTGTGGATTGCGCTGTATTTGCCAGGTTGCGGAGGCGCAGCGACAGACGCGAAAAATACGCCAGGAGGGGGCGGAGATGTTCTTCCCGCTGGCGCCAACACCAATGCCGTGTTGAATTTCAGTTCTCTCGTGGCCGGTTCGGACACTTATCTTGCTGCCAGCCAGAATGTGTATTTGAGGCCGAGTGCGTTTGTGGCCGACGGCAGTGCAGCTGCGCCTTTGACAGGCAAAGGGGTCTGGATTGGCGTGATCGACGACTTTCAAACCACGAAAGATGCCGCCTTCACGTTTGCATCTGTGCTTCGTCAAAAACGGACCACTTCGACCAGCACCGCCAGCACCACCAGCGGCACCAGCACCACCAGTGGCACGCCAAACACGACGAGCTGTGCGATCGTCCACCAGTGGAGCACCACCTGGACCCATGGGGATCTGGTGGCGCAGATTGCCGGGGGCACACTGGGTCCGTCAACGAAAACCATCGCACTGACCGTGCCTGCGACCATCGCCAATCCCGCTTGCGCCACAGCGTTTTACAGCAGCACGACGCCGTATGCGCAGCTCGGCATCCAGTCCACGGCCGGTGTGGCCTCCAATGCTTCGGTTCAGCGCTACCCCGTGGTGCTGGGCAAGACCTCAGACACCCTGGGGCAACTGGCCACGATCGTCGGAGATTTGACGAATGCGTTGACGACAAGTGCCATCCGTGTGGTCAACATGAGTCTGGGGTCGGACATTGGCGCCAAGGACACTGCGGCTTCCCGGCAGGCGACGGTAGATGCCGCGATTGCCCAGATCCTGAGCAATCCCCCTGTGGCGGTGAATGCCGTCATGACCGTGGCTGCTGGCAACAGCTCGGCCCCTTGCGACCAGAACACCTTGTATGGTTGCAATTTGCTCGCCGTGGCCTTGGCCAGTCAGGCCACCACCAAGGGTTCCACCATTGTGGTGGGGGCTCTGACCGGCACAGGCAGCGCACAGACGGTTGCGCAGTACTCGACTTTTCCGGGTTACCTGAAAGACAGCTTTCTATGGGCTTCGGGTGACTCGGACACCTACCCGGCCACAGCCGGTGGCCAGCGTGCCCAGGGCACTTCGTTTGCCGCACCGCGTGTGGCGGGCGCGGCAGCCCTCCTGATGGAAAAGTACCCCAGTCTGTCGTCCGCACAGATCACTGACCTGTTGCTCAAGTCCGCAGACACGGACATGAACAACGACGGCCAGCCAGACTTCCCCGCTGGCTCATCGGATCCAACCTGGGGACGAGGCAAGCTCAGCCTGGGCAATGCACTGGCCTTGGCAGCCAAAACTTACCCGGGCTTATGAGCTGATTGGGGCGGATGGATGGGTCGCAGGGGTTTTGATGTGGTTATTTGATTTTCCAGACGAATGGCTGCAAAGGCTGGCCTTGTTGGCAAGTGGCATGCTGGGCCTGTGCGTCGGCAGTTTCCTGAGCGTGGTGGTGCACCGCCTGCCCCTCATGATGCGGGCCGAGTGGGAGGGGCGGCCTGCCTTGCTGTCGCTGGCCCGTCCCCGCTCGCATTGCCCCGCTTGCGGAGAAAGCTTGCGCTGGTGGGAAAACATTCCCTTGTTCAGCTACCTCGTCGTGCTCAAGGGGCGTTGCGGGCATTGCGGTGTGCGCATCGCTGCGGTGTACCCGTGCATGGAGGCCATGACCTGCGCGGTTTCGGTGGCAACGGTCTGGCGTCTGGGGGGCGGTTGGGCGTCTGTCTGGGCTCTGGTGCTGGTGTGGGCTTTGGTGGCCCTGGTCTGGATCGATGCCCGTGAACAACTCTTGCCCGATGACATCACCTTGCCCCTGACCTGGCTGGGTCTGCTGGTGAATCTGGACGGCACCTTCGTCGATTTGCCGCAGGCGGTGCTGGGGGCGGCGCTGGGGTATGTGTCCTTGTGGTCGATCTTCTGGGTGTTCAAGCTGGTCACGGGCAAGGACGGCATGGGCCAAGGCGATTTCAAGCTCATGGCGGCGCTGGGGGCATGGCTGGGCTGGACGGCGGTGCCCTGGGTCGTTTTTGTGGCGTCTGTCCTCAGTGCGTTGTTCGGGCTGACGGTGGCGCTTGTGAAAAAAGAAAAAGGCCAGCAAGCCATGGCCTTTGGCCCGTTTCTGGCCCTGGCCGGGTGGGCCGTGCTGCTCATTGGCGGGTATTGATGCCCCGTGATGGACGGGGCGTGCAGGACTCCACGCAAGTCACGCTGAAAGTGACTTTGGCCACAGACCAGGCCAGGTTTTCAGCCAGAACAAACGATTTGCAGTGGTTCATCTGTTCCGAATGCACGCCACAGGCTGCGGTCAAGTCCGGAAGCGGCCGACTTCCTGCCGGGTCTGGTCGGCCAGTTGGGACAAGGACATCACTGTGGCGGTGATTTCTTCGGTGGCTGCAGCATTGCTCTGGGCAATGCGGTTGAGGCTGCCCAGGTTGGCGTTGATCTCTTCGACGGCGGTGGTCTGCTGTTCAAGCGCTGAGGAAATGCGTTGGAGCATGGAGTCGGTTTCTTGCGAACCCTGCTCGATCTGGTCCAGGTCCCGGCTCACGACTTTGACGGTTTCCACGGCTTGGGCTGCCTCGGTGACGGCTTGCTGCACCAGGCGGGCAATTTCCTGCGAACTTTCCGCGCTGCTGGACGCGAGTTTGCCCACTTCTTCGGCCACCACCGAAAAGCCTTTGCCGTGTTCGCCTGCCCGGGCAGCTTCGATGGCCGCATTCAGCGAGAGCAGGTTGGTCTTGTTGGCAATGTTTTCGATCACCTCGGTGATGCGGTTGATTTTTTCGGAGTTGACGGCAATCGAGTTCACGACCTCGACCATCTGGCCCATCTTGGCCTTGCCCTCGCGCATGAGCGCCATCGAGCTCTGGGATTTCTGGCTGGCTTCGCTGGTGTTGCGCGACACATCCGAGACCGAATCGGCCGTTTGGCGGACCGCCATGGCCACTTGAGAAATCGCGTGGGTCTGGTTTTGCACACCATCCGAAATCTGGCCAATGGCTTCACTGGCCTGGCCTGCAGCCGTGGCCACCTGGCGGGCGTGGCCGTGGACGGCCTGCATGGCATGGGCCAGCGCATCGAGCGAGACGTTGATGTTGGATTTGAGCTTCTCCAGATCGCCCTTGCCTTGCGCGGTGACCCGTGGCGAAAGATCGCCATGGGCCACGGCCGACATGACGGTGCCCACATCGCCGATCAGACTCTGGGTGGACTGCAGGGCGTGCATGGCCTGGCTCAGGCTTTGCTGAAATTCACCGCGCATGGCGGCGTAGTCAAAGCGGTAGCTGAAATCGCCTGCGACCAGGGCTTGGCTCAGGCCATTGAAGCCCGACATGGTGGTCTGAACACTGTCCATCGACAGGTTGATGGCGTTTTTCATGGTGGCCAGGTCACCCTGCAAACTGGCCGTGACGCGCTCGCCGAGTTGGCCATTGGCCAGTGAAGCCACTACCCCATTGACCTGCGCCATGGCGCCTTGCTGCGCCTGCAAGAGCTGGTTGAACGCTTCTGCGGTTTTCCCCACCTCGTCCTGGCGGGTCACTTTGATGCGTTTGGAGTAGTCAAAATGCTGGGCCACGTCCGACACGGCCTGCTGAACCTCGTGCAGCGGGCCCACCACCGAACGAACGATCCAGGTGGCCGCCAGCAAGCCCAGCAAGGTGCCCACGACCATCAGGCCGATGCTCAGTTGTTGTGACAAGTCATAAGCTGAACGTGAGTTCAGGTACTCTTCTTTGGCCACATCGAGCTGGACTTCGATGAGTTCGGAGAATTTGGTGCTGATCGGGTCAATGGCCGGGTACAGCGGACCCTTGGTGAAGTTGGCGATGGCCTGGCGGTCTTCGCTTTCCAGAATCTCGCGCAGCGCATCCAGTTGCACTTGGGTGGAGACCAGCATGGGTTCGATCTCGGCGACCAGTTTCTTCTCTTTTTCGACCAAAAAGGTGGCCTTGTAGCTTTTCCATTTGGAGGCAATGGTGGTTTCGGCTTCTGCCAGCGCCTTGCGGCCTTCTTCCCAGGTCAGGTTGCCATTGCGCACCTTGTGCGAGGTGTCCACGATGTTGACCGCGTACATGTCGGCAATCACCTTCAGGTCGCGCAAAGGCACCACCCGGTCTTCATAAACAGTTTGAAGGCCCTGCACAGTACCTGACATGCCCCGCAGCCCCACCACGCCAACGACGATGGAAATCAGAGACAAAAAGATGACCAGTCCCATCAAACGGGTATTGACGCCGAGTTTGTTCATGCTGTGCCTTTTTTGAAGGTATTAAGTTTAATCACAAAATCATCAAAAATAATGTGGTTGCCGATTTTGTAGGTGTTTTCGAGGGGGTGTCCGTGGGCCACTGTTAAGATTCTGGCCCCGTAACCTATACCCATAAACCTTATGAAAAAAACCGTATGCGGCAGCCTGCTGGCTGCAGCTTTGAGCGCCTTTGGCCAAACCCCGATCAAGATCGGTGAAATCAACAGCTATTCCGCCATTCCGCAGTTCACCCAGCCCTACAGGCAGGGCTGGCAGCTGGCGGTCGAACAGATCAACGCCGCAGGCGGCTTGCTCGGCCGCAAGGTCGAAGTTGTTGCCCGTGACGATGCCGGCAAGCCTGAAGAGGCTTTGCGCCACGCAGTGGAGCTCACTTCCAAAGAAAAAGTGGATGTGCTGGCCGGTGGCTTTTTGTCCAATGTGGGCCTGGCCCTGGCCGACCACGCGCACAAGAACAAGCGCCTCTTTGTGGCCAGCGAGCCCCTGACCGACGCCATCGTCTGGGACAAGGGCAACCGCTACACCTTCCGTCTGCGCCCCAGCACCTGGATGCAGGCGTCCATGCTGGTCGAAGAAGCAGCCAAGCTGCCTGCCAAGCGCTGGGCCACCATCGCGCCCAACTACGAATACGGTCAAAGTGCCGTGGCCAGCTTCAAAGAGCTGCTCAAAGCCAAGCGTCCCGATGTGGAGTTTGTGAGCGAGCAGTGGCCCGCCCAGGGCAAGATCGACGCGGGCAGCACGCTCACGGCCACCATGGCCAGCAAGCCGGACGCCATCTTCAACGTGACTTTTGGGGCCGACTTGGCCAAGCTGGTGCGCGAGGGCAACCAGCGCGGCGTGTTCCCGAAGACGCAGGTGGTATCGCTGCTTTCGGGCGAGCCCGAATACCTGGAAGTGCTCAAGGATGAAACGCCCAAGGGCTGGACTGTGACCGGCTACCCCTGGGACCAGCTCGACAACAAGGACCACGCCACTTTTGCCGCCAGCTATTACAAGCGCTTCAATGAGAATCCCAAAGTCGGCTCGGTGGTGGGCTACGCCACCATGCAGGCGATTTTTGCGGCCATCAGCAAGGCCAAGAGCACCGACAACGAGAAGCTGGTGCTCGCCATGCGCGGGCTCAAGTTCAGCACGCCTTTTGGTCCAGCCGAATTCCGGGCCATTGACCAGCAGTCCACCATGGGCGCTTATGTGGGCAAACTGGACCAGCGCGGCGGCAAAGGCACGATGGTCGATTGGCGCTATGCCGACGGCAAGCACTACCAGCCCAGCGATGCTTACGTGAAAGCCCGTCGGCCCGCCGAAGCCAGCAAGTGACGCGCAGCGGGCTGGGGTGCTGCGCCCGGCCCGCATAATGTCCACATGACTGCAATGCCCCCCAACGACGCCGACCGCCTGATGCTGGACCAGGCCGACGCGGCCCTGGTGCTGATCGATGCGGCCGATGGCCGTGTCGTGCATTGCAATGCCGTCTGGCCCCAGTGGCTGGGCCTGGCCCCTGAGCAGGTGTTGCAAGCCCCGTTTGCCCAGGAGTCTTTTTGGCCGCAGCCCCAGGTGGTGCGCACGCTGGTGTCGCTGGCCGGTTTGCCCTTGGCCATGCCCGCCATGGCCATCAACGCGCGCACGGCAGACGGCCAGACCTTGCCCCTGCTGCTGTGGTGCAAGCCACTGCAGCACGCCCAGCGCCGCCATGTGCTGTGCACGCTGGTGCGCAACCACGAGGCCATGCACGAACCCGGCAGCGAATCACCCCAGGGGCAGGCGCTCAAGGCGGTGGTGCTGACGCTGGCGGCCGTGCTTGAAGGGCACGACCCGGCCTCGATTGGCCACCAGCAACGCGTGGCCGATCTGGCCGTGACGCTGGCGCGCAAGCTCAAGTGGCCGCAGGCCGAGGTGCAAAGCATCGAACAGGCCGCCTGGCTGCACGACCTGGGCATGGTGAGCGTGCCCTCGGCCATTTTGGGCAAACACAGCCTGCTGACCACCGACGAGATCTGGTTGATCCAGCAGCACGTGGAAGCGGGCATTCGCATGCTTGAACACATCGACTTTCCTGGCCCCGTGATTGCGCTGATCGCGCAGCACCACGAGCGCGTCAACGGCACCGGTTACCCCCTGGGATTGCAGGGCGACGCCATCTTGCGCGGAGCGCAGGTGATCGGCATGGCCGACGTGCTCGATGCCATGACGCGCGAGCGCCCCTACCAGGCCGCACAGTCCATGGCGCAAGCGCTGGACACCCTCAAGGCGGGGGCGGACGTGATGTTTGACGGTGAACTGGTGCGCGCCTGTGTGGAGCTGTTCGAGGTGGACGACTACCGCTTTCCCGAGGTCTGAGGCTGAAGGTCAGCTGTCCAGGTTTCGGCCTGGGCCTGATGCCAGTACTGAGCGAATACGGCAGGCAGGGCAGGGCGGCAGGCTTCGTCCAGCAGCAAAACCCCCGTCTCCAGGGTGTCCACCAGCGCAGACAGCGGCAAAGACTGCCCGTTGGACTGGCGCACCATCACATGGTCGGTGCTCAGCTGTGCGGGCGATGTCAGGCCCGCCGCACCCACCAGCTCGGTCAGAGCATGCAGGGTGTTGGCATGAAAGTGCTGCACCCGCTGGGCCTTGTCGGTGACCACGATGGCGCGCTGGCGCACCGGGTCCTGTGTGGCCACGCCGGTGGGGCAGTGGTCGGTGTGGCAGCTGCGCGACTGGATGCAGCCCAGCGAAAACATGAAGCCCCGCGCCGAGTTGCACCAGTCAGCGCCCAGTGCCAGGCAACGGGCGATGTGGAAGGCCGACACCACCTTGCCAGAGGCACCAATGCGGATGTGCTCGCGCAGGCCCGCGCCCACCAGGCTGTTGTGCACCAGCCGCAGGCCATCGCGCAAAGGCATGCCCATGTGGTCGGCAAACTCGATGGGGGCGGCGCCGGTGCCACCTTCGGCCCCATCGACCACGATGAAATCTGGACGCATCCCGGTGTGCAGCATGGCCTTGACGATGGCAAACCACTCCAGCGGGTGGCCCACACACAATTTGATGCCTACCGGCTTGCCGCCGCTGAGTTCGCGCAGACGGGCCAGAAACTGCAGCAATTCGATCGGGTTGCCAAAGGCCGAGTGCCGAGGTGGTGACACACAGTCCTGGCCCATCTGAACGCCGCGCGCCTGTGCAATTTCGGCACTGACCTTGGCCTGGGGCAGCACACCGCCATGGCCGGGCTTGGCGCCTTGCGAGAGCTTGATCTCGATCATCTTGACCTGTGGCGAGCGCGCTTGCTGGGCAAAGCGCTCGGGGTCAAAGCGACCGTCTGTGTCGCGGCAGCCAAAATACCCAGAGGCAATCTGCCAGATCAGGTCGCCGCCGTGTTCGCGGTGGTGCACGGAGATGCTGCCCTCCCCGGTGTCGTGGGCAAAGCCCCCCAGGGCTGCGCCTTTGTTGAGTGCCCGGATGGCTGCGCCCGACAAGGCGCCAAAGCTCATGCCCGAGATGTTGAACAGCGACAGCTGGTAAGGCTGGCTGCATTGCCCTTGCCCCACGCTGATGCGCAAGGCGCTGGTGTCCGGGGTCTGCGGCGCAAACGAGTGGGTGAGCCATTCGGCGCCATTGGCGTACATGTCCTTGATGCTGCCAAAGGCACGTTTGTCGTTCTGGACCTTGGAGCGGGCATAGACGATGGCGCGCTCGTTGCGGGAAAACGGGATTTTCAGATCGTCGTCTTCCAGAAAATACTGCCGGATCTCCACCCGGATGCTTTCGAGTCCGTAGCGCAGTCGCCCTGTCAGCGGGTAGTTGCGTCGGATCGCGTGCGTGGTTTGCAGCAAGTCTTGAATGCCCAGTGCAAACAGCAGCAAGCTGGCGCCCGTGAGCGCGGGTGACACGGACCAAAGCAGCCCGGCGACCGGCAAGGTGCCCAGCCAGGGCAGGTAACGGGAGAAGGATCGCATGCGAGGACTCCTGGGTCAGACCGTACGCCCGCATGATCGCACAAGCGTGTGTGGACGCAAGCGGATCAGTCCTTGGCCAGAAAGCGCTGGGCGGCAAGGTGTGCGGCCAGCGCGGGGGCCAGCGGTAGCGGTTCGCCTTCGAGCTGGGCGGCGATCAACTCCCCGCACAAAACGCTCAGGCTGATGCCGCGCGCGCCCATGCCAGCGCAGACCTGCAGGCCCGGCCAGCGCTGGGCGTCCAGCATGCCCACAGCGGGCACGCGGTCGGGCAGGGTGCAGCGCAAGCCGGCCCAGGCCAGCACCTGGCCCGGCGCAAACGCGGCTTGCAGCGGTTGGCTCAAGGCGGGCAACAGCGTGGCCAGCCGGGCATGGTTGGCCGCGTTGTCTTCCTCGCGCAGCACCGCCTGCGGGGTGGCGCGCTCGAATGTGGAGCCCAAAAACCAGCCCGGTCCGCCGCCATGCTCGGGGGGCAAAGGCACGCCACAGATGAAGCTGCCATGGCCGTTGACCGGTGTGGGCGGCAGTTGGGTGCGCAGCGCCTGGGGCAAGGCGTCCAGCGCGCCCATGCTGATCTGCCCGCGCAAAGGGTTGATGGGCAGGACGGTGCCTGGCGCCTCTGGGTGCAAGGGTGCGAGCAGGGCGCGGGTGTCGTAACCGCTGGCCACAATCAGTTGGCTGGCCTGGGCCAGCACCTGGCCTTGCACGTCCAGCACCTGCCAACCGTTGTCGCAGGGGCGCAGGGCCTGCACGCGCGCGCCCCAGCGCACGCTCACGCCCGCTGTGGCCAGTTGCGCCGCCACCAGCTGGCGCGGGCGCAACCACCCGGCCAGGCCATGCCACAAGGCCTGGGCGGCTTCGGGCAGGCCGGCCTGGGCCATCTGCTCAGGGGTGGCGGGTGTGCTCCACTCGTGGCCCTGGGCAGGCCAGGCGTCGCCAGCGGGCAGGGCGCGTTTGCCCTCGACGCGGTGCTCCAGCACGCCACTGAAAGCCCAGTCGCTGCCCGCCTGCAAGAGCTCTGTGCAGCGTTGCAGTGTGGCGCGCACACCCGCGCGGGTGATGCGCGAGAGCACGCTGTCGTCTGGCGAGACATGCGGGGCCGTCAGGCCTGCTGGCAGGCCCGAGGCGCCTGCGCCCACGCCATGGCCCGCGTCCAGCACGGTGACTTGCCAGCCGCGACGCGCCAGGCTGCAGGCCACGGCCGAGCCCGAGAGGCCGGCGCCCAGGACGATGGCGCTGCGATCGCTCGATGGCGGCGATGGCGGCGATGGCGGCGATGGCGCGGCTGGCAAAGGCTGCCTCAATCGGCTGCGCGGCGTCCAGCGCGGCGCAAACACGGCCTCCAGACGCTGGGCCTTGGGCGGCACACCATCGGCGCGGGTGACTTCAAAGCCACACTGCGCCAGATCCTCGCGCACCTGGCGCTTGACGCACCAGCTGGCCACGCGGGTGCCGGTGTGGCAAAGGCGGGCCATGCCCTTGAGGGCGTGCAGGTCCCACATCTGCGGGTTCACTGCGGGGCTGAAGCCGTCCAGAAACACGCTGTCGGCAGCCACGTCAATCTCGCGCAGCATCTTCTCGATGGGGCCGATGCACAGCGTCAGCTGCACCCGGCCGCCTTCAAACACCAGCCGGTGCACACCGGGCAACAGGCCGCGCCAGGCCTCGCCCAGCGTTTGTGCCAAGGCTTGCAGCGCAGGAAAAGCGTGTGCGCTGCGCACGATGTCATCGGCCGAGACCGGCCAGGCTTCAATGGATGTGAAAAACAGCCGCTGGGGCCGCTGGGGGTCTTGCTGCCAGGCTTGCCAGGTGGCCAGAAAGTTCAGGCCCAGGCCAAAGCCGGTTTCCAGCACATGCCATTGCGACTGGCCCGCCCAGGTGCTCGGGGCACCATTGGCGGGCAGCAGGCCGCAACCCTGCAAAAACACGCCGCGCGATTGGGCCAAACCCCGGTCGCCGTTGCCGTAGGCGCTCTGGCTGCGGTAAACGTCGTCAAACAGGGTGCTGTGGGGCGTGCCGTCTTCGCCCCAGCGCACAGGTGGCGTTGGCGCCACGCGGCTTCAGGCTTGGCTGGGGGGCACGTAGCCCTGGGCAGCGTCGGCGCCTTCGCCAAAGAAGTGTTTTTCCATCTGGCGCGCCAGGTACTGTCGGGCGCGTTGGTCGGCCAGGTTCAGGCGGTTTTCATTGACCAGCATGGTCTGGTGCTTGAGCCAGTCCGCCCAGGCCTGCTTGCTGACGTTTTCCCAGATGCGCTTGCCCAGTTCGCCGGGGTAGGGTGCAAAGTCCAGACCCTCTGCTTCGGTGCCGAGTTTGATGCATTGAACGGTGCGTGCCATGGTGTGTGTGCCTTGTGTTTCTTTATGAGTGCTGGTTATAGGGATATAAAATCTTCATATTTCCAGTTTTGAGCGAACCGCAGGACAATCGCGTCCGTTGTCAAACGGCAGCCTGCCTGCGGTCTTGCAGCCGCAACTGTAGCAATCTTTAAGCATCCCCCTGAAGCCTGCGGCCTTGGCCCAGCTCACTGTTGTTGACCCCATGAGTGCATTTCTTGAAGAGCGCGTCCTGAGCGTTCACCATTGGACAGACCGACTGTTCAGCTTCACCACCACGCGCGACACCGCGCTGCGGTTTTCCAACGGCCACTTCACCATGATCGGCCTGCGCGGCGAAACCGGCAAACCGCTGCTGCGCGCCTACTCGATCGCCAGTGCCAATTACCAGGAACACCTCGAGTTCCTGAGCATCAAGGTGCCCGATGGCCCCCTGACCTCGAAGCTGCAGCACATCCAGGTGGGCGACACCATCGTGGTGGGCAAAAAGCCCACGGGCACGCTCCTGTGCGACTACCTGCTGCCCGGCAAGCGCCTGTACCTGCTGTCCACCGGCACCGGTCTGGCCCCGTTCATGAGCATCATCCGCGACCCCGAAACCTATGAGCGCTTCCAGGAAGTCGTTTTGGTGCACGGTGTGCGTCAGGTCAATGAACTGGCCTACCACGACTACATTACCCAGGAGCTGCCCCGGCATGAGTTTCTGGGCGAGATGGTGTCCAAACAGCTCAAGTACTACCCCACAGTGACCCGCGAACCCTACAAAAACCAGGGCCGCGTGACCGATCTGATGGAGAACGGCAAGCTCTTTGCCGACCTGGGTGTGCCCACACTCAACCCCGCCGAAGACCGCGTGATGATTTGCGGCAGCCCTGCCATGCTGCGCGACTTGAAGCGCCTGTGCGAAGAGCGCGGTCTGGAAGAAGGCAACACCACCCGCCCCGGCGCTTTCGTGATCGAGCGGGCTTTCGCCGACGCCTGATGCCCCAGTCGTCCTCTGCAAAACCGGCTTCGGCCGGTTTTTTTCTGCGCGTCCAGAAGCAAGCCATGAACAAGATGCCCCTGTCTGCTGACCAAGAGGTCCCAGCCCACTGGCGTGTGCACGTGCTGTGCGCACAGTGGTGTGGCACCTGCCGTGACTACCAGGCCTTTGCCGATGCCCAGGCACGGCGGGGCGAGGAAGACTGGGTCTGGGTGGATGTCGAGACACACGCTGACCTGCTGGGTGATCTGGATGTCGAAAACTTCCCGACCTTGCTGATCACTGAAGCAGGGCAGTCCCGCTTTCTGGGGGCCGTCACACCTCAGCCCGATGTCTCTCTGCGCCTGATCCAGGCCCTGCGCGAAGGCAACCGCTATGCCTTGCCAGAAGTGCAGGGGCTTCACAACATTGTGCAGGCCTTGCGCACGCTTTGAGTCGCCACGGATTTTTTGATAGATGTTTTTGGAATTAACAAACTCAAAAACAGTAGTTTGAGTTTTAAAGAGTCGCTCCCAGAATTCGCTCATTGTCAAAACGACGAAGCTTTTTCTGGAGAGATTCATGACCCGCCCCAACCGCATCGCCCAACTGATCGCTGCCACCACCCTGGGCCTGAGTGCCTTGGCTGCCCAAGCCCAGATCAGCCTGCTCAATGTGTCTTATGACCCGACGCGCGAGTTATACGTCGAATTCAACCAGGCTTTTGCCAAACACTGGAAGGCTAAAACCGGCCAGGACGTGAGCGTGAAGCAGTCGCATGGTGGCTCGGGCAAACAGGCCCGCTCCATCATCGACGGTCTGGACGCCGATGTGGCCACGCTGGCGCTGGCCGGTGACACCGATGCCCTGCACGACAACGGCAAATTGATTCCCGCAGACTGGCAAAAACGCCTGCCGCACAACAGCTCGCCTTACACCTCGACCATCATCCTGGTGGTGCGCGAAGGCAATCCCAAGGGCATCAAGGATTGGGACGATCTGGTCAAGCCCGGCATCAAGGTCATCACGCCCAACCCCAAGACCTCGGGCGGCGCCCGCTGGAATTACCTGGCCGCCTGGGAATTCGCCAAGCGCAAATACGGCAGTGAAGCGAAAGCCAAGGAATTCGTGAAAAAGCTCTACGAGAACGTGCCTGTGCTCGACACCGGCGCGCGCGGCTCCACCATCACTTTTGCCCAGCGCAACCAGGGCGACGTGCTGATCGCCTGGGAAAACGAGGCCTACCTGCTCGACAAGGAGTTCAGTGCCAAGTTCGATGTGGTCTACCCCTCGCTGTCCATCCTGGCCGAACCGGCGGTGACTGTGGTTGACAAGAACGTGGACAAGAAGGGCACGCGGGCCGTGGCCCAGGCCTACCTGGAATACCTCTACAGCGACGAAGGCCAGGACATTGCGGGCAAGAACTTCTACCGTCCGATAGCGTCCAAGGCGCAGGCCAAGTATGCCAAGCAGTTCCCCAAGCTCAATCTGGTGACGATCGACCAGGCTTTTGGTGGCTGGAGCAAGGCCAGCAAGGAACACTTTGCCGATGGTGCGAGCTTTGACCAGATCTACACCAAGAAGTAAGCGCCAAGCCATCAGCTGCAAACCATCTGACAGGGAGTCCCAGAATGTCCGTCTTGTTGATTGCCGGTAGCCCCTCCGAGCGCTCACGTACCGCGGCACTGCTCGAAGGCGCAGGCAGCCGCCTGGAGGCCCGTGGCGTGCAGGTGAATCGCCTGAAGGTGCGCAACCTCTCGCCCCAGGCTTTGCTGCTGGCCGATTTCGGTCATCCGTCCATCATCGAAGCCCAAAAGCGGGTGGCCGACGCCAGTGTGCTGGTGATTGCCACGCCGGTCTACAAGGCCGCCTACAGCGGCATCCTCAAGGTGTTTCTGGATGTTCTGGCGCAGACCGCACTGAAAGGCAAGACCGTGCTGCCCCTGGCCACGGGCGGCAGCCCGCACCACATGCTGGCGCTGGACTACGCGTTGCGCCCTGTGCTGCAGTCGTTAGGTGCCAAGCACATCCTGCCCGGCATCTACGCCACCGATGGCCAGGTTGCGCTGCTGCCTGAAGGTGGCTACCAGATTGAACCCGAGGTGGGCCAACGCCTGGACGAAGCGGTGGACACGCTGATCCTCGAAAACCTCTCGGACAAGCTGTCCAATGCGGGCCGTTTCAGCCCGGTTCACTTTTCCCAGGTGCGATGTAGCGTCTGACGCCCTGAACCCGGGCCGCTGAGGCCCTTCACCTCCGTTTGTTTTCAAGAACCCGCAAGTGCGGGCAGGGCGAAGCCTTGCCTATTGAACTGAAAGAACACACCATGACCCTTTCCAAAGACCTCTCCCGCCGCCAGTTTCTGGCCACCGCCGCCACTGCTTCCGTGTTGGCCACCTCTGCCGCATGGGCTCAAAACAAAGCCCCCCGTGTGCTCCGCGTCGGTCACCAAAAAGGCTGGTTGTCCATCCTCAAGGGTCGGGGCACCCTCGAAAAACGCCTGGCACCGCTGGGCGTGAGTGTCACCTGGACCGAATTCAACGCTGGCCCGGTGCAGCTCGAAGCGCTCAATGTCGGCTCCATCGACTTTGGTGACGTGGGCGAAGCGCCCCCCATCTTCGCGCAGGCCGCAGGCGCGCCGCTGGTGTATGCCGGTGCCACCGTGCCGCGCCCCAAGCTTGAAGCCATCATCGTGCCCAAGGACTCGCCCATCAAGACGGTGGCCGACCTCAAGGGCAAGCGCGTGGCCTACAACAAGGGCTCCAACGTGCAGTACTTCCTGGTCAAGCTGTTGCAAAAGCATGGTCTGCAATACAGCGACGTGCAGTCCATCTTCCTGCCCCCCGCCGATGCCCGCGCCGCCTTTGAAAAGGGCGCCATCGACGCCTGGATCATCTGGGACCCGTTCCTGGCCGCAGCGCAAAAAACACTCGACGCCCGCCTGCTGGCTGACGCCTCGGGCGTGGTCAACAACCGCGCCTACTACTTCACCTCGCGCGACTTCGCCACCAGGAACCCGGATGTGCTCAAGATCGCCATCGAGGAGATCAATGCCATCGACACCTGGGCGGGCAAAAACAAACAGGCCGCCGCCGCCGAGCTTTCGGCCGTTCTGGGTCTGGACAAATCCATCACCGAGCTGTACCTGAGTCGGGCTGCCTTTGGCACCGCCGTGGTCAACCGCGACATCCTGGCCGAGCAACAGTCGATTGCCGACACCTTCTTCGAACTCAAGTTGATCCCCAAAAAGCTCAACCTGCTGCACGCAGCGCCTGTGAATCTGAGTTGATTCATTGAAAGCACACCATGGACATTTTCTGGTTCATCCCTCTTCACGGTGACGGGCGTTACCTCGGCTCACAGCAAGGTGCACGCGCCGTCGACCACGCCTACATGAAACAAGTGGCCCAGGCCGCTGATGCGTTGGGCTACGGTGGCGTGTTGCTGCCCACCGGGCGTTCATGCGAGGACTCGTGGATCTCGGCCGCCAGCCTGATTCCGGTGACCGAGCGTCTGAAGTTTCTGGTGGCACTGCGTCCTACCACCATCTCGCCCACGGTGGCCGCACGCCAGGCCGCCACGCTCGACCGCCTCAGCGGCGGCCGCCTGCTGGTCAATGTGGTCGCCGGGGGCGACTCGGCCGACCTTGAAGCCGATGGCACATTCCTCAGCCACGACGAGCGCTACGAACACGCCCGCGAATTCCTGCACGTGTGGACACGCTTGCTCAAAGGGGAAGAAGTCACCTACGAAGGCAAGTACATCCGGGTCAAAGGTGCCAGGCAGTTCTTCCCTGCAGTGCAAAAACCGCATCCGCCGCTGTACTTTGGCGGCTCATCCGATGCCGCGCATGATCTGGCGGCCGAACAGGTCGAGTTGTACCTGACCTGGGGCGAGCCCCCGGCCGAGGTGGAAAAGAAGTTCAACGATGTGCGTCGCCGCGCCGAAAAGCTCGGTCGCAAGGTGAAGTTCGGCGTGCGGCTGCACGTGATCCCGCGCGAGACGAATGACGAAGCCTGGGCCGCTGCCGACCGTTTGATCTCGCATCTGGACGATGCGACCATTGCCAAGGCCCAGGCCAACATTGCCACCATGGACTCCGAAGGCCAGCGCCGCATGGCTGCGCTGCACGGCGGCAACCGCGCGCGGCTGGAGATCAGCCCCAACCTGTGGGCGGGTGTAGGTCTGGTGCGTGGCGGGGCGGGCACCGCGTTGGTGGGCGACGGCGAAACCATCGCCCGCCGCTTGAGGGAATACCAGGACATTGGTGCGGAGACCTTCGTGCTCTCGGGCTACCCGCACCTCGAAGAGGCTTACCGCTTTGCCGAACTGGTGTTCCCGCATGTGGGCATTGAGGCGCCGGGCAGGCTCAAGGTCGCACCTGTGGGCGAAGTCATGGGCAATGCCGTTGTGCCACCTGTGGCCAAACTGGCGCAAAGCTGAGGAGCATCACATGACAACGGTGAACACCACAGCCGATGCCCTGGTTGAGAAAGGCGATTTGTTTCTGGATGTCTATCCTCCAGAGACGGACCAGGACCGCGCCTTGGCGCTCAAGGATCTGGCCTTGGCTGAACAGTCCTGGGCCTTGAATGTGGCATCGTCCCCCATCGATTGGCAACCCTTGCTGCGGTTTGTGGGCGCAGTATCCAAACGCCTCTTGCCCTGGCTGGTGCCGCTGGCGCTGGTCGTGGTCTGGCAGCTGTCGTCCACGCTGGGCTGGCTGTCTACCCGCGTGCTGCCCGCGCCCCTGAGCGTGGTCGATGCGGCCTGGGCATTGGCCGAATCGGGCGAACTCTGGACCCATGTGCGCATCAGCGCGGGCAGGGCGCTGCTCGGTCTGGCTGTGGGCGGTGGTCTCGGTCTGGTGCTGGGCTTGCTGACGGGTTCGGTGCGCTGGCTCGAAACCCTGCTGGACTCCACCATCCAGATGGTGCGCAACATCCCGGCGCTGGCGCTGATCCCTCTCGTCATCCTCTGGTTCGGCATCGAAGAAAGCGCCAAGCTGTTTTTGATTTCGGTGGCGGTGTTCTTTCCGATCTACATCAACACCTTCCACGGCATCCGCAATGTGGACCCGGGCCTCATTGAGATGGGGCGCACCTATGGCCTTTCGCGCTGGGGCCTGTACCGCCAGATCATCCTGCCCGGTGCCATGTCGTCCATTCTGGTGGGACTGCGCTTCTCGCTGGGCCTGATGTGGGTGATCCTGATCGTGGCCGAAACCATCTCGGCGCAAGCAGGCATCGGCTACCTGACCATGAACGCCCGCGAGTTTTTGCAGACCGATGTGGTGCTGGTGGGCATCCTGCTGTACGCCGTGCTGGGCAAGCTGGCCGATGTGTTTGCCAAGGGGCTCGAAAAGTACTGGCTGCGCTGGCACCCCGGCTACCAATGAAAAGGCACACCATGACTGAACACCACACATCCAAAGGGCAGGGCGGCGTCCGCGTGCAAGCGCGGGCCTTGGGCAAAAGCTATGGTTCGCGCCAGGTCCTGCAGGGCACCGAGCTGCTGATCGAACCGGGCGAGTTTGTCGCCATTGTGGGCCGCAGTGGCTGCGGCAAAAGCACCTTGCTGCGCCTGGTGGCCGGCCTGGAGCCCGCCACGCAAGGCGAGCTGCTGCTGGACGGTCAGGCCGTGAAGGGCCTGAACGACCACACCCGCATCATGTTCCAGGAGGCGCGTTTGCTGCCCTGGCGCCGTGTGCTCGACAACGTGGCCCTGGGTCTGCCCGAAGAGGGCAAAGCCGCCGCTGCCCAAGTGCTCGAACAGGTCGGCCTGGGCGAGCGCCAACAGGAATGGCCCGCCCGCCTTTCGGGCGGCCAGCGTCAGCGCGTGGCCTTGGCCCGCGCCCTGGTGCACCAACCCCAGCTCTTGTTGCTGGACGAGCCGCTGGGCGCGCTCGATGCGCTCACCCGCATCGAAATGCACGAGCTGATCGAAAACCTCTGGAAGGCCAATGGCTTCACGGCCCTGCTGGTGACCCACGACGTGCAGGAGGCAGTCGCCCTGGCCGACCGCGTGATCCTGATTGAAGACGGCGCGATTGCGCTGGACGAACGCATTGATCTGGCGCGGCCCCGCTCGCGTGGCGACACTGCTTTTGCGGCGATTGAAAAACGCATCCTCGACCGCGTGTTGCAACGCGAAGACCCCCAGCCCAGCGTCGACACCGCCTGGCTCGGCACGCCTGCAGGCGGCCTTCGCTGGGCCATCTGAACCCCCTTATTTTCAAAACGGACTTTTCAAGGAGAAAACCATGTCCATTCAAGCCATCAACGTTCGCAACCAGTTCAAAGGCAAGGTCCGCGAAATCATCCGTGGCGATGTCGTTTCCGAGGTGGATGTCGAAACCCCCTGGGGGACTGTGACCTCGGTCATCACCACCCGTTCTGTGGATGAACTTCAGCTCAAACCCGGCTCTGAAGTGGTGGCATTGGTCAAGTCGACCGAAGTGTCGATTGCCAAGCTCTGACGGCACGCTGGAGCGTGAAAGGGCTTCCTACGAGAAGCCCCAAAAAAGGAATTCAACATGACCCAACATTCACAACGGCAATTGCACCTCGGGGCATTTTTCTTTGGTGCCGGGCACCATTTGGCGGCGTGGCGACATCCGGATGTGGACCCGCAGGCCTACACGCGGCTGGCCAGCTTGCAGGCGTGGGCACGCATCGCAGAGGCGGCTAAATTCGATGCCATTTTCTTTGCCGACAATGTGGGACTGAGCGATGCACCGGCCGGTGTGCTTGCTCGAAACGCTTTGCCTCATGTGTTCGATCCGTTGCTGGTGCAGGCGGCTTTGGCTGGGGTGACCGAGCGCATTGGTTTGGTGGCTACTGTGTCCACGACTTACTTGCCGCCTTACCACTTGGCCCGCAAGTTTGCGACGCTGGACCATTTGAGTGGCGGGCGCAGCGGCTGGAATCTGGTGACCTCGGGCAGCGAATTCGAGGCGCGGGCGTTTGGTTTGCCGCATCAGCTCGAACATGCCGAACGCTACAAAATCGCCCACGAGTACATGAAGGTGGTTCGAGGCCTGTGGGACACCTGGGAGGACGATGCGTTCCTCCTGGACAAGCAGAAAAACTGGTTTTTCGATCCCGAAAAACTGCACCGCATTTGTCATCAGGGTTTGAAGTTCAATGTGGAGGGTGGGCTGCAGGCGCCGCGTCTTCCACAGGGGTATCCGGTCCTGGTACAGGCCGGTTCATCCAGCGACGGTCAGGACCTGGCGGCCGCCACGGCCGAACTGGTCTTCACGGCACAGCAAACGGTCGAAGATGCACGGGCTTTTTACGCTTCGCTCAAGTCACGATTGCCAGTGTGGGGGCGCAGCGAGGACGATCTTAAAATCCTGCCCGGAGTTTCACCGTTTGTGGGTCGCAGCGAGTCGGAGGCGCGCGAGAAATTTGAACAGCTGCAAGACCTGATCGACCCGGTGATAGGCCTTGGGCTGATCTCCACATTTCTGGGTGGCGTGGATTTGTCGAAGTACCCGATTGATGGCGCCTTTCCAGCCGATTTGCCGGTGGGTGAAGGCTGGAAGAGCCGTCACGACCTCTTCAACAAGTTGGCTCAGCGCGAAAATCTGAGCATCCGCGACCTCTACAAGCGGGTAGCCACTGGGCGTGGGCACTGGACGTTGGTGGGAACGCCACAGACCATTGCCGACCAGCTGGAGCACTGGTTCACCACCGGGGCCGCCGACGGGTTCAACATTTTGTCGCCCACACTGCCGCATGGTCTCAAAGACTTTGCCGAACTGGTGATACCGGAGCTGCAGCGGCGTGGGTTGTTCCGGACGGACTACACCGGGACAACCTTGCGCGAGCACTTGGGGCTGGCTCGACCGCCGCATCCAGTTCGGCGTGTGCCAGCCTAGGTCTTGCTGGCCGACGGACATACCCGTCTTGCCCCGCTGAAATGCTTGGGAAAAACGCAGCCGCTATAGTGCTGGCACGGGCTGGACCGTCAGGGGCAGCCCGTTTTGCACACACCACCACAAGGAAGTTTCCATGTCTTTCAACGCCCTGAGCGATGCCGCGCTCGACCAGCTTTTCCGTCATGCCCGAACCGTTCATGCTTTCAAGCCCACCCCGGTCTCGGATGAAACCATTCGCCAGCTGTACGATCTGCTCAAATGGGGCCCCACTGCCTTCAATGCCCAGCCAGCCCGCTATGTGTTCGTCAAGAGTGCCGAAGCCAAAGCCAAGCTGGCGCCGGCGCTGATGCCTGGCAATGTGCCGCAGGTGCAAAGTGCGGCTGTGACCGTCATCGTGGCGCAGGACACGCGCTTTCATGAGCACCTGCCGACCCAGTTTCCGGGCTACGATGCCAAGGCGGTGTTCGACGCCAATCCGGCCATGATTGAGCCGGCGGCTTTCCGCAACAGCAGCCTGCAGGGCGCGTATCTGATTCTGGCTGCGCGCTCGCTGGGTCTGGATTGCGGTGCCATGTCGGGCTTCAACCCGCAAGCCGTCAACGATGCATTTTTCCCGGATGGCCGCTTCAAGGCCAACTTTCTGTTGAATCTGGGGGTGGCCGATCCGGCGGGTATTCATCCCCGTGCACCGCGTCTGACATTTGAAGAGGCTGCGCAAATCCTCTGATTCGCATCGCCTATGGCAGACAAAGCCCGCTTCGGCGGGTTTTTTTATATGTTTAGGTAATTAACAAACAAGAACAAAGTAGTTTGAGTTCTGAAGGGCGGCTTTCACAATCGCCGCCATGTCTTCTCAAAGCACCCTCGTCATCGTGCCCGGCTGGCGCAATTCCGGGCCTGGCCACTGGCAAAGCCTGTGGGCCAATCGTTTGCCCCTGACTGTGCGTGTGGATCTGCCCGAGGACGACTGGCAGCGTCCCAAGCGCAGCGTCTGGGTACAGGCGATCGCCCGCACCATCCTGGCTCAGCCGGGGCCGGTGGTGGTGGCTGCGCACAGTCTGGGCTGCATTGCCACCACGCACTTGCCGTCCGAGGTGGCCCGCCGCATCAGCGGTGCCTTGCTGGTGGCTCCGGCCGACCCTGATCGCCGGGGCGTGCTGGCTGACTTTGCCCCCGTGCCTTACCAGCCTCTGCCTTACCGCAGCGTGGTGGTGGCCAGCACGACCGACCCATTTTGCTCTGTGCGCACGGCAGGTGCGTATGCGCGGTCCTGGGGCAGCGAAGTCGTGCGCTTGCAAAACGCGGGGCACATCAACGTCGAATCCGGCCATGGCGAATGGCCGCTGGGCCTGGCCCTGTTGCAATCCCTGGTGGCTGACCACTCCTGGAGTGGTCAGCCTCAATCGGAGTTGGAGCCTCAATGAGAACCTCAAGCGTCCTTTTGGTTGGCGGCCAGCGCCGCAAGCCCCGTCGGGTGTTGCCCGGCTTCAACCTCACGCTCGGCTACACCGTGCTGTACCTGAGCCTGATCGTGCTGATTCCCTTGTCCGCGCTGCTCTTCAAAACCTTCACCTTGAGCTGGGACCAGTTCTGGGCGGCGGTCACCGGGCCGCGCGTGCTGGCCTCGTATCGGCTGACTTTTGGTGCCTCCTTTTTGGCGGCGCTGGTCAATGTGGTGTTTGGCCTGCTGGTGGCCTGGGTGCTGGTGCGCTACGACTTTTTTGGAAAGAAGGTGGTGGACGCGCTGGTGGACCTGCCGTTTGCGCTGCCGACCGCCGTGGCCGGTATTTCTCTGACCGCACTGCTGGCAGGCAACGGCTGGATCGGCCAGTACCTGGAGCCGCTGGGCATCCAGCTGGCTTTCAACCCCAACGGCGTGGTGATCGCACTCATCTTCATCGGCCTGCCTTTTGTGGTGCGCACGGTGCAGCCGGTGCTCGAAGACGCTGAGAAAGAACTCGAAGAAGCCGCCACCTGCCTGGGCGCCACGCGCTGGCAGACCTTTGCCCGCGTCATCTTCCCATCGATTGCCCCCGCATTGCTGACCGGCTTTGCCATGGCCTTTGCCCGGGCGGTGGGCGAGTACGGTTCGGTCATTTTCATTGCGGGCAACATGCCCATGGTGTCCGAGATCACGCCGTTGATCATCATCGGCAAGCTCGAACAGTACGACTACGCCGGCGCCACCGCCGTGGCGGTGGTGATGCTGGTGTTCTCCTTCATCCTGCTGCTGATCATCAACGCGCTGCAGGCTTGGCAACGTCGTCACACAGGAGCTCCGGCATGAGCGGCGCTGTTTCTTCTCTGGGCAAGCCGGTGCGCCGCGCGCAGGCGGGCACCACCGAGCCCACCTGGGTGCGTTGGACGCTGCTGGCCATCGCGCTGGGCTTCATGTTTCTGTTCCTGGTGCTGCCTTTGGCGGCAGTGTTCACCGAGGCGCTGCGCAAGGGTTTTGACGCTTACTTCGAGGCTTTCAAGGAGCCCGATGCCTGGTCGGCCATTCGCCTGACGCTGATCACCGCTGCTGTGGCCGTGCCGTTGAACCTGGTGTTTGGCGTGGCCGCCGCCTGGGCGATAGCCAAGTACGAATTCAAGGGCAAGGCCTTTCTGACCACGCTGGTGGACCTGCCGTTTTCCGTCTCGCCCGTGGTGGCGGGCCTGATTTATGTGCTGATCTTTGGCGCTCAGGGCTGGTTCGGCCCCTGGTTGCAGGCCCACGACATCAAGATCGTGTTTGCCGTGCCGGGCATCGTGCTGGCCACTGTGTTCGTCACTTTTCCCTTCATTGCCCGCGAACTGATCCCGCTGATGCAGGCGCAGGGCACCGAAGAAGAGCAGGCCGCCATTGTGCTGGGGGCGACCGGCTGGCAGACCTTCTGGCGGGTGACGCTGCCCAACATCAAATGGGGCCTGATCTACGGCGTGATCCTGTGCAACGCCCGCGCCATGGGCGAGTTTGGTGCGGTGTCGGTGGTGTCCGGACACATCCGTGGCCAGACCAACACCATGCCGCTGCACGTCGAAATTCTCTACAACGAATACCAGTCGGTGGCGGCCTTTGCCGTGGCCTCCTTGCTGGCTTTGCTGGCCCTCGTCACCCTGGCCATCAAGTCGGTGGTGGAGTGGCAGCACGAGCGCGAACTGCGCGCTGCAGCCGACACGCCGCCAGAAAACCCCAACACCTGAGTCCCGTCATGAGCATCGAAATCCGCAACATCCACAAGCAGTTTGGCGACTTCACCGCGTTGGGTGATGTCAGTCTGGACATCGAATCGGGCGAGCTGGTCGCCTTGCTGGGGCCGTCGGGCTGCGGCAAGACCACGCTGCTGCGCATCATTGCCGGTCTGGAAACCGCCGACAGCGGCACCATCGCCTTCAGCGGTGAAGACACCACCCATGTGCATGTGCGTGAGCGCCAGGTGGGCTTTGTGTTCCAGCACTACGCCTTGTTCCGCCACATGACGGTGTTCGAGAACGTGGCCTTTGGCCTGCGGGTGCGCCCGCGCGCCACGCGTCCCAGCGAGTCGGAAATCAAACGCAAAGTCCACGAGCTCTTGGGTCTGGTGCAGCTGGACTGGCTGGCCGACCGTTATCCCTCGCAGCTTTCAGGTGGGCAGCGCCAGCGCATTGCGCTGGCCCGTGCGCTGGCGGTCGAACCCAAGGTGTTGTTGCTTGACGAACCTTTTGGGGCGCTGGATGCCAAGGTGCGCAAAGAACTGCGCCGCTGGCTGCGCCGCCTGCACGACGAGCTGCACGTGACCAGCATTTTCGTGACGCACGACCAGGAGGAAGCCCTGGAGGTGGCCGACCGCGTGGTGCTCATGAACAAGGGCCATATTGAACAGATCGGATCTCCCCAGGAGGTGTGGGACCACCCGGCCAGTCCCTTTGTGTACGGTTTTCTTGGGGATGTGAACCTGTTCCACGGCCGTGCCCACGAAGGCGAGATGCTCATAGGAGCCGATCACCACGCGGTGCGTCTGGAAACGCCTGAGCACGGCAATGTCCAGGACACCAAGGCTTTCGCCTATGTTCGACCGCATGACCTGCATGTGGAGCGCTACGTCCCGGGTCATCAAGGGGGGATCGTGGCGCGCCTGACACGTGCCATCGTGGTTGGACCAGTCGCCCGGCTGGAACTGCAAGCCCATGAAGATCAGGGGTTTGGCAAGGACGCGTTGATCGAGGCACAAATCCCTGCGGCACAATTCAGGGAGCAAGGCCTGCGTGAAGGGGAAATGCTGGTGCTGACCCCGCGCAAGGCCCGCGTTTTTGTCGAGTCCTGAACAAGTGTTTTCCGATTCCACCGCCGTATCGCTGCGTCTTCCTGGGTTTTCGATCCAGGCCCCCAATCTGTTCGGCCTGATCGCGCTGGCCTGCACAGGCCTGCTGGCCTTTGGCCTGTACCTGCAGCATGTGGTGGGTCTGAACCCGTGCCCCATGTGCATCGTGCAGCGCTACACCATGGTGGGCGTGCTGGTGCTCGGTCTGGTGGGCTGGCGCCTGCGCAAGGCGCTGCCTTTGGCGATTTTTGGATTGCTGCTGGCGCTCAAGGCCGGCTTCGGCGCCTTTGTGGCTGCACGCCAGAGCTGGCTGCAGTGGTACCCACCCGAGGTGGTGAGCTGCGGGCGCGACTTTTACGGGATGATCGAAAACTTCCCCATTGGCCGCGCCATTCCCATGATCTTCAAGGGCAGTGGCGACTGCACGGCGATCGACTGGACTTTTCTGGGCGGCACGATCGCCAACTGGTCCTTTGTCTGGTTTGTCGGCTTTGCGCTGGCGGGTCTGCTGATCGCGGTGCAGGCCTGGCGCCAGCGCTGACGCGTCAGAGCAGCTTGACCAGCACCTGGCTCTTGCGGTCCCAGTTGTATTTGCGCTTGCGGGCCTCGGGCAGCCAGTCCGGGTCCACCTGCTTGAAGCCGCGCTTGAGGAACCAGTGCATGGTGCGCGTGGTGAGCACAAAAATGCTTTTGAGCCCCATGGCGCGGGCACGCTGCTCGATGCGCTTCAAAATTTTCTCGCCATCGCCCTGACCCTGGGACTGCGGTGACACGGTGACGGCGGCCATCTCGGCGGTCTTGGCCTCGGGGTAGGGGTTGAGCGCAGCGCAGGCAAAGATCACGCCGTCGTGCTCGATGATGGTGTAGTGGTCGATGTCGCGCTCGATCTCGGTGCGGTCGCGCTTGACCAGGGTGCCGTCTTTTTCGAAGGGTTCGATCAGCTGCAGGATGCCGCCCACATCGTCGGCGGTGGCTTCGCGCAGCTCTTCGAGCTTTTCATCGACCACCATGGTGCCGATGCCGTCGTGCACATAGACCTCCAGCAACAACGCGCCATCCACCGCAAAGGGCAGGATGTGGCTGCGCTCGACGCCTTCTTCGCAGGCTTTCACGCAGTGTTGCAGGTAAAACGCCAGGTCGGTGGGCTGGGTCGGGTTGGGCGACTCGGTCAGCAGCTTTTTCGCGGCAGCCAGTGGCAGCTCGGTGTCGATGGGGTTGTCCTCGCTGGCCGGGGCGTGCGGGTCAATGCGGATGCCCGGCACCTCGGTCAGGAACAGCAGCTTGTCGGCCTGCAGTTCGGCGGCCACGCTGGTGGCCACTTCTTCCATGGTCAGGTTGAAGGCTTCGCCCGTGGGTGAAAAACCAAAAGGCGAGAGCAGCACCATGGCCCCCATGTCCAGCGTGCGCATGATGCCCTGCACGTCCACCTTGCGCACCAGGCCCGAATGCATGAAGTCCACGCCGTCCACAATGCCCACCGGGCGGGCCGTGATGAAGTTGCCTGAAATCACCCGCACCGTGGCGCCCGCCATGGGCGTGTTGGGCAGGCCCTGGCTGAAAGCGGCCTCGATCTCGTAGCGCAGCTGGCCGGCGGCCTCTTGCGCACAGTCCAGTGACACGCTGTCGGTGATGCGCATGCCGTGCGAATACTTGGGGGTGTGGCCCTTGGCCGCCAGCTGCTCGTTGACCTGAGGGCGAAAGCCGTGCACCAGCACGATCTTGACGCCCATGCTCTGGATCAGCGCCAGGTCTTGCGCAATGTTTTGCAGTTTGCCTGCCGCAATGGCCTCGCCCGCGATGCCCACCACAAAGGTCTTGCCCCGGTGCATGTGGATGTAGGGCGCCACAGACCGGAACCAGGGCACAAAGGTGAAGTTGAAAACAGTGGACATGGGCTTGGGGTGAGGGCAGATGGAGCGGGGATAATTCGGGGTCCGCTTTTCAGCGATTTTTACAGAGTTTTCCGCCTTGTCCGCCAGCCCGCTCCAGATCGACTTTCCCGACAGCCTGCCTGTCTCCGGCAAACGCCAGGAGATCATGGCGGCGCTGGACCAACACCAGGTCATCATCGTCTGTGGCGAAACCGGCTCGGGCAAGACCACGCAGCTGCCCAAGATCGCGCTCGCCATGGGCCGTGGCAAGGCGAATGCCAAGCCTGGCGAGAAGCCGCGCCTGATCGGCCACACCCAGCCGCGCCGCATTGCTGCCAGTTCTGTGGCCAAGCGCATTGCCGAAGAACTCAAGAGCCCACTGGGCGAAGTGGTGGGCTACAAGGTGCGCTTTCAGGACCGCCTGAGCAAGAACGCCTCGGTCAAGCTGATGACCGACGGCATCTTGCTGGCCGAAACGCAGACCGACCCGCTGCTGCAGGCTTACGACACCATCATCATCGACGAGGCGCACGAGCGCAGCCTGAACATCGACTTCTTGCTGGGCTACCTGCGGCAAATCCTGCCGCGCCGCCCGGACCTGAAGATCATCGTGACTTCGGCCACGATTGACGCGGACCGGTTTGCGCGGCACTTTGCAAGCAGGCCTCGCCTGGCGCCGGGCCGCCCCAAGCCAGGCGAAGCCCCCTCGGGGGGCAGTGAGCCACACGAAGTGGGCGAGCGTGGGGGCCTTGTTCCTGCCCCGGTCATCATGGTCTCCGGCCGCACCTTCCCGGTCGAGCAGCGCTATCGGCCGTTTGAAGAATCGCGCGAATACGACCTGAACAACGCGATTGCCGATGGCGTGGACGAGCTCTGGGCAGGCGGCGCAGGGGGCGACATTCTGGTGTTTTTGCCCGGCGAACGCGAAATCCGCGAAGCCGCCGACCACCTGCGCAAGCACCTGGCCCACCACGCCTGGACGCGCAACGCCGATGTGCTGCCCTTGTTTGCGCGCCTGTCGCAGGCCGAGCAGGACCGGGTGTTTGAAGCATCCAGTGGGCGGCGCATCGTGCTGGCCACCAACGTGGCCGAAACCTCCCTCACGGTGCCCGGCATCCGCTATGTGATCGACGCGGGCACGGCCCGTGTCAAGCGCTACAGCCTGCGCAGCAAGGTCGAGCAGCTGCTGATCGAACCCGTGAGCCAGGCCGCAGCCAACCAGCGCGCCGGCCGCTGCGGCCGCGTGGCCAATGGCATCTGCATCCGCCTCTACGACGAAAAGGACTTTGCAGGCCGCCCGCGCTTTACGGACCCGGAGATCCTGCGCTCCTCGCTGGCGGGCGTGATTTTGCGCATGAAGAGCCTGCACCTGGGGCAGGTGGACGACTTCCCCTTCATCGAAGCGCCCAGCAAACGCGCCATCACCGATGGCTACCAGCTGCTGGCCGAACTCGGCGCGGTGGACGATGCGAACGAACTCACACCGATCGGCAAGGAACTCTCGCGCCTGCCGCTCGACCCCCGCGTGGGCCGCATGATCCTGGAGGCACGCCACCGCAACGCGCTCGACGAGGTGCTGATCATCGCCAGCGCCCTGAGCGTGCAGGACGTGCGCGACCGCCCCCTGGAAGCCCAGGCCCAGGCCGACCAGCAACACGCCAAGTTCGACGACGAAAAAAGCGAATTCAGCGGCTACGTGCGCCTGTGGCACTGGATCCACGATGCGCGTGGCGGTGAGCACAAGGCAACGGTCGCCAGGAAATCGGGGTCGGATCCCGATTTCGCACAGCGAAACTCGGGCTCTGACCCCAATTTCCGTCCCCAGAGTGGCCAAAACAATCGGGATCTGACCCCAATTAATCAGTCCACCCACAAACTCAGCAACCGCCAATACGAGCAACTCCTGCGCCAGAACTTCATCAACGTGCGCCGCGTGCGCGAGTGGCGTGACACGCACAGCCAGCTGCACACCGTGGTGGCCGAGCACGGCTGGAAGCTCAACACCGAGCCCGCCAGCTACGAGCAGCTGCACAAGTCCATGCTCGCGGGCCTTTTGGGCAACATCGGCTGTAAGCTCGAAGACGAAGAGGTGTACCTGGGCGCACGCGGCATCAAGTTCCACCGCCACCCCGGCGCGCACCTCAAGAAGAAGCCCGGTCGCTGGATCGTGGTGGCCGAACTGGTCGAGACCACCCGCCTGTTTGGCCGGGGCATTGCCAACATCGAGCCGCAGTGGCTCGAAGAGGTGGGCGCGCACCTGCTGCGCAAGCAATTGCTCGACCCGCATTGGGAAAAGAAATCCGCCGAAGCTGTGGCCTACGAGCGCGCCACGCTCTACGGCCTGATGGTCTACAACGGCCGCCGCAAGCCCTATGGCCTGATCGACATGCACGGCGCACGCGACATCTTCATCCGCCAGGGCCTGGTGGACGGCCAGTGGGAAACCAGGCTGCCCTTTGTCGCGGCCAACCTGCGCATGGTTGCCAAGGTCGAAGAGCTGGAGCACAAGTCGCGCCGCCAGGACGTGCTGGTGGACGACGAGCTGATCTACGCCTATTACGACGCGCAGATCCCGCAGGACGTCTACAACGGCCGCCTGATGGAGCCGTGGTGGCGCGAGCAATCGCGCAGCAACCCCAAGTTTCTGCACCTCACGCGCGACGAACTCATGCGCCACGAGGCGGCGGGCATCACCACCCAGGCCTTTCCGAAAACCGTGCGCCTGGGCGGCGTGGACTGCGCCGCCACCTACCTGCACGAGCCCGGCGACAGCCGCGATGGCGTGACCATCACCGTGCCGCTCTTTGTGCTCAACCAGGTGAGCGAAGAGCGCTGCGAATGGCTGGTGCCCGGCATGCTCAAGGACAAGATCCAGGCCCTGCTCAAAAGCCTGCCGCAAAAGCCGCGCAGCCGCTTTGTGCCCCTGCCCGAAAGCGCCACGCGCCTGGCCGACGAACTGAGCGCCCCCGAGGTGTTTGGCACCGGCTCGCTGACCGATGTGCTGCTCAAAAAAGTGCGTGACGAAACCAGCCTCGACGTCAAACGCGCCGACTTCAAACTCGACATGCTCAGCCCGCACCTGTTCATGAACCTGCGCGTGGTCGACGAACACGGCCGCCAACTCGGCATGGGCCGCAACCTCGGCGCCCTCAAGGCCGACTGGGGCAGCAAGGCGCGTGGCGCGTTTCAGGCCTTGGCTCAGCTCAAAGGCAATTTGGGCGCAGAGGCCCAAAAATCAAATGGGGTCGGATCCCGATTCTCCGAAGAAAATCGGGCTCTGACCCCGATTGATTCCCCGAAGGGGCAGAACGCCAAGATGGGGTCAGATCCCGATTTCGCGCAGCGAAACTCGGGCTCTGACCCCATCCCCACTGACACCAAACACACCACCTGGTCCTTCGGCGAACTCCCCGAGTTGATGGAAATCCGCAAATCCGGCCAGACCCTGATCGGTTTCCCTGCCCTGGTCGATGCTGGTGATGCGGTCACCATCGAAGTCTTCGACGAACCCGAAGTCGCCGCCGCCAAGCACAGCAAAGGCCTGGCCCGCCTGTTCGCCCTGCAGATCAAAGACGCGCTCAAATACCTCGAAAAAAACATCCCCGACCTGCAAAAAATGTCGGTGGCCTACATGGGCCTGGGCACCAGCGACGAACTCAAGAACCAGATCATCGACGTGGCGATTGACCGTGCCTTTTTGCAAGACCCACTGCCCACCGACGAAGCCGCCTTCAAAAAGCGCGTGGAAGAGGGCAGGGGCCGCCTGACCCTGATCGCCAACGAAGTGGCCCGCCTGGCCGGCGTGATCCTGACCGAATACGCCAGCGCCGCCCGCAAGATCAAGGACACCAAGAACGCCCCCGAGGCCACGGCAGACTGCACCCAGCAGCTGCAGCGCCTCATGCCCAAACAGTTCATCGCCGCCACCCCGTGGCCGCAACTGCAGCACTTTGCGCGCTACCTCAAGGCCATCACCCTGCGCCTGGACAAATACCGCGCCGACCCCGCCCGTGACGCCCAGCGCCTGACCGAACTCAAAGCGCAAGAGCAACGCTACTGGCGCCTGGTGGCCGAGCGCAAAGGCGCGCAAGACGCCCGCATGCTGGAGTTCCGCTGGCTACTCGAAGAACTGCGCGTGAGCTTCTTCGCCCAGGAACTGCGCACTCCGCAGCCGGTCAGTGTGAAGCGGCTGGAGAAGGCTTGGGGGCAGTTGAACCACTGAGGGTTTGATGTTTGCTTAGGTGCTCAGCCCTTCGAGGTAAGGGCGCATCACGTTGTGCACCCGGCAAATCTGCCCGTAATGCCAGAGCTCATCCATCGTGACGCGCTTGGCGCGCCATGCTTCTTTAAGCGCCTCCAGCGCCACGTCCAGACCAATCTTGTTGCGGAACTTGAAGCAGTCGGCAATGGTTTTGGCCACGTTGGTGACCTGGACCGCCACCCCTTCTATCGGATGGACTTCGGTGCCCTCGGTCAAAGCCGGGCCGCTGAAGCGGACGATGCGCAGTGGTGGATAGCTCAGCTTGGGTGCCCTGGCTTTGTGGTCCACGGCAATCCACACCTCAAATGGTGCTTGTGTGTGAGCGCATGGAACGCCAGGGCAGAGAGCAAACACACCCGCACTTGTGGAAACCGGCTGGCCACCTCGGCCAGGGTGGCGAACTCGCTCGCGCGGCGCTGCGGCAGCGCATACAGCCCACGGCTGACCTTGTGCAGCAGCCCGCGCTGGGCCAGTTGCGCCAGATACAGGCGAGAACGCCCCATGGCCACGGCGTCGCGGGGGCGCAGCAGCGACTTGCCTTGGGCGAGTTCAACAAGAGAAGCCGGGAGCGTTTCCATGATTGGATTATTTCATTTTGTCAGCATTTGTCAATAAATGCCTGCGATATGAAATATTTGCCATTTACTCGCTACCCCAATGCCATTACCCTGCGCCTGGACAAATACCGCGCCGACCCCGCCCGCGACGCCCAGCGCCTGACCGAACTCAACGCGCAAGAACAACGCTACTGGCGCCTGGTGGCCGAGCGCAAAGGCGCGCAAGACGCCCGCATGCTCGAATTCCGCTGGCTACTTGAAGAATTGCGCGTGAGCTTCTTCGCCCAGGAACTTCGCACGCCGCAGCCGGTCAGTGTGAAGCGGCTGGAAAAGGCGTGGGGGCAGTTGAATCATTGAGTGGTGCTAGAACTCAATGCGGTTTGAGTTTGCGGGTGTAACGTCTGCTTCAGGCTGGTCTCGTTCGTTCGGCATTAGGGTGGCAATGCCCGCTGTCGACTTAAAGCAGCCGTCGGCTTGTGGGCATCAAGGTTCCCCTGCAGACTGCACTGTCGGCATAGCTGCGCCTGATACCTTTCGACCTGTTGATAATGCCCAAGGTGTAAAGTGCTTTGCTGCGGTCCCGAGGGCTTGGTGCTCGAATGCCGCCATCAAGGAGTGAAAGTGGTGATTTCGTTCAAGGTGCTGGGTCTAAAGGAAAGAGCCAACTCCGCACTCCGTAATATCGTTCAGCTCTCGCCAGGCGACTGGGACGATTACTCGTTCAAGACATCATTTGGAGTTTCGTTCACCGACGATCGAGGGGAGCGCTTCGACCTCGGCACAGTAAAGATTGGCTACAAAGGCCAGGTCAAAGGGTGGACAAAAGAGAGGATGCCGGCCGCGTTCCCAGCGCTCACCGATGAATGGTTCTCCCTCGGGCAAGATGTGGAGTACTACGAGAAAGCGGTACAACTGCCTGTTGATGTGCGAGTGCTCATCCTAAGTGGGCTCAAAGACGTAGTGGCCGACAACACAATTCTGGCGGTGGCTAAGGAGGAAAAGGTATTCAAGGACTCACTGACTCGCGGTGTGAGCATGACAGTCATCCATGGTCAGTTCAGGCGCATTCTTAACGGACAGATCGCGCTGTCGGACTTCCACTTTTCCTATCGACAGCATGCTGACGAAAAGCATGCGCCTGTAGAGCTGAGCTTCAAGGTTGAAGCCGCGAGCAAGCCATCGACCAACGTGCATGTTCTCATTGGAAGGAACGGGGTTGGCAAGACGACACTGCTGAACAACATGGTGGATTCGCTGACCGGCGTGAAGCGCGGGGCCCAGCCCGCCTTTGGGTTTCACGAATATGACTTCTTCGAATCTGAAAGGCTTTTGTCGAAGGACTATTTTAGTAGCGTGGTGTCGGTGTCGTTTAGTGCATTCGATCCGTTTCTACCACCCATGGATCGATCGGATCGGACTGCCGGTCCGGCGTACTTTTACATCGGCATGAAGAACGCGCGCTTTGCACATAAAGATGCGATAGCGACCTCCTCAAGTGCTCCTCCCGCCAATGAATTCTCACTTCCACCTCCAAAGACCGATGCAGAGTTGATCAACGACTTCGTGAATAGCTTTCGCTCGTGCCTTAGCCAGCAAGCCAAGCGAGAGCGTTGGCGCAGCGCGGTGAAGCGTCTCGAGTCAGACGTTAACTTCGCAGAGATGGACCTCACTCGACTGCTGGATTTTGAGAACGATCGACTAGCGATCAAGGGGGCAGGCGCTCTTGCAGGCAGAATGAGCTCTGGCCACTCCATCGTGCTGCTGACGATGACCAAGCTGGTGGACACCGTCGAGGAGAAGACGCTGGTCCTACTGGACGAGCCGGAGAGTCATCTCCATCCTCCCCTGTTGTCGGCGTTCACCCGTGCGTTGTCCGATCTGCTGCAAAACCGAAACGGCGTAGCTATCGTGGCAACCCACTCCCCAGTGGTCCTTCAGGAGGTGCCCAAATCCTGCGTTTGGAAGCTGACCCGTATCCGAGCGGAGGGCCGCGCCGACCGCCCTGAGCGCGAAACTTTTGGTGAGAACGTCGGCATCCTTACCCGTGAGGTGTTCGGCCTAGAGGTGTCTAAGTCGGGTTTCCACGAGATGTTGCAGCGGGCAGTTGATTCCGGTGAGACCTTTCAAGCTATCGTCGAAGAGTACAACGGTCAGCTCGGTGCTGAGGCTAGGGCGATCCTGCTTGCACTCATCGCTGCACGCGACTCCAAGACCAGCCCTCAGGCATGAGGAGGCTTCCCAAACCCAATCTCGACGTTGGGGCGGTCTACGCGAGTTGCGTCCAGGGTGTCCCAAACGCAACGGCTGTGACGCGGTTCCAGGCTGCTGCTCAAGACATGGAGCACCTAGCGGGTCTTTATGACTCTCGCGCTGCGGTCAATGAACTGCATCTATTCGCCGCAAGTAAGTGGGGGCAGCCTGGACAGTTAACTTTAGGCGCGCTGACAAAGGGCGATCTCACAAGCCTGTACACCGACTACATGGTCACGCGTAACGCGCCTGCTCGGCTTTTCTACGACCGGCTATTGGTTGCCCCTCTCGGCAAGTGCCCCTATTGCGGGTTCGGCCATGTTTCGACACTGGATCACTTCCTCTCGAAGGCCCGCTATCCGGGGTTCGCTGTGTTGCCGACCAACTTAGTCCCCTGTTGTGGGGATTGCAACCACGGTAAGGGGGCGGGCGTCTTGACCGCCAACAACCAGATTCCGCACCCGTACTACGAGGCTCCCGCAATCGAAACGGACACGTGGCTATTCGCAAGCATCGAGGAAACCACCCCGGCACGCGCCCAGTATTCCGTGTTGATCCCTTCTGGGTGGTCAGCTGCGCTGGCTTTGCGCGTTCAGAACTACTTCCGCGACCTGGATCTGGCGGCCAGATTCGCGGTGGAGGCCGCCAGTGAAATCGTTTCTCTATCCGATTTGCTGGCGCCGCTCACAAACGCCGAGCTAATTCGGCAGAAGCTCCAACAGGATGCGGACATAGAGCGGGCGCGGCGCACGAACACATGGAAAGCTGCCCTGTACGAGGCTTTGGCAAGCTCAGCTTGGTATTGCGAGGGTGGGTGGCGTGTCCCTTGCTAGCCCTCAATAGCGCTTCAATTCAGAAGCATGAGTCTGCGAGAACGCTCCACTGCTGCCCCTTGGCTTCGCAAAGTCTGTTCAAGGCTGACTGTTGTCATTCGCTCCAAGAGGCCAACTGTATGCGACGACCAGAACCTATCTTTCAGACGGCGACCAACGTAAAACTGGCTTGTCAGTGTGGCTGCTGCAGTTCTGCAATCAACTTCTCTTTAGACTCGCCAGCGAACTCGGCACGCCGCAACTTTAGGTGTTCGAGCATGAAGTCGTTCGACAAGTCGAACGAGTCCAATAGCGTGTACCAGTCCATCACGTATAGCTTCATGCGAGGCAATTCGGCGATGAGCCCCATCTCTCCACGATCAGTGAGATCGTTTTTGCGTCCCTGGATCAGCGTGTCATCAGAGGAAATCTTCCGTCCAACGAGGATGAGCTCAAAATGCATCCTCTCAGACGAAAATTCGGGAATGCGCTTGATGATCTGCGCGTAGTCCTCCAGTTGTCTCAGGTGTTTGGTGTTCAGCGCGATGGACGGTCGCTTTATCTCGATGATGGTGCACTTGTAGATCGACTGGCCGCGCGAGTCGTGGGTCGGGTACTTTCTTGCTAAGAACAGGTCCACTTGCCGCTGTGCTCCCGCGACATCAGTGCTGTCCTCCACGTCCGCTTCATCGATCTCATGGTTTTTGACGGCTTTGTCCCTCAGGGACTTGGCAATCTTGGTAAACGTGTCTTCTTCTGCGCCGAGCGTTTCGAACTTCGGGCCGAAGAGCCAAGTGTTGTTCTCGATAATTTGCTGCAGATCGGGCGTCTCAAGTACCTCTCGGTAGTGCTCGTTCATGACCACTCTCAGCTTCTGAACAGCGGTCGCTCGACGTTGCAGTACCTCGATGGTGGAGACGATGTTCTCAAAAGACGTTTGGCGCAGTTGTTCACTGAGCTTCTGAACTGCTTCTGGGGAAAGGTCTAAAGCGCCATTCAAGACGTCAAGAAGAGCGTCGTTTTCATTTGAGATTGCCAGGCGGTCAATCAGACGAATGATGATCCTGATTTGCTTCTTGCTCGCGTTGAAGACCTGTGGGTCTGCAAGGTAGATTTCCTTGACGAGTGTTCGTGAATTGTTGAGCCGCCATTCCCTTTCGCTCTCGGGCAAGCCTGCGTAGGTAGGGAAGTATCCATCACGGATATAGCCGTCCACTACAGTTTCGGCTTTCTTGCGCAAGAAGTCCTCGTAGACCTCTTCGGTCAGGGCGCTAAGTTGGCGAATCAGCCCTCTCCAAGCCAGAGACGTAAGGCTGTTCGCCTCTAGGTTGAACAGATCAGCGGTTGGCGAAAATGAATCTGCCCACGCAGAGGTGACGCACACCGTCGTGAAGAAGCCTGGCTTGTTGTTCAAGGTGCTGAGCACCTTGTAGATCATTTCGTTCTTAGAGTTGAATAGGTAGATGTAAGACTTCTCAGAGCTTGGCTTGTTGTCCCAGCGGATCACCTGCACATCGAAGTCGTGGTCGCGAACATTTATGGTTCTCTTCGTGATCTCATTCCTCGGGACCGAAATAAGCTCGTCGTTGACGCGTAGTTCCTTGCTGTCGCGGACAGCTAGGAACCAACCGAATTCAGCTGAGAATCTCTCTCTCAGAGTCTCTGAGCTCGGTAGATTCTTTGTGAAGTTCCTCAGCTCGACTAGGGTTCCATGGGGCTTGTCTGCCAGCTTGGGGTGCTGTTCATCCGCCTTAATGTGATGCCCCTTGTAATGCTTGATGGATTGGGCTTCAACTGATATGCGAGCGTCACCCTTTGTAGACCGAGTGAACCAGGTGGCGTCTCGGCAGATGACGTGGAATGCAAGGCGGCCGCGACCGTGCGAACCGTGCAGCGATGGGTCGGCCTGTTTGGATGATTCGTTGAACTGGCCAAACGTTGCCTTAAGTGTGGTGTAGTCGATGCCTAATCCATCGTCTAGAACGGTGGCACAGTCGATACCGTTCAGATCGTTTTCGTAAACATCCACGTAGACGCGCTCGGCCTTTGCATCAAAACCGTTCCACACGAGTTCAAAGAGCGGCTCGTACGCCTCGCTCTTCTTAAAGTGCTTCTTGATGCCCTCATTGCCGATGTCGGCGGTGCCAGAAAATTCGTTAGTTGGAGCTAGGACTTCGTCAGCAGGAACAGTCATGACTATTGGACTAGGCTATGGCGCGCTTGCACTGCGCGACGTTGATGGGTGCGGAGGGGACCAAGTGAGCATAACTGTTTGGCAACGATTTACACAGAGGCCAAGGCCGTCGGCAGGACAGCAGGTTTGTTTACAAATGTCGGCCATGCGGCAGTAACCTGACATCCGGCGGAGGGCAAGTCACTTCCGCTTTCGCTGCGTTTCGGTCATATCCGTTTCTCCGTAGATCATGCGCATTGGCATGAAATGGCAAGTCCAACTGAATACTAGCGGTGCAAAATTTGGTGGCCACTGCGTAGCAGGCAGGCCTTTGATGGACTGTTTGCAAATAGGTAATGCGTACTTATTGACCATGGGACAACCCTTCAAACCATTCCGGCTGCACCACGACGCGTGGCACCAGCTCCGTCGTCACGCCCAACGACAATTCTTTGAGTTTTTCGGCCAGTTCATCCCCATCCACCAAGTCAATCGGCGGCGCGCCGTCGCGGGTGGCTTCTTTGATGGCCCCCGTGGTGAAGGTGCCTGTGGTGATGAAAAGTCCCTTATCTGCCCGCCCGACCATGGCTCCGCGAAAGTCGCGGATTTCGCTGGAGCCCACCGAGCCTTTGTAGCGCTTGCATTGAAAGAGCACATGAAAGCTCATGAAGCCGTTGATGCGCGCAATGCCTTTGCCGTCAATGCCGCCATCGCCCGTGCGGCCCGTGACTTCCACCGCCACAAAGCCCGATTCACGCAGCATGCGCTGCACCAGGCGTTCAAAGCCCTCTGGGCTCAATTGCTGCGTCAGTACCGCATTGAGTTGGTCTTTCCAGCGCTCTTCTTCGGGCAGGTCTTTGCCAAGCTCCAGTTCTGTGGTCTCGGGTTTCTTGCCGCGTTTGCTGGGCGACTCGGGCCGGTCCATGTTGCGAACGACTTTGACGATGGCGGCGGGGTCGATCTTGCTGGTGCTGCTGCCCTTGGCCGTGAGTGACCAGACGCCTCGGCTGGAGTTTTCGATCAGGCTGTACTTGCGCAGGTAGGTGCGTGCCCAGGCGAGCCGGTAGCCCACCTCGGTCATATTGCCTTTGTCGGGGTCGTGCATCTGCGACGCCACTTCTTCAGAGATGCCCGCGACATCGATGGTCTTGGCGTAAATCTCTTCAACGCTTCCCGAGCCGCCCAGCGCACGCAAAGCCGTGAGCAGCGGCTCGAACAGTTGGTCGAAGGTAGGCATTGCCTTGGATGCTTGCATGGCGTGTAGGCCTCTTGGGGTAGGCGAAAACTTGCTGTGCCACAGTCTAGAAAATTCAGCTCGATAAATTTCTCGAATATTTGGATTGGTCTGACGGTATTGATGCTGTTGACTGTTTTTATCGAACTTTTTTTTGTGCAAGATTAAGAAGATCGCTGCACTGAGCGTGTGTTTGGGCTGCTGGGGGTTTCGGCGCACAGCCTGTACAAATGGGGCAAGGCCGTCACACCCGACAAGAGCGAGCAGCAGTCCAAGGAACTGCTTGAAGCCAAGAGCGAAATTCTTCGGCTGCGCGCTCAGATGCGGCGTATCTAAGAGGAGCGAGACCTTCTAAAAAAGGCCGCGCGGTACTTTGCCAAGGAGCCCGAGTGAAGTACCGCTTCATGAATGATCACCGGCACGAATTCAGCATCAGCCTGATGTGTCGGTTGCTGCGGTTGAAGTCCTTTTCGGTGTAACGCTTGTGCTCGCGCAAGATGCGGCGGCCAGGGCCGGGTCGATGTGTTCGGCGCGGGTTTCGGCTTCGTTCATGGCTGCAGGCCTCGGGTGAGAAGTTTGGCGTGGTGTTCGGCAAACCAGTTGGCCACGGTTTTCAGGAATGATTCGACCAGTTCAAGCGCCTGTGCCAGTTCATCAGCATCGACCCGAAAGCCTGCTCGGTATTTGCGGTTGCGCCAATCGCGCAGTGTGTCCAGTTCATCGAAGGCCATGACACTCAGCGATACCGCCTGTGCTGCACCCTCGAGTGCTGCGGCATGGTGGCCTTTGTCACTGGTAATGCGCCAGCCCTGCGCAGCAGCCACAGCCAGACTTGCCATCAGCACGGCGTCCCAGGCCGCGTCCATGCGGGTGCCGGATGACACGGTGGTTTGCTGAGCATCCGTCAACTTGACCTGCGCACTCTGAAGCCAAGCCACTGCGTCCTTGGCGTTGCTTGCTTGCTGTTTGACGGGAGCATCTGGTTCACTGGCCAGGCGCTGAAAAGATCGCAGCATCAAAATGTCCAATCAGCGGGATGCGAGGGCTTTGGACGACCTCTTGGGCAAAGCTTTCACGGTCTGTCACCTGATTTTTGAATGCTTCTATCGTACACGCAGTGGCGTGCACCTTTCGGCCCAGCTGGCGACCTGCAGGCCTGAGTGCGGCGTTGACCTTGAGTTCAGAGGCTGCACCCAGAATCAGCACGTCGACATCGCTGTTGGCAGTGGCTTGGCCCCGGGCCACCGAGCCAAACACCAAGGCCACTTCGATTCCATCCAGTTTCTCAAGGGTTTCACGCAGCGTGCGCACCAGCGCGCTGTCTTGCTGCATGAGGGTCACCAGTGGTGCCAACTGCGGGTCTGTGCTGGCGTAGTAGCGGGGCAGGCCATCTTGCTGGCGGCGCTGCACCAGTCCAGCCTCTGTCCAGCGCTTGAGCAGCCGCGCCGTGTTGCCGGGGTCGATGCCCGAGGTTGCGGCCAGCTCACGTGGCCCAAAGCCCCGACCCGGCTCGGCAAACAGGGCTTGCAACACTTTGAATCGGGCCTGTCCGCCAAACACTTCGATGAGTTGGGATTCGTTCATGATGTGATGTTGAATTGACCACGATGTTGTTGAATATACATCAATGATGTCGAATTGACAACGAGGTGCGGCCACAGCGAAGCTTTGGTCAAAGCTGCCCGCTGAAGGCTTGGTACAGCAGGAATTTTTTGAGGTCGTCAAGGGCCGCGAGTTTTTCGCGGTAGATGTCCGGCAGTGGCTCGAACAGTTGGTCAAAGGTAGGCACTGCCTTGGATGCGTGCATGGCGTGTTGGGCAGCATCACCAGATGGTCTGCCCACTCGGGGGCTGGTGTGACGGCGTCACCGTAAGCCATATCGATCTGTGCCGGACGGCGTGCGCCGTAGAGCAAAACCACCAGCGTGACCTGCAGGCCCGAATAATGGGCACCCTCAGCCCCCGAGGAGCAGGACCAGCGGCCATCCTGATTCGCAACTTTGCGGTGTGCAGTTGCTTCAGCTCTTTATGCGGCGGCCTGCTGCACTTTGAAGCGGGTTTGGCCGCCATAAAGCTCGATCAGCTGGCTTTGTTCATGATTTGATGTTAACTGGGCTGCGTATCCATGCGTTGGCTCGTCCTGCCCATGCAAGCAAACGCCCCTTGCCCTATACTGATTTTGAGACCTTGGCCAGACAGCCAGGAGGCAGACATTTTTTCGGTGTTTTCAGAATGGTTGCTCATCGCCATCCAAAGCTTTTAGGTGCTCAGCTGAGCGAAATGGCCGCCCGTGATCGGCCCTCTACCGTGGTCGGCATACCCGCTGTGCT
>Ga0228701_1000251_pt1 | contig 49792 bp, 56 predicted proteins | sample McNCre117_Aug_MG_2_FD_178017 | JGI IMG/M metagenome (GOLD analysis project Ga0228701, IMG submission 178017) | Freshwater microbial communities from McNutts Creek, Athens, Georgia, United States - 11-17_Aug_MG | ecosystem: Environmental > Aquatic > Freshwater > Creek | place: USA: Georgia... | reverse complement strand
CTCACCTGGTTTAATGGCTCCGGATATAATCCCACCTAAATAGTTGGTTTTTCCACTTCCTTCAGCTCCAGCAATACAAATTATGTTTCCAGGTGTCCCAATGGTAACATCATTAATTGTAATCAACGGTTCTGGTGCAATAGGTGGGTTTTCAAAATCAATCTCACAGCTTTTCATGACAGAAATTGTGTCTTCATACAAATGATCCAACATCTCCCGAAACAGCATCATTAAATCTTCAGCAGAATGTTTCAATCTAAAAAAATCGGAAATGTCTTTTTCGGTTTTATCTCCAGATAAGGGCAACAACAAACTTTTCAATTGATACTCCTTTAAATCCTTTGTGAGTTTAGACATGGAAGCTTTACCAGTTTCATCTACATCATAGAGCAATGTAATGTGCTTGAACCGATAACCTAAACCTCTAATGATATTCTTTGGAATGTGAGCCGTTTCGCTGTTAAAACAAATGGCATGAAAACCATGAGAAACCAAACTCAACACATCTTTTTCTCCACCGGTAATAAAAAGCACGTCACCTCTTATGGGCAATTGATCAAACCCAAAGACATAGCTTTCCGTTACTTCACCGGTGTAGAGAAAACGTAGATTTGAAAATGGACGATAGAATTTCGTGTGTCTGCGTCCATTATAACCAAACATAGGCTGTTCAAAGGTGCTTCCAAGGATATATTCTTTTCCGTCTTTTCCAACACCAATGAATTTTTCAATTGCCGTTACACTATACTTATTCAACGTATCAATTGTCACACCGTATTCAGCCCAAAACAAAAGTTCATTATCCTTGAATTCCCTTGTTTGAATGGGTAATTTGGTTTTTGCTGTTTCAAATCCATCATGAATGGAGGGTAGGGCACTAGCGATTTTAACCTCACCAACATGTTCACTTAATACTCGGTTTATTTTTTGTGAGTTATCTTCTAGGCATAATCCCAATTCCTTGTTGATTATCTCTAGGATCTTTAGAAAGTCCTGCCTATCATCGCATGAAAGTCCAAAGATCTTACTAACGAAGAAAAAGCAATCGCCACTGTATTCTGAATCACCAAAATCCTTGAACTTATAAATAGACGATTTCTTATCAAAATACAGGTAACAAGAAGCCTTTGAATCTTGATAAAATGGACTTTTGAATGATTTACCCACCTTTGAAAATTTGCTTGCAAGGAAATGCTTGAATATGTTTAACCCATTGTTTGTAGCATGGAGTATTGAATCTTTATTGAGAGACATAGTGTTATGTATTTGAAATTAAATGATGGAATTTCTTGTTGGCTTATAGCCTTTCTTTACAAAGTTGACTAGGTCTGATAAAATCAACCTCCGTTGTCGACCTACATGTGTATAAGGTAACTTTCCATCTCTCATAAGAATGTACATTTGAGCCCTACAAAGGCCAAGCATCTTACCAGCTGATGCCACATCCAGGTATTTCATTTCCTTTTTTGGCTCATTCACTTCCTCAGACAGCTGGCTTAGTATTCGTTCAACTTTAGCAAGTCTTTCTTCTAGTTTTTTGATAATAGTTGATTCATTCGATTCGGTTTTCTTTTCCCACATAAGCATCCATTATTAATAATTAGGGTGCAATGCTACCAACACTTTTCAGGTCGATTATTGTAGTACAATTGTACTACAATGATTTTTTTAAAGTCCTTTGGCGCAATAGTTGTCAAAAACATCCATGAGTTCTTTCAAATAGGGCTTCTGTTCAATCTTTCGGTTTTTTGCGGCTTGAAGAGTGGAATCAATGTTTCCAATCTGAATATTGAAAAACCACATGAGCAGTCCAAAAAATTCTTTCTTGGTTATTTTTGGTTTATCCAGGCCTCTAATTGCATTGCTTTCATAAACCGATACGAATAGTTCAATGAATGCTACTTTGTCTCTTTGCCATTGGATAAGTGTCATTCCACTACCTTTTGGAAATAAGGACAGTTGTCCGGACATGTAGGCTGAAAGTTCTTGTTTTGTTGGAATCGTAAAATCCTGATTGATTTGTGCGATGTTTTGCCGAATGGCATATTTGTTCAAATGTGATATTCGATGAAGGTAAAGCTGTTCCAATAGCTCTAATAGCTGGTATTGAACAGTGAAATAGTCAAGAATTTTTTTTTATGCCCTCACTGTTTATGAGCTCTTTTGATGATGACTTATGGAGCTCGACACGGTGAAGTAAAACGTCGACATATTCTTTGGGGAAGTACCGTTGCCGGAATTCCCTAATCTCAAAACAGTACAAATCGAATTCCCTTTTAATTTCATTTGCTTGGTGAAGCGATTCATTCATCATTTGATCAACGAGCTGCTTACAGGGGAGGTAGAAAGTGTAGAGTTTTTCATGATAACTACTCGGTGTCTTCGAGCCATTAAATTCTACTTCCTGAGAATCATCAATTTCAAAAAGCGAAATCTGTTTTTTTAATGATCTAGGGTTAATTATAACCTTAGCAATCTTAAGTTGATCCAAAGCTTTGTTTAGTAATTCTTTCATAGTAAGCATGTTGTTTGAGTGTTATACTAAATATAACAAAGCAAAGCATGAAAAGGGTTGATCTCATCAACGGGTATTTACACCTAAAAATGGTAAAATCACGTACTTGGCAATTGGCAAGGGTATATATATACACCTTGCCATTTGCCAACCTAGATATGATTTTAGGAAAAGTATTCATTTATTTAAACAATTTGAAGAATTTAAAGAATCATCTAACATGAAAATAATTCACTTATTATTCTATATCTTTACATAACAGCATGAGTAAAAAGTATATGGAGGATAAATTAAAAAAAGCAAAGAATCAAATTTTACACAAAACTTTTATTCAGAAAGGTAATAGATTTAAAAATCATGTCACTGATATCACCTTCAATTCATTAAACAGTGAAATTTTAGTCGGATACAAGACAATTAATCATGACAAAGAAACAATTGCAATCATGGAACTAAATCAATTTATCGGAAGTCACTTCATTTGATTAATAACTTATTATTGTTTTTTTATAATTTCATAAACTCTCTTAAATGTTCTTTTCTTTGGAATCATGAATTTGCATCAAACCAAATTGATTATTAATCTATAAATTAGGAAATGAAGATTTTTATTTGAAATTTAATTGAATATTTGCCAAATTTATTTTATTTGTATCTAAAAATGAAAAGCTGTAATTTTGCATTATCGATTTAGTTAGGAAAATTATTTCATAAATAACAATATGTCCAAAATTCAATTCAACGGTAAAATTGGTCTTCCTGAAGGAGTGTTTCACGTAGGACTGTCATTAATTGAATTTAATGAAGAAAGTGTTACTATTATTTATTCTCCTGCATTAAATCTTTCGGGATATGGATATAATCCTGACGAAGCGAAAGATTCATTTAATATAGCACTTCACGAATTCTTGCGTTACACTACAAATAAAAAAACATTTGACACTGTATTAAAAGAACTTGGATGGTCAATAAAAGGTGGGAAAAAGAAGCCTAAAATTCAGGCTCCATTGAACTCAGATCTGATAGCCAAAAACCCTTTGTATAATGAAATAATAAATTCGAAAAATTATAAGGTATACAATGAAGATGTTGAATTTGCATTTTAAAATTTGAATAAACAGTGAGTTCTAAACATCTAAGAAATGTTCCATTAAAATTATTTAGAGATTTTCTTAAAGATCAAGGGTGTACATGCACCAGGACAAATGGTGGTCATGAACATTGGACACGATCAGATTTAAGTAGGCCAATAACAATTCAAACTCATGTTGATCCAATTCCGGAATTCATAATCAAAAATGCTTTAACACAATTAGGTCTAAACAAAAAGAACTTTACAGATTGGATTTAGTTAATGAGATTTTTTTCAGAAAGGTTTATTAACTTTGTAAAACCCAAGGTAACTCAATCTGGACAATCAAGCCCTCCTTTTGGCTGCTTGGTTTCTAAGGGGGTTTCCAAAGAGAAATAGAGAAGTAAAATACTTGATATACAGGAGTTTAGTGGTTATGGTTCATAATCCTCACTCTCCGCCAAAGAATCTAAAAGCTAGCCGTAAGGCTGGCTTTTTTTGTTTCCACTCGCGCCAAAAGCTTGCTTTTGAAAGCGAAGTGAAACAAAAAAAGCCAAACTTGCATCGCAAGTTAGCTTTTAGATTCTTTGAAGCGACACCCAAAACCGGGTTCACGAGCGGTAGCGAGTACTCCTAGTTAATGTGCTAATGTGCCAATCTGCTAATGTGCTAATTACTCCCTGAAATTAGACGAGTTGAGCTAAGCGAAACCAATTCATGAGCAAAGCGAAGCCCAAACCATACCCCAATCCAGCATAAGCAACGCGAATGCCACTCTTACATCGATCCAAACTCTTGAGCAACGCGAAAGAACACCCTTGAAAATATGAGCTTAACGAAAACCATACCCCAATCCAGCATAAGCAACGCGAATGCCACTCTTACTTCGATCCAAACTCTTGAGCAACGCGAAAGAACACCCTGAAAATCTGAGCTTAACGAAAACCATACCCCAATCCAGCATAAGCAACGCGAAAGAACAATCTGGAAAATATGAGCTAAACGAAAACCCCACCATACCCCAATCCAGCATAAGCAACGCGAATGCCACTCTTACATCGATCCAAACCCTTGAGCAACGCGAAAGAACACCCTTGAAAATATGAGCAAAACGAAACCCACACCAAACTCAAATCCAGCATGAGCAACGCGAATGCCACTCTTACATCGATCCAAACTCTTGAGCAACACAAAACCAACCATGAATCCAAAACTAATCTCCCCCTAACTATTAATAAATTCACCCATTTTGTTAATATCATTCACTTGTAGAACTATCGGTTCTAAAAGTCATTGATTAACTTTGCTTTTATGCGCAATCTCATCGCTTTTTTACGTCGATTTCAGATCTTTTTGGTCTTTGCCTTGTTGCAGGTGATTTCCTTGGTGATTTATGTGCAGTTTTTAAGTTTTCCGCGTAGCCAATATTTAACGACAGCGTCGAATGTGACAGCGAAAGTTCTGACATGGGAAAATGACATTACGAAACACTTCGATTTAAGTAAAAACAACTGGGCTTTGCAGCGAGAGAACATTCGTTTGCGTGAGCGTTTACCAGAGTTCATGTACACATTAAGCGCGACAAAGGTGAAGGTTCAAGACACCGTTTTTGAACAGCAATACACCTACATTCCTGGGGAAGTGATTAATTCCTCCGTGACACGAAAAAACAATTATTTCACTTTGAACATCGGAAGTAAACAAGGTGTGAAACGAGATATGGGGGTTTTCTCGGATAAAGGTGTTGTTGGGATTGTTCACAACGTAAGTGAGCATTACTGTGTCGTGAAATCTGTGTTAACCGAAGACATTAACATCGATGTCATTATTGAACCCATTCACATTGCAGGGATTTTGAAATGGGACGGACATGATCCGAGAAGAGGTTCGATCGATGGAGTTTCCAATGACCTGCGCATAAAAAAATGGTCCAAGGTGGTCACAAGAGGTGGATCAGGAATTTTTCCAAAAGGGATTCCGGTTGGAAAAGTGGAAAGCATAGAACCAATCGAAGGTGAATCATTGTGGAATGTGGTTATCCGTTATTCCGAAGATTACCGAAGATTACAGCGTGTCTATGTGGTGAAAAACCTGTTGATTGAAGAACAAAAAGAATTGGAAGGATTGATTCCGCCAGATAGAGAGGAGGACATTCTACAGTGAATAATTTAACGAAAAATATCATCCGTTTCGTCGTGTTTGCGATTCTGCAAGCATTGATTTTCAATCAACTTGAAATTGGATATGGCATTCACCTGATGGTGCATCCACTATTCATCATGTTGCTTCCATTTGAAATGGGTGTCATCTCACTGATGGGATTGGCGTTCTTGATGGGAATCATCATTGATGTTTTCTCGAATACTTACGGACTGCACGCATCTTCCTTGGTGATGATGGCGTATTTTCGTCCGATTGTCTTTAAGTTTTATGGTCCCCGAGAAGGATATGATCCACTGAAAGAACCATCCGTTTTCGATATGGGGAATCGTTGGTTTACGTTAGTGTTTGGATACCTTCTGCTCATTCATCACTTTTGGTATTTCTTGGTGGAGATCTTCCAATTCAATCAGTTTTTATTTATCCTACAAAAAACGACATTCAGTGTCATTCCGTCGTTTTTCCTTTGCCTCCTTTTACAAAGCTTCTTGATTAAAAAATCGAAAACGAAATGAATTTTGACATTCGACGCTATGTGATTTTGGCTTTCATCATCTTGGTGGGATTCCTATACACGTTTCGACTTTTTTACATGCAAGTTTTGGATGATACATGGACACTACGCGCCCATGAGGTAGCAGAAAAACGTGTGGAAATCACACCTCCAAGAGGCGTCGTCTTCGATCGAAATGGAATGAAAATCGTTTCGAATCGCACGTATTTTAACCTGATGATGGTGGAGGATGAAATCAAACATTTGGACACAGCAGCATTTGCCAAACTGATCGGTTGGACTGTCGAAGATGTCCGAAATCGCTTCAAAGAAATTGTCAAAGGCGAGGGAACTTACTACAATAAAATCACGAAAAAACGCACTTCGAACTACCAGAAAATTCGAAAATACCCCTTCCTGAAAGAATTGACCCTTGAAGAGATTTCACGCATCGCTCCGCATTTGGAAAACTTCCCTGGATTCCATGAGAAAGTAACAAGTATGCGTAACTATCCATTTAAAAGTGGTGCGAATATCATGGGTTATTTGTCTGAAGTAAATCGCGAGGAAGTGGAAGCAGATCGTTTTTACCGACCAGGAGATAACATCGGTCGATCCGGAATTGAAAAATTCTATGAACGAGAATTGCGCGGTAGAAAAGGAATCAAATACATTGTAACGTCCGCGTTAAATAACGCTATTGAACCATTCGCTGATGGAAAATACGACACCACAGCACGTCAAGCAGACCCGTTAAAATTGGGAATGGATATGCTCATTCAATCCTACGGAGAAAAATTAATGCAGAACAAAAAAGGTTGTATCGTGGCCATTGAACCAGCGACAGGAGAAATTCTTGCGATGGTTTCCGCGCCTTCGTATGATCCAAATCTCCTTGTTGGAAAACACAACATCAGTAAGAATTATCCGAAATTAGCCTTGGACAAAAACATGCCATTGTTTCCACGTCCTTTGCAAGCTGAATATCCCCCAGGTTCTATTTTTAAATTGGTGCAATCCCTGATTGGTATGCAAGAAGGTGTGATTACTGCAGAATCTGGATTCCCGTGTGATAAAAGCATGGTAGGTTGCCACAATCACCCTTCCGCACGCAATGTCGCAGAAGCCGTGCAATACTCCTGTAATCCATACTATTACGCGGTCGTTCGACGCATCATTCAGCAGGGAAAGAAAAAAGGAATCTTTGCTGATGCAGAGTATGGTCTGAACAAATGGCATCGTTACATGAATAGTTTTGGACTGGGAAAAACCTTGGATGCAGATGTTTCAGGACAACGTCCAGGATTGATTCCAGATGCAAAGTATTACGATAAATGGTATGGACATCACCAATGGGCTTTCTCAACAATTCGATCGATTTCCATTGGACAAGGAGAGGTGAAATTAACACCGTTGCACATGGCAAACATTGCTGCGATCATCGCCAATAAAGGGTGGTTCTATGTGCCGCATTTTGTGAAATCAATCGGACGTAAAGGACCGTTAGCGGTTTATCGCACGAAAAAATATACGATGGTTCATTCACGTCATTTCGCTCCAGTCATCGAAGGAATGCGTCGCGTGGTCAACGAAAATGGTGGAACAGCCCGAATGGCACGATTGGAAAACATCTTGATTTGTGGTAAAACCGGAACGGTTCAGAATCCACATGGGGAAGATCACTCAGTTTTCATCGCATTCGCTCCAATGTACAAACCTAAAATTGCCATTGCTGTTTTTGTTGAGAACGCTGGATTCGGTGGGACATGGGCTGCTCCTATTGCAAGTTTGATGATTGAAAAATACCTCAAGCGCAAAATTTCCGATAAGGAGAAAGAAAAACGCATTATCGAAGCTAAATTGGCCTACATTTCAAATCAGGGAGAATGAGAAAAGAAGAAAGTTTAGTTGAACACTTGGACTGGCCGTTATTCATTTCCTTCATGGTGATGTTGATGACTGGCATGGCTACGCTATACTCTGTCGCTTATTCTGATCTTCATCCAGCCATTTACGATGTTTCCATGATGTATGGTAAACAGCTGATTTGGATTGTCGTTTCCTTGTTCCTTGGACTCATGGTCTTTTTGATTGACTCGGACATTTACCGGCGATTTGCTTTTCCAATTTACGGTTTTACATTGCTCCTGCTCGTTATTGTACTCTTCATGCCGGCCGTTCACGGTGCGCGCGCTTGGATTGGTATCGGGTCCATGGGGATTCAACCAGCAGAATTCGCAAAAATATCCACAGCGCTACTACTCGCTAAGTACATTAGCGGCATCAGTGTGAAACAGCAGAACATGAGTAGTGTCATGACGGCTAGTGCCATTTTATTGGTGCCAATGGCCTTGATTTTACTTCAGCCAGATGCTGGAACCTTCGTTGTCTTCACTTCGTTTCTTTTTGTCATGTACCGTGAAGGATTGACCTTTGACCCCATTATTTTAAGCTTTGTGAATAGCATCCCAGGGGTTCGCTTCAAAGAAACATGGGTTGGAAGTCACTTTATTCCCATCCTTTTCGTGATGATTTTTATTAGCGTCATCACCTTGCTTCTGAACTCTGTTAAATTGGATTTCTTCTTTTTACCTTTTACCGTTTCTGGTTCGATAGGTGTCATTTTTACCATCCTCATTTTTTCCGTTCTCTCCATCCTTTTTCTCCAGCGATTTTCAGCAAAACGCGAGCGCTCTCGCGGAACAGTGATCATCATCTTAGGATTTGTTTTAACAAGTGGATTGTCGTTCATCGTGGATCACGGGTTCAACAGTTTAGCCACTCACCAGAAAGACCGCATCGAATTGTTTTTAGGTTTGCGCGAAGATCCAAATGGTAAAGATTACAACCGAAACCGTGCAATGGCAGCCGTAGGTTCAGGTGGAATGATAGGAAAAGGATACATGAAAGCATCTGTTTCCAGTGTGGAAAGCAACCACGTTCCAGAAAGTGAAACCGATTTCATCTTTTGTCCCTTTGCGGAGGAATGGGGATTCTTAGGAATTCTGTTTTTCTTTGGAGTATACTTGTTCATGCTTATACGCATCATCCTCATTGCGGAACGACAACGTTCCATCTTCAATCGAGTGTATGCTTATTGTGTGGGAATGATTCTATTTTATCACTTTGCCATTAACATTGGAATGAACATTGGATTTGCTCCCGTCATTGGAATTCCACTACCCTTCTTTAGTTATGGTGGATCCTCCATGATGTCCTTTTGTATGATGATGTTTATCCTTCTAAAATTGGATAGTCAACGGAAAGATGTTTTAAGATAATTGTCGCTAATTTTGATTTATGAAAAATAAGGAACCAAAAATGTCTGCAGAAGAAACAAAAAAGTTCACCAAAATCTTTTGGGGTCTTGCTTTGATTCCCTTTGTATTGGTAACTGGACTTTTATTATTGCAGTCGGAGGATTCGTTGCCTTCAGTTGCCAGTTTAGATAATCCACCGGAATTACAAGCATCTCTCATCATCGCAAAGAAAAGTGTCAAAGAAGACACCGTAATTGGACGATTTTGGGCTGTAAATCGCACCAGTGTTAAATACCGTGAGATTTCTCCATATGTCTTTGATGCCCTGATTTCAACGGAGGATGAGCGTTTTTATAGCCATTCAGGAGTCGATTTCAAAGGACTTGTTCGTTCATTTGCGAGTTTAGGTCGCAAAGGAGGTGCGTCCACCATCACCCAACAGCTTGCGAAATTAATCTATACCCTTCGTCAACGTCAATTAGCAGAATTAGCCCGTGCAAACGGAGAAACATTCGACCTTCCATTGGGAGGAATTTTAGGGAAATTCCGTCGTTTGAATGAGAAAGCTCGTGAAAACATCATCGCTAAACGCTTGGAAGAACGCTTTACCAAAGAAGAAATCATTACCATGTACTTGAATCAATTTGACTTCTTGTACAATGCTGTAGGTATTGAAAATGCTTCCCGTGTTTACTTCAACAAACGTCCGAAAGAACTCTCGAAAATTGAAGCAGCGGTTCTTGTTGGAATGTGTAAAAATCCAGATTTGTTTAATCCCTACAAATACACAATTAAAAATTACCGTAATCAAGCGGCAAAACGTGCTGGAATTGCACCGGAAAAAGTAACTTCAGAACAGATGGCTGCGATCAGAGCGGAAGATTCCTTACGTGCCTTAGACCGTCGAAACCAAGTACTGTTTCAATGGTTGAAGAATAGCAAAGGAGAGAATGAAGGCATCAAGAACAAGTTGACTCAAGAAGAATACGATCGTTTGAAAAAACTTCCGATTGTCGTGAACTACAAATCACTGGATCACAAAGAAGGAATGGCACCTTATTTCCGCGAGTCCTTGCGCAAAGAAGTAACGGAAATTCTGATGTCCAAAAACAGTGATGGATCGTTTAAATATGTCAATGAAGATGGAGAGCCTTTTGATATTTACAGCGATGGATTAAAAATCTACACTACCTTAAATCCTTCCCTGCAACGATACGCGGAATATGCGGTTGAACGTCACATTAAAGAAGAACTTCAACCTCAGTTCGACATCAACAATCGACGTGTGAAAAACTACCCTTTTTCCAATGCGATTGAACCGAAAATGGTCAACCAAATCATGGAGTCAGCACGCACATCTTCGGGTCGTTTCCAAAACATGACGTTAGCTGGATATACGGAGGAAGAAATTCGTAAAAGCTTTGATACACCAACGACGATGACTGTTTTCTCATGGAAAGGTGAGCGCGATACAACGATGACACCGAACGATTCCATTCGCTATTACAAGGCTTTTTTACACGCCGGACTTTTGTCGATTGATCCTTCCTCAGGATTCGTTCGCGCATGGGTTGGTGGTGTGAATTTTAAACATTTCGGATACGATCATGTCCGCCAAGGTAAACGTCAAGTTGGATCTACCATCAAACCTTTCGTATATGCAGCCGCTTTATCGATGAAGGTTGTCAATCCATGTACGACGTTTTCTCCAGGAGAATACTGTGTGGATTTAGTGGATGATCAGAACAAAGTGGTGGGTCAATACTGTCCGCAAGGGACTCCAGCAGGTTCCGTAAAAGATGGATTAGCACAGTCATCCAATCCAACAACCGTTGCCGTAATGGCGCGCATGGGAGCTTTCAATCCCGTTCAAAAAATTGGCGGTCCATTCCAAATTGAAAAATTGTTGAAGAAAACGGAAATCTCGTTAAATAAAAACGATGTGGTTCCTTCCATGTGTTTAGGAAGTATGGACCTTTCCCTATACCAACTTGTTGCCGCGCAATGTATTTTTCCAAACAACGGAATTTACGTGCGTCCTACCACCATCGAACGCATCACCGATCGAAATGGAAAAGTCATTTATAGTGCAACCGAACACCGTGAACAAGCATTAAACTCAACGGTTGCTTACGAGATTTTGAAAATGATGAAGGGAGTGGTTCAATATGGTACTGCTGGAAGCCTTCGCAGCGGAAGAAGTTGGGGGGGAATTACTGCGCCAACAGCAGGAAAAACAGGTACGACACAAAATAACTCGGATGGATGGTTCATTGGAATCACACCAGAATTAGTAACCGGTGTTTGGGTCGGTGCGGAAGATCGAGCGGTACGTTTCCAGAGCATGACTTGGGGACAAGGAGCTCGCATGGCTTTGCCAATTTACGGATACTACATGCAACGTGTGTACAAAGATCCGGTGATTGCATTGTCGACACGTGATTTCCTTCAACCAGACGATTACGATGAGTCCGCGTATGATTGTACCGATGCGCCACAACCTGAAACGGTGGACGAATCCGAAGTTCCATTTGAATTTTAAACGATGAACAAAGTTGTAAAGAATGTAGAAGAAGCGTTAATGGGCATCGAAGATGGCATGACGCTGATGTTGGGTGGATTTGGCCTTTGCGGCATTCCTGAAAACTCCATTGGACAGTTAGTCAAAATGGGGACAAAAAACCTCACTTGTATCAGTAATAACGCTGGAGTAGATGATTACGGAATTGGACTCATGTTGCAGACAAAGCAAGTGAAAAAAATGGTCAGTTCCTATGTGGGTGAAAATGATGAATTTGAACGTCAAATGTTAAGTGGAGAATTGGAAGTGGATTTAATTCCACAAGGAAGCTTAGCGGAGAGATGTCGCGCAGGCGGTGCAGGAATTCCTGCTTTTTTTACTCCTGCGGGATACGGAACGGAAGTGGCAGAAGGCAAAGAAGTTCGCGTTTTTAACGGAAAACCACACATTTTAGAATCCGCTTTAACCGCAGATTTTGCCATCGTGAAAGCGTGGAAAGGTGACACAGAAGGAAACCTCATCTATAAAGCAGCAGCTCGAAATTTCAATCCAATGATGGCGATGGCGGGTAAAATCACCGTCGCTGAAGTCGAAGAGCTAGTTCCTGCTGGAACATTGGATCCTAATCACATTCATACACCAGGGATTTTCGTTCAACGCATTTTCCAAGGAGAGAAATTTGAAAAACGAATCGAGCAACGAACAGTTAGAAAAAAAGCATAAGAAGACGCCATGGCACTCGACAAAAACGGCATTGCACAACGCATTGCGCAAGAATTAAAAAATGGTTGGTATGTGAACTTGGGGATTGGTATTCCAACCTTAGTCGCTAACTACATTCCAAAAGGAATTGAAGTAGAATTTCAATCCGAAAATGGTATTTTAGGTATGGGTCCTTTTCCATTCGAAGGAGAAGAAGACGCTGATTTAATTAATGCCGGAAAACAAACGATAACAACGGTCGCTGGAGCTTCGTTTTTTGATTCTGCTACTTCGTTCGCTATGATTCGCGGACAACACGTACAATTAACCGTTCTCGGCGCTATGGAAGTTTCTCAGAATGGTGACATTGCTAATTGGAAAATTCCAGGGAAAATGGTCAAAGGAATGGGGGGAGCAATGGACCTTGTTGCATCCGCAGAAAACATCATTGTTGCCATGATGCACAGCAACAAAGCGGGGGAATCGAAAATCCTCAAAGCATGTACCTTACCCTTAACGGGAGTGGGCTGCGTGAAAAAAGTAGTGACGGAATTAGCTGTTTTGGAAATTAAAGATGGGAAATTCCATTTAATTGAACGGGCACCAGGTGTCAGTGTCGAAGAAATTATTTCGAAAACAGAAGGTGAGCTAGTTGTGCCAGATGTCGTTCCAGAAATGCATTTCGATTGATTCCATTTCAAGCTAAATACATTGCCGCAATTCATGCGAGTATCGCTGCGTCGGAAGCGATTATGGAGATTTATCAAAATGACTTCGAAGAAATCATTAAATCAGATGGCTCTCCATTAACGCAAGCAGACCTTGCCTCTTCTGACATTATTGGTCAGCACTTAAGTCCGTTCAACATTCCAATTACAGGCGAAGAAACAGAGAAAATGTCCTTCGAAGAACGTTCTGCTTGGACAGAATGTTGGTGTGTTGATCCATTAGATGGAACCAAAGAATTCATCAAGAAAAATGGAGAATTCGCTGTGAATATCGCTTTCATCAAGGATGGGAAAGCACATTTTGGACTCATCGCTTCTCCTGTTCAGCGAGAAATATTGATTGGGTCGCACGAAACAGGTGTTTTTCTTTTCCATTTCGATCAAGTTCAAAACTTTTCTGCTTGGAAAAAACTCTCCATGCCTGAAAAACACAATATGCCCCTCGTGATGACCTGTTCGCGCAGTCATCATTCTGGACCCGTTTTGCAATTCATACAAGACCTCAAAGACATTTCTCCAGAAATCACCTTTGCCAAAAAGGGATCCTCTTTAAAATTCTTCGATTTAGCACAAGGAGTCGCCGACGTTTATCCAAGATTTGCTCCTACTATGGAATGGGACATTGCCGCTGGACAAGCCATTCTTGAAGCACTTGGTGGTTCGGTTGTTCATGCCGAGACAGGTGAGCCGTTGTGCTATAACAAGGCCAATTTAACGAATCCGTATTTTGTAGCGAAGACCGCTGCTATGAAGTTAAGCGACCAATAATTTCCTCATGTGGTGGAAATTGCACCAGTAATTCTTCACGTGTAAACAATTCGAAATCGCGGAACATAAATCCAGGTGCTACCGCACAAGAAACCAAGGCATAACTGTTTGATTCTTGCACTTCGCTTCCAAATATTTCTTGTTTGTATACCAATTGATATGGACGTTGTCCCGCTGCGAAATCAAGTCCCAACATTCGCTTTTCGTGTCCGTTTTCACCAATGACATGCACTGTCAATGGACTTCCCTCATGAAAATACCAATGTTCATCGCTTTGAATGCGGTGAAAATGGGAAGGTGATTCCGAAGTCAACAAAAACAAAATAGACGTCATCAAAGCCTGTTCACCGTCGATGGTTTCAGTACTTCGATACGTTTCTTTATAAAATCCTCCCTCGGGATGCGGAAGAAGCGCCAAAGTTTCGATGAGTTCGTTGATGCGTGCTTGTGTATTCATGTTCATTCAGTGTATTAATCCTCCAAGGAATCCAAATAGCGTTGTGCGTTTGACAAATGTACTTCGCGTTTTTCCAAGGGAATTTTATCAAAGGTATGGATTAACATTCCCAAACGTGGATTCGACAAAAAGAAGTTTCGTTGTTTATCCATAAAATGCCAAAAAAGTCCATCCCAAGTAGCTTGCCATGCACCTTTTTCGTAATTGCCCATTTTCATTAAATAATTGCTCCCGCTGATGTAGGGTTTGGTGGACATCATTCCTCCATCGGCGAATTGAGTCATGCCATAGACATTTGGAACCATCACCCAATCATAGGCATCAATGAAGAATACCATGAACCATTCGTAAACCTCATCGGGATCAAATTCACATAGCAACATGAAGTTTCCAAGAACCATCAAACGCTCAATGTGATGACAATATCCTGTTTCCAGTAGTTTCTGAATGGTCTCATCGATCGGTGGAATTCCCGTTGTTCCATTCCAAAACGACGCTGGGATTTTCCGTGTGAATCCCCAATAATTTCGTGTGCGTTCCTCCACTCCTTTTAATTCGTACACCATGCGGATGAATTCTCGCCATCCCATGATTTGACGCACAAATCCTTCCAGGGAATTCATAGGGACATCATGCTTAGAAGCAAAACTCAGCGCTTCATCTAAAACAAACTGTGGAGTCAAAAGTCCTACGTTGAGCATTGGTGTCAACACGCTGTGATGCAGAACCAATTCTTCCTTCACGATGGCATCTTCATAGGTGCCGAAGTCGGCAAATCGATCCGTAAAAAAGGCCTGTAACCAATCTTTTGCGCCTGCAAATGTTGTCGGATAATGTATCCTCCCTTTGAGTTTACCCGGATTGGATGAAAAGTTTTTCTCTGTATATGCCTGCGCCTCCAAATCGCGTTCATCCAAACCAGGGATTTCTAGTTTCGGAACAACGCCGTTCTTTGGGAATTTCGAACGATTTTCTTCATCGAAGGACCATTTTCCACCAATGGGAAATTGATTTCCTTCCACTAAAATCCCGCGTTGAATTCGTTGTTGCTTGTAAAAATCAGCTTGAAATAACTTCGTTTTAGTGCCGTATTTTGAAGCAAGGATTTCGATTTCATTTAAGAACATCGGACTTACGCACTTCGTTACCTGAATTCCTTCGGTTTGACATCCATTTCCAATGCGTTTTTCTAACAGGAAATCAATGGTGTCGACGTATAATATCTCGGTAATTCCCATCGATTTTAACTGCGGAATCAGAAGGCGAATATCCGAAAGTTCTTCGGTGCTTTCAATGTATTTTACGTGCTGTCCTTTCGATAAGAGCCACGCTTCGAAATGTTTCATTGAGCTCCGATGAAACGCAATTTTTCGTTTGTGGAAAGGATACTGACGAAAATACAAGTATTCTTCGACCAGTAAAACAACATCACATTTCAATTGCAATGGATGCGTTTCAAAGAGTTGATGTGGAAAAATGAGTCCTGCCTTCATGCCTTGTTTTTAGTTGTTCGACAGCGATCGCTGCAATATTTTACCTCATCCCAGACTTTTTCCCATTTCTTCCGCCACGTAAACGGACGCTGACAGGTCGCACACACTTTTTGTGGTAAATCACTCTTTTTTCGCTGTTTCATTTTCGTGGATTGACGTGTTTTTTCAAAATGCGTTTCGCGTCACTTTTTACGGCTAAGTCCTTGCGGAAGGACCAAACCTCTTCGCTTGAGGCACGCTGTGTTTCCTCTAAATTGACGATGGGCAGCGGATAATCTACTCCGATTCGAAAAGCATAAAGTGTTTGTTCCATCTCACTCAACAACCATGGTTCATGGATGAATTCCAAGGGGATTTCAGCAAGTTCCGGGACCCATGTGCGAATAAAAATGCCCTCTGGATCATGTTTCTTTGAGTTCTTAATCGGATTGTAAATACGAATGATGTTCATGCCCGTTAATCCAGCTTGCATCTGTATTTGTGGATAATGAATTCCGGGTTCATAATCCAAAAAAATACGCGCCAGAAAATGCAATTCACGCCAATCTTGTCCGAGGTTGAACACATAAAAGGAAACCAACATCGCGCGCATGCGAAAATTAATGTAGCCTGTTTCCATCAAACAACGCAAACAAGCATCCACGATGGGAACACCCGTTTTTGCGGAATGCCAAGCATCTAAATACGCTTCATTTCTTGGTTTTTCCTTTCCAATGTATGCTCGATTAAAGGGTTCGAATTCAATCCGACATTCATCTTCGAATTTCTGAATAAAATGACAGTGCCAATGCAACCGAGAAATGAATTGCGTCAAGGCACGTTTATGGGTCGATGTTTTATACTGCTGCATCGTGTATTGATACAACATGCGCATGCTAATATTTCCGTAACTCAAATACGGTGAAATCCGACTGCAACTTTTTCGACTTAAGGCTGGTTTGGAAATGTGATTGGCATAATTCACACTTCGTTTTTTCAAGAAACTGTCCAAGTATTTCCACGCGTAGGATTCACCTCCCGGTTGAAAATTGGGATGATCCGTAGTGATTTCGGCAGACAATACAGGACCCTTGAGCTCATGATACGTTTCCGGACTAAGTGTAAGGAGATTCCAATCCGTTTCTGACACAAGAAAAGGTTGTTGCGTCATGATGGACTTCCATCGTTTCTCCCAATCCAAGCGAGCGCCACCACCACGTTGTACGGCATTGTGTCTGTACTCGTTCCAAGTGATATTTTGCTCGAAACAGAAAGTCTGCACTTCCTTGTCTCGGTCATACGTCCGTTTATTTCCAACTTCTTGATGCGAGAAAATCGTTCGGATGTGATACTGTTTTTGCAATGCTGTAAACACGGGTAGTACTTCCGAATGAAAAAGGTACAATTGTGCCTCCAGTTCCTGAAGTTTCTCATTCATTTCACGTAAGGACTGATGAACAAAGCGCCAGTGACGCACATCGCTGTCGTGATAGGCCATAACCGATGGCTCGAAACAATACAGCAATAGAATGGGGAGTGCTTGTTTTTGTGCTTGATACAAGGCTTCATGATCCGTAAAACGCAAATCACGTTTGAACCAAACAACAACAATTTCAGGTTTATCTACAATTTGCTCGGCCATTTCTCTGGTTTAGCATAGGATAAACGATGCAATAAAGTGTTTTCAAAATAGGCGTCCAATCCAGCACAGGTGAGGGTATTCGCTTTCGCTAAATCCACGAATCCGTCAGCGGACAGCCATTGCTCATCAAGTTCAATGAACTGAATGCTTCCAATGATAAGGATGGTTCCGTTGATGGCAATGTCCACTTTTTCTTCAAATTTCATCCCGATCTTAATCGGGCTTTCAGCAACAAATGGCGCTGGAAAATCCTGCACGGATTGTTGTGTAAGTCCACAAGCTTCGAATTCAGATTCTTCCGATGGAAACTTGGCAGAAGTTTGATGTGCTTTTTCTGCGTCGGCTTGATGAATGAAATTAAAGGTATAATGTCCCGTTTCTAGGATGTTTCTCAGGGTATCGCGTTGAACAGTATCAGGACGACACAAAAATCCCCACAAAGGTGGATTCGCTCCAATGTGAATGAGCGAATTGAAGATGGCTAAATTGGACAATCCTTCCTTGGATTTTGTCCCAATCAAAAACGCTTGCTTGATTCCTGCGAGGGAATTGATTAGTGTCGCTCGGTAACGACTTTCAAACTGACTTAACTGTGTGGAATCTATGATCATGCGTTTACTTGTTTTGATGAAAGTTCTTTACTCAAAGATTTCCAATAGGCAAAGAAGGAGGGAAAATATCCGGTAATTTCAGTGGAAATCCAATCACGGGACTCCTCTATTCCAGAATAGCCCAGATTAAGCGGATGTTCTTTGTAGTATAGTTCGTTTAAGCCATACTTCTCTTTTAATTCAGAAAATGAACCGACGAATAGTTGTAGGTTTTCGATGTTTTTTGACAATTCCAACGCAAAATTTAGGACATTCGAACTCACAGGATGTTCCTCAAAAAAAGCAGGGTCAAGCAGTAATATACGATTCCCAACTTCCTCGTTATGCCACATTGGATCTAGGTTATAATAATTGTATACAAATGTCGGAAGGGATGAATCAACTACGATATTCTCCACGTTTGGAAGGTGTGTTTCGAGATACAGCTCAGTGGTTTCAATCAATTCAGACGGAACCTTTTTCGGGGGTAAAGATTCGTATGGACGATCTAAAAATGTGCTGTGTTGTTGTGTTGCTGCGAATCGATTGATGTTCTCTTGATTGGCCACGTATTTCTTGTTGCTATTCGCGCCACATACCCATTGCCAACTGCAGCGATTGCTCGCAAAATCACCATCTAATAAATGATAATACATCCATTTCGACGGAAGAAACCAATGTGCTTTTCCAATGTTCGTTACAACGGCGGCAGTATACATGCGCAAATGATTGTGCATATATCCATGTGCATACAATTCTTCAATCGCTCGGTCAAGTGCTTGAATACCTGTTTGTGCCTTCACAATAGCTAACGGAATCTTGTGATGTTCTACTTCAGTTTGCGGAAATTTGATTTCGTTTTCCAAGTTTCTTACTTGTCCCAAACGTTGAAAATAGTCCCGCCAAGCGAGTTCTTTGACAAAACTTTCGATTTCTGAAAGTAGATAACCCTTCGCAAGAACAGCATCGAGCACCATCTTAGTGCTGATGACTCCACGAGAAATATAGGGGGATAAATACGTAACAGCACCATCCAAATAATTGCGTGTTGCACCATATTGAACGGGATCAACCGCATTCATCCGTGCTAAAATTTCATCGTATTTTGTCGGAAAATGCATTTATCGCTTGCTGATTTTGTTCATCGATATGGTGGTCTGACGCGAACATTTAAAGCGTGTGATTTCCGGATTGCGTTTTTTAGCATGTTTTAAACTCACGCCACTGTTCACTCGGTCGCGCCAAAGTATGAAGCTGGAACGTTTCAATTCCTTGCGCATCAAGGCAATCACTTGTGTTTCCGTTTGTCCAAATTGTGCAAATATCGCTTCGAACGGCGTCCGGTCTTCCCAGGCCATTTCAATGATGCGGTCAATGTCTTCTTGTTCCATGTGTTGCAGGACTGATTTCTAGTCCATGCATAACATCAAGCAAGTGTGAATTGTTCGCTTTTTTTATTGGAAATAATTGGCTTTGATGCGAATATCTCGATCACTGAACGGACCTTGAGCAAAGGCATAAAATTGAAGGATGCATTGATCCTTTTTATTTGCCATGCGTCGTGCCTCTCTGAAATCCTGATTGGTCTGCGCCAATTGATCATAAAACGCCAATTGCACTTGATCCATGTCTAGTCCTTCAGCGCTTTGACCTTGCTGTAATTCCAAAGAGATTAAGAGTTGTTTGTCCCCAGTTTCATCCTCATTCGTGCTGATACAGAACGAATTGACCAGATTTGAAAAAAGACTCGAATTGTAAATGGTCTCTTGAATATCCGTAGGACTGATATTCGCCCCAAAGAAGGAAACGGTTGAGTCCGCACGACCATAATGCAAGAGAATCGGCAAATCAGTTTGAGGAGTTACCAATTCCTTTCTATCAATGTTTAATTCGTCCAACACTTCATACAGTTCTTTCATGGAAAGCACGTGTCCACGGTCATGTATGTTATAGCGGATTTTCGGAGCAATGTAATCTGGACGTCCAATGGTAATGATTAATTCTCCTTCCTCCGTTGTTTCGATTAAGAAGTCCGTTGGATTGTATTGAAACAACATCGGCAATGCACCCGGATGCTTCGTGATCCGATTTCTTAGTGCTTCATTCGAGCGAATCAATCTTCTCAGACTAATGGTGAAATCACTTTCAGCAGAAATGTTTAATTCTAAGTCCGAAGCGCCCAAAGAACTGTAGATGCGTTTAATTCCTTTGGACAATAGATAATCGCGCATGCCTTCTGTCATGGATTCTCCGCCAAAGATGAGTGATACATTGTGAGCATGCCAATCAATTTCTGAGTGATCCACTAATAATTTTAAAAACGGAGGATATCCCATCACCACATAATGATGTTCGGTTCCAAATTGTTTCATGGTATTCTCAATTTTCTGTTTATCGGGTCCAAGTGATTTCAACTTTGAAAAAGTAACGCAACCCATGGTAATATTGACACCTGTTGCCCATGGACCCAACGCAAATGCATTAATGATGAACAAAGGTTCTCTTCCCAATAAGTTTTTAACTCCAAATTGAATAATGCGTGCGTTGCGTTGACGCTCTTTTTTTCCACGAGCCCAATTCGTCGCCGTACCACTACTTCCGGAGGACTCATCAATGATGACATTTTTCGTGGGCATTTTTCCACCCACACAACGTTCATCCATGGAATAGATTTTCACGTAGTTTTCTTTGTCCGTAATTGGTACTTCTTGCATGTTTGGTACGAGTCCGGAAAACGATGGCTTGGAAAATCCATGACTATCCAAAAAAGCGCGATAAGCAGGAACACGTCTTCTCGCTTTGATAAATTCCGCGTAGGCACGTGCTTTGGAATTGAATAAGCGCAAACGGTTAAATCCTGGGATAAAAATAAGTGACATGGCACGGTCCGAAAACATCAATGGTTTACGGTATAATTCGAGTAACCATGCATAAAAAAGAATCAGTTGTTGTCTCATTGTTCGCTTATTTAAGAATGATTTCATTGGTTGACAAACGATAACTTCGAACCGGTTCTTTGGAATAACCTGCTCTAAAAATCATCCATATTTTTTTATTGCCAGATGCTTGCTCCAAGGTTTCATTGATGCGTTGATAAGCACCTTTATTGGTAATCAGAGATCCAAAGGGATGAATGTAGGCACCATCTTCAGTCATGCGCAACCAAGTTCGCGCAAACATTTTACCAGCATTCAGCCAATCTTCGGTATTTTCAAAAGCTCCACCAAACCAACACACGTTTTCCGTTCCGTTGAAAGAAGACTGATAATAATTCCCTAACAGTTTCTTTCGTGCTCCTTTTTCCCAACGTTCGTGATGTGTAAAAACGGATTTCATGAGTTTTCCTGGGAAATCCATGCACTTCGCCCAGAGTCCATCCTTGTGCGCTTCTGCCTCTTCTTTGGAATAACGAAAAAGTCGGTGTAGTTCTTCTCGTCCTGGTTTGGACTCCAAATCTTCAAACAAGGTTTGTTGATTTAAATCGATGACAAAATCAACGAACTCCTTTTTGGAGGATTCGAAAAACTCATGTTGAAAATGAGCCGCTTCCTGACGGATTTTGTGAATGGTTCCTGCCGCCAGGGGCTTACCATCGTAATGCAAACGGGAAGTTCGACGCATTAAAATCAACGATTTATCAATGGTTTCCTTTTCCAAACGAGACGACAATTTAAGTCGTGCAAATAAGGTAGAACCAGTTGCCTTGGTTGACACATCTTGAACCACTTCCGTCAATTCCACTTTGGCTCCAAAGGCACCAGCTGCAATCGATAAATGTTCAACAAACATCGCCAGGGCAATCGTAACAAAAACCGCATTTGGATCACCAACTGGTAAAAGTCGAGCGGGGTCGTAATATAAATCTGCTTCCGTTTCGGAAACAATTTTTAATTGGTGAGGTTGTAAATTGTGTATTGTTGGACACCATCGTGCTACATCAACGAGTGAAGTCCAAGATGGTAAAGTAGTTTCTGTTGGTGTATTCGCAAACACGAATTTAAAAGGGTTCAATGCTAAAATAGCTGACGCTTGGACAGCCTTTTTGACAAAGGTTCTCCTTGAATATGGATTCATTTCATTCGTAGTTTAGGTCCGTATTTTACCGATGATTGCACTAGGTTAAGGTGCGCCATCCAAATAACAAACTAAAAATAGAATAAAAATTGGTGGAAATCAAGTAATTGACGGAGATTCAAGGAAAGAATCGCTCGTTTACGCCTTTTTCACAAATTCGGATTTGAGTCCCATAGCACCGAAGCCATCAATTTTGCAATCAATGTTATGATCACCATAGGTCAATCGAATATTTTTCACCTTCGTTCCAGCTTTCACTGGTTTCGGAGCGCCTTTCACTGGTAAATCTTTGATGACCACAACGGAATCACCGTTTTGTAATACCGCCCCATTGGAATCTAGAACAACTAATTCATCTGACGCATCTGAGGTTTCTTCGATGGTCCATTCGAATGAACATTCTGGACAAGTATATTGACGATCTCCCGTTTCATATCCATATGGAGATTCACAAGACGGGCATTCTTTTAATTCTTCTGACATGTGATGGTATTTATGACAAAGTTAGAATTTAAATAGAAATAACATGGCTCCTTATTTTCGAAGTTCAATTGGAATGGAAGTTGCCTTTCCCTTGTCCCAAATCAACAGGCAGTCATTTTTCAGTGTCAGACTATCGCAATACGGATGAAAAGGTTGATGGGAAGGAATTACCCAATCAATGAATTGTTCTTTATGTGTTCTTAAATCTTGAATCGCAAACTTCTGCACATTGGACTTTTTCTCAGTTACAAAATCAGCCGTATAAACAATGTGCTGTGTCTTTGGATTATATGAATGCACACCATGTTCAAAATAGAAATAAGGATTTTGTTTTCGCTTAACAGGTATGATCAAACTAGAGAAAAAATCAGCGGATGTCCAAGTCGTGAGGCAGATGAATGAAGAACTTTTCCAAGCGAGGCTTGGTTCCTTATCATTTATTCCTTCTTTCGGTAGATCAATGGTATCTTTATCACCGTGACGACCAATGACAAGCATATGTTGAAATGATCGTTGAATGCATTCAATCTGAATGTCCCGTTCATCAACTAATTTTTCTGACCAAGTGGAGTCGTTTATGCGCGTAAAGACATCTTTTTCGTTCACTTTTTTTGGCTGTTTCGACGGTGGTGTTTCAGTTCGGCATCCATTAAACACTAACACGACAATCCCGAATAATACGACGCTAGTAAAAAGATTATTTTTCATTTTTTCGCATGATTTTATCCATGGACTTACCATTAGCTAATTCATCCACAACTTTATCTAAATAACGCACTTTCTGCGTTAACGGATTCAACAATTCTTCCACACGATAGCCACAAATCTTTCCTTTAATGAGAGACGCGTTTGGATGTAACTTTGCGCGATCAAAAAAAACATCAAAGGTGACTTTTTCGTCCATAAGTTTCTGCAGATTTTCTTCCGTGAATCCAGTCAGCCATTCAATCACTTGAAGAAGTTCAGCTTTTGTTTTTCCTTTGCGCTCCACTTTGTTGATGTAATGTGGATACACCGAAGCGAACGTCAATTTGGCAATTTTTTGGTTGTGTTCAAGGGTGGTTTTCATTTGGATGACGGAATTCGGATTTCTTACTTTTTGCAAATAATCAAACTTGCGATTATTCCAGGAATCCACCCTGCCAAAGTAAGTACAAAAACGATTAGAATGGATCCACAACCTTTGTCCAAGACTGCAAGTGGCGGACAAATAATACAAATGATCGAACGAAATAAACCCATTTTATTTTTTCACGAAAATACAAAGTTTCACCTACATCAATAAAAAAAGGGAAGCAAGTCTAACATGCTTCCCTTTATAAAAAATAGGTAATTTTTGATTAATCCTCTTTTCTACTTAATGCGTAGATTACAAGTCCAAATCCAATTTTGTTAATTGCATCAGCAATGTTGTATACGATGTCCATAGCATGCGTTGCAGCTTCTGGATCAGAAACTAATTTGATTCCAAACAATCCACCTGGAGTTCCAAGAATATATCCCAATGGATAAATTGCCCATCCAACTAATACAAACCAAGCAAGAATTCGTGTAGCTTTTGCTACTTGTGCTCCTGCTGTTTGAGCTAAGTTAGCTACCTCTCCGAACCAAACTAGGTAAGCGATGTAGAAATATGCCGCTCCCGATATAACTCCCCAAAGTACACTATTTCCACGGTCGATTGTTTCTCCGAAATAACCAGTTACTAACATCACTAAAGAAGCAAAGATCAACTTCCAAAGTAACCCAACTTTAGCCCCTGCTTTTTTGGTAATCAAATAAAACTCAACACACATTAATGGCACCGTTAGAATCCAGTCAACATATCTAAAGAATGTTGGTGAATCTCCCGTTTCAAGATTATACCCTCTCATGTAGTAGTAGTGTACTGCTGCAATGAAGGTAATTAGTCCTGAAACCAATACGGATGTTCTCCATTTTTGAGGGGTGTTGTTTAACTCAAAAAAGAAGAATACAGATGCGGCCATCATAGCCATTGTTCCGATAAAAAACGTAAACGCTACGTAATTATCGCTTGCAATTTTTAAATGTTCCATAGTTAAATAGATTTAGTTAGTCCTACTCTTAAGGATTTTCGGATTCTCCATATAAACAAATGTTGGTTGGAACTCCAACAAATTGAATAACAATATTATATGATTTTTGTTTAACTTTTTTTTTGTATTTATTAAACATTTATTTTTTTGAATAGAAGTTGTGCATCCATATAATGTGCGGAAAACTAATGCAGGAAAGAAAAACAAAAAATAAAGGGGCCAAAAATAAATTTGTTTTTTCGCCTAAATAATTCTGCGTCAACCAATAAGAAAGCGCTAACAATCCGATTGCGCCTAAATTAAATGGCAGAGATTTGAGGAATAATGTCGCGTTTTTTGTTTGGAGACCAGATTTCAAGTGTTTCCAACCATTGACACTGTGTTGTCCAATGAAATATAAACTAAAGGCACTCATCAAGGGTAACCAAAGTCCGACCAAGAGCATACAAATCGTTAAGAAAAATGAGGTATTTCGCTCCAGAAAACTCCAAGTCAAAGCCATCCAAATGAAAATACCGAGCAAAAAAGAAGATTGTTGAACTGGGAATGGTAGCTTTAGAATATTCAAATTAGAAAGCACCATTTTTGTTTCTACTGGATGACCAATTAATAGAATACCAAATAAAAGAAAGCCCCACAAGATATTTTTCAAAGGTGAAGTTTGATCGGGAAACCAAGTCTTGAAATCGCATTGGCCAAAATGCCATATAGAATAGACTAAAAAAAATAGTACAGCACAATTGGAGGAAAGTGCCCAAATACCAAGAAAAGCTAATGAAAAGCCTAAGTAGCGTAAAACAAAACTAATGGTCACTCCAGTTTCGTTCATTCCTTTTTCAAGTAGATAATCCACAGCTCCATGCGGCAGTCCTACTAAAATGAATCCAAGTGAGAAGGTTATTACCTGCACAAAAAATGAAACTGGCGTTGCGTAGACTTGTACAACCAAAAGTAGCAACGCAAAACCCAAGGTAAAAATAGGCAAGTGATGTTTCCAAAACCAAACTGCTAATTCTACACGAAGAACCTTTAAAAACGGTGAAACAGGCAAAGAGAATAAGATTTTTATATCTTGTAAGATGTTTGTACGCCCTTCCAAAAATTGAAAAACAGTTGCGATGCGATTCTTTTTGAATAAAAGACTGAAGATGGTTTTTCCTAACCTTGGTTCTGAAAACAAGATCAATAACAATAATCGATCGTAAAACTGAAATCGTTTGGCTTCTGATTTCATCGGGGTGATTTCCTTATTGCAATTAATTTGGTCGGCAAAGTATTCAGCTGTTTCAAACATTTTTTTGAAAGCATATCCAGTACTTGGTTTGATCGCACCAGACCTTCCACCTATTGGAATAACCCCTTTTATCTTTTCAGAAACAATTTTAGCAGTAGACATCGGAATTGCCCCTTGCTCTGTTTCGATGACTTCATAGGCACCGAATCGTTTTTGAATGTAATCCGCCAAAATCGGTTCTGCCTGAATTGACGATAAAGAATCTTTGCCAAATCGTGTCATTTCAATCAAAATTCGATTGTTTGGTAAGGGTAGAACATACATGAATTGTGTGAATCCTTGTTGTGGAATATCAAAGTCCATCAGATCAACACATTCAACTTGTGAATATGCTTCTTTCGGAGAAATGATGTGCCCTATAAACGTTTGCCATAAAAGTGCTTCGTTTTTTTCAGGTTTAGCAAAACTTGGAGGTCTACTGTCAAATACCACATCAGCTTCAAAATCACCTTCATCCGTTCGAACCTGAACTCCTCTATCTGTTTGAATCAATGCTAAAACTGAAGAATAAATTCTTGACAAGTTATACTCGTTTATCATTCTTCGGCAGTCGTCATATAATGTAATACTGGCAATATGAACGTACCGAGCATTTACAAGTGTCTCCGGTTCTCCTCGATTAACACTTATTTTAGACCATTTTTGAGAGAAAAGATGTTCGCAATTCTGGCTTATGATATCGCTTGTGGATGTCCAAAAACAATACGTCTTATCGTTAATTAATTTATTATCCGAATCTATAAGGGCGATTTTCTTATTGGACAACAATCCACGGGACTCCATACTCCGTAATAAGAGGGTAGCTGACGCACCTGCCCCAATGAACATATAGTCGAAATGTCCGTTTTTATCCAATTGAAAATTATATTTTATTGATTAACAACAAATTATACTAAGATAATGTTTACTTTTTTTCAATTGAACAGCTTCTTAAATGAGGTAAAAAGAGTGAAACTCTCAGTGTTTATTCGGTGAAACCAATAGTTAATTATTTTCCTTTTACAAAAAAAGCGACCCGGAAGTCGCTTCTTTACTTGTGCACGTTTGGTTTAGCTTACAAGCCTATGATCTGACGTACTTCGACTTCTTTTAAAATCCGCTGAACGCCATTTTTTGTCAAATACGTGCGCTGTACCAAACGGCCATGGATGGCGACTTTTTTTCCCTTCTCTCCATATTGCTCAATAAATTGAGCCATATTTCCCCATGCAAAAAGTCGGTGCCATTCCACTGCCGCCGTGTACCTGCCATTATTTTTACGAAGACTCTTTTGTGTAGACAATTGAAAACGTGCAACACGTTGACCGTTGTCAAATTCGGTGATTTTTGCATCACTGCCCATGTTGCCAACCAAGGTGACAAAGTTTCGAATGGTGTTCATTTTTTCTTCGTTAAAATTACATGAATACGATATCGTTTACCTCCACTTCTGAAATCACTTTACGGGACCCATTGGACTGATAAAATCGGGTGACCAATTTTCCTTCAATCGCTAATTCTGAGCCAACTTTACCAAGCTCCTCAAGGACTTTCACCCATCGACCCCAAGCGCTTAATGCATGCCAGTAACGCCTCGTTTTTGTGTTTCCATCCTTGTCTAAGTATTGTTCTTTGGTTGAAAGCGTGAATTTCGCCATGCGTCGCCCATTTTCTAATTCAACAATTTTCGGTGTAGAACTGACTGTACCTATCAAGTTCACGTGATTTAAATCATTCATTATTTCTGTGATTTTGGCGTTAATACTAAAAATTCATTCGCTTCTACAATCGTCGTAAAGCGTTTCTCTCCGCTTTTACTTTCATAGGATTGATTGACAAGCCTACCTTCTACAATGACTTCTTGTCCTTTTTTCAAAAGCTGTTGAACCAAGTCCGCCAATTTACCCCAGGCATTGATCGTATGCCACTGTGTCAACTCATGCCACTCACCTTTCTTGTCCCTGTAATTCTCATTGGTTGCAAGTGTAAATCGGGCAAGTGTTCGTCCCGTCTCAAATTTCACTAACTCTGGCTCTCCCCCGAGTCTCCCGATCAATTTCACGCTGTTTTTTAGTGCATTCATGTTGTATAAATTAAAAAGTTTGAAAATTAGTTTTGTCGCTCATCAATTCTGTTTCTTGAATTCGACTCTGCAAAGTTTCGCATGGACCAACTTTTCATTCGGTTGTTTGTCGCTTGTTTTCGTTTTTTAGTCGTTTGAAACTGACAAACAATAGGCTATCTTTTTATCTGAAAAGGATTTCTAAAATTTTGAAAGACAATAAAAAAAGTGCACCTTCGTTGTAGTTTAAAACCTAAAGCTCATGAATTCCTTAAAATCAAACCTCTACTTTAAGATTGGAACCATTGTCATCATTGCATTATTGCTGTTAATTCCAACTGCAATGATCCGCGGAATCATCTATGAGCGTGAGTCCACACAAAAAGAAGCCATTTCCGAGGTAAGTTCGAAATGGGGTGAAGCACAAACAATCAAAGGGCCTATTATGAGTTTGCCGTTCATGCGCTACGCAAAGGAAACGGATAAGTCGACTGGAAAAGAAAAATTAGTGACCGTTCACGAGAAACTACACATACTCCCAAGTAAATTAAACATCGTGACAGAAATGCGTCCTGAGCGTCGTTACCGCGGTGTCTATGAAATCGTTGTTTACAACGCTATCATTAAGGTTAGCGGTGAATTCAACAAATTAAACTTTGAAGAATTAGACATCCCTGCAGGTAATTTTGATTTCTCAAAAGCGCGCTTGAATGTTGGAATCGATGACCTGCGTGGAATTGAAAAACAAATCGAACTGAATTGGAATAATTTACATTTCCCGTTCAATCCTGGGGTTTCTTCTTCAGATAATTTCACTTCTGGAATCAATGCGCAGATCGCTTTAAATCCGACCGACAACCACATTTACACCTTCTCATTTGAGTTGAAATTGAAAGGTAGTCAGCAATTGTACTTCACTCCAGTTGGAAAAGAAACCGATATCAAGGTAGCATCAACTTGGACAACACCAAGCTTCAATGGTTCGTTTTTGCCGGATGAAAATACCGTGACAAAAGACGGATTCACCGCTCATTGGAACGTATTGAACTTAAATAGAAACTATCCACAGTCATGGGTAGGAAGTCGTTACAACATCAGTTACTCTTCCTTTGGTGTGGATTTAATTCTTCCGGTGGACAACTACCAAAAATCGCATCGATCCATTAAATACGCCATTCTATTTATCGGACTGACCTTCTTGGTATTCTTCTTCATTGAGGTTTTCCAATCGGCATTCATTCACCCGATTCAATACATTTTAGTGGGAATTGCCTTGGTGATTTTCTACACTTTATTGCTATCGATTTCGGAGTACTTGAAATTCAACATGTCCTTCTTTATCTCTGCATTGGCGACGCTGCTACTCATTTCAGGGTATGTCAAGGCCATTTTAAAATCAACCAAATTGACAGCCTTCATTTCTGGATTACTGACGATACTTTACATCTTCATCTTCGTGATCATTCAATTGGAAGACTTTGCGTTGTTGATTGGAAGTATTGGGGTATTTATCATCCTCGCATTGATCATGTACTTCTCGAGAAAAATCGACTGGTACAGCATTGGAAATAACGGAAACAACCCTGCGGCTTAACGCGGGGTATTCCAAATTTCCCAACTTTTTAACGCTTGATGTTGTAGCATGCTGAGTCCGTTCATTGCGGTAGCTCCATGTGCCCTTCCTTGTTTCATGAATAATGTTTCCTCCGGATTGTAGACCAAATCGATGAGCAAATGGTCTTCGCATAAGGACGAATATGGTAATTCCAGTGCGGAATCCACGTCTGGAAACATTCCCAAAGGTGTACAATTTACGATGACTTTACACGCAGCAAGCATGTGTTCGTTGACATCTGCATACGTGAAGTGATTACTGAGGTTTGATGGAGACTGAGAAACGAAAATCACATCGATTCCGAGTGACTTAAACACATGCGCCACTGCTTTTGAGGCACCGCCCGTTCCGAAAATCAAGGCGCGTTCGTGGTGAAACGTTAAAAACGGTTTGATGCTTTGCTGAAATCCGTAAACATCTGTATTGTATCCTTTCGTTCTTCCGTTTTCAAACGCAATGACATTCACCGCTTGAATTTCCGCCGCAAGTGGATCTAATTCATCTAAAAAGGGAATAATGTCGGTTTTGTAAGGAATCGTGACATTTAATCCACCAAAAATATGATCCTTCATCAATTGGGGGAAATCCGAAATTTCTTGGAGCTCATATGCTGCATAGTGCGCATCGATTCCTTGTTTTTGAAAAAAATCCGTGAAAAATGCAGGTGAAAAAGAATGCGAAAGTTGCTTGCCGATGAGTCCAAATTGTTTCATGCCTCAAAGGTAGGGAAATTTTATAGCGGGCTTAAACTGGATAAAATCTTAATTGCAATCAAAATAAATTGGTAAGCGAACAAAGGCACGTTCAGTTTTGCCACTATTTGACACAGGAATCCAATTGGGCATAGACATCACGACTCGGATTGCTTCTTCATTACAGGGCTCACAATTTAGTAGCGTTGTTTCTAAAACCGAATGACTGACTGACCCGTCTACCTCTACCACAAAACGAACTACAACTTTCCCGCCTATTAGTCCATCCTCTTGAAAATCAAGACTTTTTTTCGCGAAATGATTGGATTCAAGATATGCATTCAAAGAATCTATCCCTCCAACAAATTGAGGTTCCAAACGGTATGCACCTATCCATGTATTCGATGTATCCATTGTCGTATTTCGTACTTGGGTATAAGAGTATTGGCCAATAAGTACCATTCCAATAAACAAGACTCTTTTCATACTACTACGTTTCATTTCAATTAGAAGTGATTTCAGGTAAACCATTCCTTTTAATCGGAATTCATCATTAGCGCTGTATTCAGCTAAACCACCTAGGTAAGAACGTTTCTCCCTCTGAATTCTAACATTCACCAACAAATTGTTTTCGAAATCGCTTTATTCATGGGCCTTTGTACAGCCATTAATCCACCACAAACCGAATTGGTAAGCGAAAATACATACGGACCGGATTTCCATTTTTATATGCCGGATTCCATTTCGGCATGTCTTGAACGACGCGAACTGCCTCCCGATTGCAAGGTTCACATTTGCGTAAACGTTCCTCCATATAAACGTTGCTCACTGTTCCATCTTTTTCAATGACAAAGCGAACAACCACTCTTCCGCCCTCAAATAAATCTTCCCTAGCAGAAGCTTTTTTCTTTTTGGGGTTTGAAACGGTTTCTAAATTGGTGGAAATGTATTGACTTAACGCTTCTAAACCACCATTGAATTCTGCCACTATTTCTGCTGTCGACACAATCACTGTATCACTGCTCGATTCAGCTACTTGCGCGAATGCCAGTTGACTAAAAAGCAAAAGAAAAAAAAGGAGGCGATTATTCATGAACGATTAAAAAGAAAACATAAGCGGAACGCGGACAATGGAACGCACAGGAACCCCGTTGTTCATTGCTGGAGTCCATTTTGGCATCGCATTTACCGCACGCAATGCTTCCTCATTACATGGTTGACATTTGGGTAATTCCTCTTGTAAACTTACCTGCGTTAATCTTCCATCCTGTTCTACCACGAATCGGACAATCACTCGTCCACCCTCTATTCGGTCTTCTTTTGGCAGAGATCTATTTTTCTTTGGATCAATGTTAACGGACACATTGGAAAGCATGTATTTGTCAAAAGCATCGAATCCACCCGCAAAATCAGCCTCTACTTCAGGGGCGTCTACGATGGCTGTATCGATATTCGTTTGGGTTACTTGCGCATATGAACATTGACAAAGCACGAAGTAGAAAAAAAGGAGGAGTGTGTTTTTTAGCATACGTCAAATTTATTATTATTTTTCTTTCCGTTACCAAAGAACTGATTGCTTAACTTTGTCTCCATGCACGGAATCGTTTTAAAGTCAACGGGTAAATGGTATCAAGTCTTATTGGAGGACCAACAAGTCGTGCAAGCGAGTATTCGTGGGAAATTACGCATCGAAGGACTCAAAACAACGAATCCCATTGCCGCCGGTGACCGTGTGATTTTAGACGATCAAGCAGAAATACTACAAGGAAGAGAGGAATATTACACCATTCGCTCCATTGAAGACCGACACAATTACATCGTTCGAAAGTCCACCAATCTCAGCAAACAAATGCAGATTTTGGCGGCGAACATCGATCGCGCCTACTTGATGGTGACCTTGAAATCTCCCGTTACGCAAGTAGCTTTCATTGATCGTTTTCTCGTTGCTGCTGAATCTTTTCGCATTCCAACTACCTTGTTATTTAACAAAGTTGATTTGTTTACAGATGAAGAAAATGCACAATTTCACTATTTGAAAACGGTGTATGAAAAAGCGGGATATCCGTGTTATCCGATCTCCGCTCATGAAGCGTCCACCGTGGAATTTTTACAAAACGAAATCAAGGACCATCAAGTGATGATTTCCGGGAATTCAGGTGTCGGAAAAACCACCTTGGTGAATTCGTTAGATGCGAGTTTGGACCTTCGTACTGGAGAAATATCGAAAGCACACGAACAAGGAAAACACACCACCACCTTTGCAGAAATGCATCCGTTAGCAAGTGGTGGATTCATCATCGATACACCCGGAATTCGCGCCTTCGGACTCGTTGATTTAGAAAAAGAACATTATGCGCATTACTTCCCAGAAATGCGTGAATTATTGGGTGAATGTCGTTTCAACAATTGTCAGCACATCAACGAGCCACATTGTGCCGTAAAAGCAGCCGTTGAAAACGAGGACATCGCCGCACACCGCTATCATACCTACTTGCAACTCATGCACGAGGACGACAGTGATCCACACCGTAGAAGCGATTACTAATGAGAGTCGTACTTCAACGTGTCAGGGAAGCAGCCGTAAGAATCTCCGGTGAAACGGTAGGCGAAATCCAACATGGATTCCTGATTCTATTGGGCATTGAAACCGAGGACGATGCTTCAGATGCCGATTACCTCATCCAGAAGATCGTACAAATGCGTATTTTTTCCGATTCAGAAGGAAAAATGAACCTGAATGTGCAGGATGTTAATGGAGAATTGCTCGTCGTAAGTCAATTCACGCTACATGCCAGTACAAAAAAAGGCAATCGTCCAAGTTTCATTCGTGCCGCTCGACCCGAACAAGCCATTCCACTTTACAACTATTTTCTTTCCCAACTGAGCACTTCCTTTTCAGGGGAAATTGCGACGGGGAAATTTGGCGCGGACATGCAAGTTTCCCTTATCAATGACGGACCCGTTACGATTGTGATGGATTCGAAGGAATGTTTGTAATTTCTATTTTTATACGTATATTTGAATATATCATTTATACGTATGAATACAAAGCTCACACTTTCCATTGAAGAAGAAATCATCATCAAAGCAAAAGCTTTTGCGAAGGATAATGGAAAAAGTTTGTCTCAATTAATTGAAAATTATTTGAGCGCCTTGGTCAATCATTCTTCACAAGTTGTCGAAGAGCCTTCGGTGCTTTACCGCCTAAAAGGTTCTTTTAAAGACAAAGATTTGATCGATTACAAACAACAATTAAAAGGTGTTTTGGGCAAAAAATATTCAAACGAATGAAAAAGATTCTTTTGGATACTGATGTCATTCTCGATTTCCTACTAGATAGAAAACCATTTTCAGATCATGCTTTACAGGTATTACTAAAATGTGAAAATAAAGAACTTCAAGCTTTTGTGACGCCAGTGATTGTAGCAAATACGTATTATTTACTCCGCCAAAAAGCATCACATGCCTACGTGATTGAACAATTGAAACAATTGTTAAAAATCATTTCTGTTTTATCCATGGATCAAAAACAAGTCATCTCTGCATTAGATTCAAAATTCACCGATTTTGAAGATGCGTTGCAATACTTTAGTGCACTTCATCATACAAAAGTCGAGGCAATTTTAACCAGAAATGGAAAGGACTATAAACACTCCGAACTTCCCGTATTTACACCGCATGAGTTTTTGGCGACCTATTAAGCCCCTGCCAAATGCACATGCTCTTTTAACGACTCCAAAGCGTGATCTACGATAAGCATGTGAAAATCACTGCTGTCATGGTTTAATTGTACTTTTTCAAGCGCTGCATAATAACGTAATCGATCTTCTATATTTCCCTTTAAATTGGCAATGGTATAGCCGTTTTGCAATAAAATTAAATTCATGACCAACCGAGAAGTTCGGCCATTGCCGTCGATGAACGGATGAATGGTGACCAAACGCTCATGCATTTCTGCAGCCAACAATACTGGATGCAAGTGTTCACGATTTTGCTCATAATAGATGAAATAATCTTCCATGAGTTTATCGATGAGATAAGGTTCTGGCGGAACGTGTTGACTTCCTGAAATCATTACGGGAACAGCGCGGTATTTGCCCGCATTTCGATCATCAAGGCCTTTTAAAACCAGGTGATGAATTTGTTTTAAACGATGAGCATTAAAGTTCACTTTGTGCTCAACTAAATCGTAAAGTAAATCAATGGCCTCGCGGTGATTGATGACCTCTAAGTGTTCGCGTACGCTTTTACCGCCAATGGTAATTCCTTCATTGATAACCAAATGTGTTTCTTGCAAACTTAAAGTGTTCCCCTCGATGCGGTTGGATTCGTATGTATAGGACGTGTGAAAATACTCTTCGAGTTTATGTAATTGAAGAACATCTAAGGGTTTTGCTTTTTTCCAGTGTGCAGACAACCGATCTAACTCTGTTAGTTTTTCTTCTAATTCTTTACTCAAGGGAATGTTCTCAAAACGCTGCTCGCTCAATAAATAACTCACGCGTGCTTCAGCCAAACAGAATATTTCAGGAACTAACTGTGGATAATCTTTGACGATTTTTACCACTTCTTGGGACAAGTAAAAGGACAAAAGCTCTCGAAAAGGAATGTCTAATACCTCTGATATTTTTTTGATTTGTGCTTGACTTGGACGGCGTTTTTGCGCCAATATTCGGCTCATTAAACTCGCATCTATCTCAAGTTGCCGAGCTAATTCGTGGATTTTAATTCCTTTTTCCTGAAGTTTTTCTTGAATGACTGCTTTCATGACCATATTTGTCATGACTAATTTAGTCATTTTTTACGTGGTTTTAAAATTCCTCAGCAATTATTTTTTTCACTAGCTCCTGAGTAGCCTCTATATGCACCATATGTCCTGCATGTTCAATCACGTGAATGGGAACACCAGGAACACGTGACTTCAATACCTCTGTCGCAACCAAACTGTCTAAATCTCCATGTATAAATGTGTACTTGGTTGGATTCGCAAGCACTTCAGCAGTGAAATCTTTGCGTTCTCGCATCGCCAGCGCCGCATATGCTATCGCTTCCGGTTGCATGTGATTCGCTTCTTCCACCAAAGATGCAATTTCGTTTTGAAAATCAGCTGGACGTCCAAATAAATTGGGGATGGCTTCGCGGATAAAATGGTTCTTCGCTTTGAACACAAGTTCGGCCACGCGCAAACGATCCCGTCGTTTCTGCTCGTTGTCTGTCCAACAATTCGAATTGAGTAAAATGAGTTTTTGACATTGGGATGATTGCGCTAATTCCAATCCGACATACGCACCAAGTGAATGTCCAAGCAACGTGAATTCTTCCACTTTTTCCAGTTGTAGAACGCGCAACACCTCATCTGCCATGAAGCGAATACTCGGAATTTCCGCAGAATCATTCAAGGGTGATTGACCGTGTCCGGGAAGATCGATGAGCAGACAATGGGCGTTTAGTTCCTCCAATGGAAGATAATCCCACATCGTTGAAGATTCCAAGAATCCATGTAAAAAGACAAGCGTTTTTCCTTCGCCAAAGGAACGATACTGCAACATGAACTATGCGTTCATCAAGTCTTCAATCGCTTCGGCTTCAATTGGAATATCCCCCATTAAATTAAATGGTGCGCCAGATGCTTGAACCACCAAGTCATCCTCTAAACGGATGCCAAGTCCTTCTTCGGGAATGTAGATTCCTGGCTCACACGTAAACACCATTCCTGCGGAAATCGGTTCGTGCCATAAACCAACATCATGCGTATCCAATCCCAAAAAGTGGGACGTTCCGTGCATAAAGTACTTTTTGTATGCTGGCCAATCTGGATTTTGTGTTTTGATATCGTCCATGGAAATTAATCCAAGGTTCACGAGTTGTTCTTCCATCAACGCACCAACTTTCTTGTGGTATTCCGCCATGATGGTTCCTGGAACCAATAATTTTTGCGCTTCGTTTTTCACATGTAAAACAGCATTATAAACTGCTTTTTGACGCGCCGTAAATCGTCCATTTACTGGAAGACAACGCGTTAAATCCGACGCATAGTTCGCATATTCCGCTCCAACATCCAACAAAATAACATCGCCGTCTTGACATTGTTGGTTGTTTTCAATGTAATGTAAGACACAGGCATTTTTTCCAGATGCAACAATCGGTGTGTAGGCAAATCCTTTTGAACGATTGCGCAAAAACTCATGTGCCAATTCTGCCTCGATTTCATATTCCCAAACACCTGGTTTGATGAATCCAAGCAATCGTCGCACACCAGCTTCTGTAATTTTACATGCGCGTTGCATCAATTCCAATTCCACCGCTTCTTTGATGGAACGGATTTTATGCATGATCGGTGCAGACTTGTATACTTGATGTGCTGGATAATCTTGTTTCACTTGTTTGATGAAACGATCTTCGCGTGTTTCCACCTCGGTGCTTGCGCGCAAATGTTCGTTGGTATTCAGGTACATTCCTTGTGCTTCCGCCATCATCTGTTTGAAGATCGTTGGAAACTGCTGTAACCAATAAACCGTTTTGATTCCCGACGTTAAAAAGGCTGTTTCCTTCGTCAATTTCTCTCCTTCCCAAACTGCAATCAAGTCACTCGTTTCTTTCAAAAACAATACTTCTCGGTGCGCTGGATTAGTCGCATTCGGAAACAATACCAAAATGGATTCTTCCTGGTCAACTCCTGACAAATACAAAATATCGCGGTGCTGTTGAAACGGCATCGTGCTATCTGCGCTAATCGGATAAATATCATTGGAATTGAAAACCGCCAAGGTATTCGCGGTCATGCGTTCAGTGAATTTCTTTCTATTCGCAATGTATAAATTGGAGTCGATACGGTCGTATTTCATGGTGTCATTCTTTAGACAGTAAAATTACAATTTCTCCTTTAGGATAAAAGAAAAACAGCGGAATTATCGTTGTAAATGGCTTACTTCGAAGCTTGGTCTTGTGATTGAACCGTTTGAACTTGCGAGTACGACTCACATTGAACTTTTTTCGATCCGTGACATGCATTCAATATCAAGAAAGCGCCCAATGCGCACATGAACATAGTTACTTTGGTTTTCATAATCAATGATTTAAACGTTAAGTTAGTCTTTTTTCTCTTTAAACCAACCGGAATACATGACGTAATTATTGGAAATGCGTTGCACTTCACCGGCAAATAACTCTGGACTCAAGGTTTTGACTTTTTTTGCTGGAACGCCTGCATAGATACTCCATGACTCGACGCGTGTCCCTTCTAACAGAACGGCTCCAGCAGCAATAATGCTATTCGCTTCGATGTAACAATCGTCCATGACTATCGCGCCCATTCCAATCAACACATTGTCTTCCACCGTGCATCCATGCACCAGCGCGTTGTGTCCGATCGACACGTGATTGCCCAAATTCACTTTTGTTTTTTCATACGTGCAATGAATTACCGCGCCATCTTGAACATTCACGCGATTACCCATGCGAATGGAATTCACATCGCCTCGAACGACGGCATTGAACCAAACGGAACATTCATTCCCCATAACGACATCTCCAACAACCGTTGCATTCTCTGCGAGGTAGCAGTCCTCACCAAATTGTGGCGCAAAACCACGACATTCTTTTATTAAAGCCATGTGTCAAAATTAGCGATTCTGCGAAAACAGCCCGGGAATTTCAAGAGAAATCAACTGCAACGTAACATGTTTGTTCCATTCGAGTATAAAGGCCTGTTAATCATTGAATATGCGCGCCTTGTTTCAGAAAAAATGGATTAAAATCCCCTACCTCATTCTCCTTTACAGTTTTGCGATTTATGGTTTTTTCTTGGTGGGAACCTATGTCGCGATGAAATTTAAGTTGACCAACGATGCAGGTTTGGTGGATGTCAATACGCGTTACTACCAACAAATTCACGACAAATACAACCAGTCCTTTAAAATTGATAGTTCGAACATTGTTCAATACCGAAACGAGATTCTAGGACGCATCAACCTATTAAATGAATATTACCCCAAAAATGCCAGTGACATCATGGATGCTTGGGTAAGTTCCAAAGATGAAAAGTTAGCCCTGCAAATGTTGGCCGCGATCGACTTAAAATTAAAAGACAAAAAATCCTACCAAAAGGCCTTGCAACGAATCAAGTCCAAGCGAAAATTGGATGCAAAAGCCAGTGGATTGAGCGCTTTTGATTGGATGAACATCGTCGAATGGACGTATTTCAAAGAAGCGGTTTCCAAGGACAAACGCTACATCGATTCTGCCGCTCGAACTGCCGGCGTTGAATCACGTATGATTGTGGCTTGTTTGGTGGGAGAGCAAGTGCGACTGTTTAATTCCCGTCGCGAGCGATTCAAGACCTTTGTTGCCCCGCTGAAAACCCTCGCTTTAGAAACCAATTTATCCTACGGAGTCACTGGAATCAAAGAAAATACCGCGCAACGCATTGAACGCTATTTGAAAGATTCGACGTCCGTTTATTATTTGGGGAATAAATACGCACACATATTGGACTACGACTCCACCCGAAATTACAACAACCAACACAACGACACCCTCAGTTTACGGGTGAAACGTTTGGTGCAATACACAGACCATTACTATTCCTACTTGTATGCCGCTATATACATCAAGCAAATTAAAACACAGTGGGAAAAAGCAGGATTCCCGATTGACAATCGTCCAGAGATATTGGCTTCCTTATTTAATTTAGGATACCAGAAATCGGTACCAAAAAAGAATCCATCGGTGGGTGGATCAAACTTTAAAATCAGGGACCAAGAATATACGTTTGGATCGGTCGCTTACGAATTCTATTATTCCGGCGAAATGTCTGATGTTTTCCCGTACAAAAAAGTCAAATTCAAGGACTAAACTTTATAGGACTTCAATTCATTCATGAGTCGATCCTGTGAAAGCGGAATGCTCACTTCTACCATTCCCGATTCACCCAACTCCTGTTTTAAAATGGTGCAAGGATGCGCTTTCAAGGACTTCATGACATGGGGCATGTCCGTATACGAGAACTGTAATTCCCACACCACTTCCTCTTCACATTCAATGATTTCCGCATGTTCCATGGCGTCTTTCGCTGCGGAGCGATAAGCCGTAATGAGTCCGCCTACGCCGAGATTTGTGCCGCCGTAATAACGTACGACCGCAATCAGCACATTGCTCACATCAAAGGATTGTATTTGTCCCAAAATCGGTGGTCCAGCAGAATTCGATGGTTCACCATCGTCGCTGGCACGGTACAGTTTTTTATCGCTGCCTAAACGAAATGCGGAGCAAACATGAACAGCTTGATGGTGTTCCTTGCGTTTCGCCTGAATAAACGCTTTGACTTCTTCTTCCGTTTTACACGGCACTGCGAAGGCATAGAACTTAGATCCTTTTTCCTTGTAGAATCCTTCGCTGATCTTCGCTATGCTTAAGTATTTTGACACGCTGCAAAGATATGGATTCCGCCAGCAAATGAAAATTCATAGATTTGACTTATTTTTAAGGCAAAATTAAGTTTACATGTTCCGTTATATCTTCTTTTTTATCATCCTAATTTTCCTACAACAAGGTTCGGTTTTTGCTCAAGCAAAGCCAAAGCAACCCGTTGTTTATGACATCGTTCATTTAAAAACTGGGAAAGTCCTTTATGGAGAAATCATTGAATTCAATCAGAAGGATGGTGATTTGACTTTTCGGGACAGCTACAACCGAAACTATTCTTTATCCCGCGAGATGTACGATTATTTCGAAGAGAATGTCACGTTTAACAAGCGCGTTCGCGATACGATTGTACGTCCAAGAAAAACAAATGAGTTTTCCTTTATGGTCGGACTCTCACAATTCGCGGCGGGAACAGATAATGGATTCGTACCCGACGATTATTACCTTTGGTCTTCTAGCAACGGTTACTTTTTTGACTTGCCCATCTGCATGACGGTTGGCGCTGGAAAATACCTGAGTCGTCAACATTTTATTGGGATAAAAACAGACATGAAAATACTTTCCAGTTTGGATCATTTTTATTCCATTGGTGCCAATTATCAATTCCAATACGACGGCATGAAATCGAACGTGGCAAAATACATTCCCATTCGCGTGAATTACGGCATACGAAGTTCACAGGAGTGGGTCGATGTTCAGGATTTAACCATGCCTCCCTTTACCAATAATATCCAAAAGCAGTTTGATGTCAACATGAGTTCACTTGGAATTGAATTCGGACATGGATTCTCGTTCATTGGCAACAACAAGCATTCTTGGAACCTCGAGTTTTGTTTCTTTAAAAACATGGTGCTCAGTCAGACCATTACACCGGTTTCATTAGGCGGTGCCTTACCAAACTTCAATTTCTCCCAAGCGGGCGCTAAGTTGAGTTTGAGTTTTAACTTTTAACTGAATCGACGATGATTAAAAACATTCTTTTTTGTTTCAGCATACTTTTCGGATGTGGCATGATTCACGCGCAAATCGACTTATCCAAGCTGCACAAAGCTCAAGCGAATGAACTAGATTTCTCCCAACCCTTGATGTTGGATGGGGTCGCTATTCCGGTGTGCATGATGGACGGAAGACAAATTGGACCCGATAGTTTGGATTACTATTTAAGTTCTGGAGCGCTTATTCCAGAGCCCTTCGTGAATGATCAAAAGCAAATCAAAGCATTTGTGTTGCGCAAGTCATCGGAAGATGAAAAACGCATGATGATGCAAATGAGTGCACCAATGGAAAATCCCGATGTAAGCAATCAGACTATTCCGATGGATCTTCCCTTGCGCAATTTAAAAAACAAGGAAGTTCAATTGTCGGACTTCAATCCAAAAAAGGAAAAAATCATCGTAATCAACTTTTGGTTCATCGCGTGCAAACCGTGCAACATGGAAATACCGGAATTGAACAAGCTCGTCGAAAAATACAAGGACGCTGATGTCGAATTTTTGGCCATCGCCTTAGACGATCCAAGTCAACTAAAAAGCTTTCTCAAGAAAACGGACTTTGATTATCAAGTGTTAAGCATTTCCCAGAAGGACGTTGCGCCATTGAACATGACTGGATATCCTACACACCTGATCCTCAATCGTGAGGGAAAAATAGTTTATAAATCGATGGGTTATAGTCCAGGTTCCATCGAAGCATTGGAGAAATCCATTGAAGGGGAGTTGCGGTAAATCGCACTCGTTTTCAGTAGGATTTATAACGCTCCATCTCGACTTTCTCCTCCTTTTTTCTTCATTTTAAGTAAGTCATCTATTTAATGATTTGGGCAATTGTGTTTTCTTTAAACAAAATCAATTTATTGACCTAATTTAAGTCTAGTAAAGCCAATATTTGCCAATAAATAATATAGAATTTTCAAACCTTCGAAACAAGTTTTCTTCAAATTGAACTGTTCATATATTCCGAAAATTTCAATTGAAAGCATGAATAAATCTTAACTTTATAGATCCGAATCGCTAGTTAACTTATTAAAAAGCATCTAGTTGATAAAGAAATGAACTATAAATTAACAGTCAAAGAAAATGAAACTTTCTATACTTCTCATTCAGTTTTTTATTGGTACGATGCTCCTTGCACATGACTTATCGACTGAAACATCGACTCCAAAAACTTGGCATTTAAAAAACGGAGCGGAAATCAAAGGTTTCTTTTTATTGTCAAAACAAAAGGAAATTTATATTGAAAAGAATGACCACTCCATTGTTCATTTTCCATTGGCTGATTTCCAAAAAGAGGAACGAGTATCACTGATTGAAATGATTATTCAAATCAATCAATTAAATCATCAAATCAATAAATCAATTAAAAAGGTCAATTCCAAAAACGATGCAAATTTTGGTTCAAAAAATAATAATCGACCGCTTGTGCTTGTCGTAATGTTATTTCTGCTTTTTCTTCTTTCTATTTTTCGATATAAATGGAAAATACCGTTTGCATCAAGTTTTCTACTTTACTTTGTATTCTTTTTTACGGCAAGTCTGATGGTTAAATCACCCAAACATCTTCTGTCCACAACTGATCCAACTCAAGTAGATCAGGCATTTATCCCTTTCAAACCAAGTATTAATACCTTTTGGGATAACATGTATTTCCATGTTGAATCGAATGGATTGGCTGATCATGAAATGATGACTGGCATCACCGCTTGGCAACAACAAGTTCCCATTCCACAGTGTTACGTAGGAAGTAATTCGTGGAGTATCCCCTTAAATCCGGTTATTGCCACTTCACCAGTTCCCGTGAACACCGTACATTTTATTCGCGGTGCACTTGCTATTGCTGTAAATGGTGTTCCGATATTTAACCCATATACAAACGCAGGAGTTGATGCTTATATAGCTGGACAATTAGATGCTTTTGGAGGTCACTCCGGTCGAGCAGATGATTATCATTATCACATTGCGCCTTTACATTTATACAATCAACAAGCGAGTCATTTACCCATTGCATATGCATTTGATGGATTTGCTGTGTACGGATCCTTTGAACCTGATGGATCTGTCATGTCAGCATTGGATGCAAATCACGGTCACTTTGGATCTGATGGTGTTTACCACTATCACGGGACATCCACCGCGCCGTATATGATTGGAAACATGGTCGGTGTAGTTACTGAAGATGCATCAAATCAAATTGTACCACAAGCGCAGTCTCATCCAATTCGTCCAGCCACTAGCCCACTTAATGGCGCGACAATAATCGCATGTACGCCTAATGGAACTGGAAATGGGTATCTTTTAACTTATTCACTTTCCGGACAAAATTACAATGTGAACTATAATTGGATTCCAGGTGGATCTCCAGGTCCATATACGTATACGTATCAATTTATTAGTCCAAATGGGACCAGTTCAGAAACCTATAGCGGTCCGGCAATATGTGAAATCAGCGCTGGAATTAATGAATTGATTTCAAGTCAATTCAAGGTATTTGTTTTTCCAAATCCTGCGCAAGAAATATTGCAAATTCAACTTTTTGATCAAAAATTAATAAATGCTGTACAATCCATAGAAATCTATTCAAATTCCGGGAAAAGATTGATTCACGAGCATCACTTCTCTCAAGAAATGGACATCCATACTCTTTCAAAAGGCATTTATTTTTTGAAAATCAACTTTAATGGAACAAGTTCAAAAACAAAATTTATCATTGACTAAATTTAAAGGAATCGTTCAAATAACCTGACCAACTTAAAACCAACGTGCATATGATCCATTCTTTTTGAAAAACCTGAGCAAGGTCATTTTTATCGATTGGAATACATCCTACCTTTCACCTAACTTTAAACGCAAACATCATGGGCTTCTTTAACAAAAAAATGACATGGACGAACACTGAGTTCATTCCATTCAAAGTATGTATTGCTGCTGCTTACCTCTATCTAGGAGCAACTTTCCCAACCTTATTTCGCGATTACACCGGATTCATTCTAGGATTGTTTCTCGTCTCACTCGCACTCGTAATGGGTATGTGGGTGAAGAAGATGAGGGATTAAATAAGATTTGATTTCCTCAATATTAGCTACTTCCCGATACATGAATTGATAACAAAAGATAAAACCTGTATCCCTTTACCAGAGTGGTTTTTCGAAATTTTCGCGAGCAACAAATGAGCAACTACTCATCAGATTTCGACATTGTTGAGCTACAAATGAGCAACAAAAAAGAACGATAAAACGAAGATAAATTAATTTTCGAATAGTTGTATTTTCTTATCGATTTTTATTGTTTTCTACTCCTGCTTTTCTATTCAAAAAAGTACCCCGGTGAACATTGAACATATGAATAAATGAACATTGGTGTGGTTGTCACATAGAAGCTCATATTTTAGGACAAACTTTTTCAATAGAAATATTTAAGCGATATACTTAAGATGGAAATTTTCAAACGACATTCAGTTATAAGGATTAACATCTGATTGGCATGTAAATATTAATTATTATTTTTGTTAACCTTTTAAGTTAATGTTATTTATATTTGCAGTGGAAATAAGTTATAAAAGCCGAAAACTCGAAAAGCAACTAACTGATCCAAAAGAGATGATAAGATCCTTTGGGCAGTTGGCCCGCAAGGTGAATCAAAGGCTAAAAGACTTATCCGATGCAGATAATCTAGCGGTTATGAAGAGTTTTCCAGCGGCGAGATGCCACGAACTTGCAGGAGGCCGAAAAGGTGAAATAACAGTTGATGTTTCAGGCAACTATCGAATGATTTTTGTGCCACTCAACGAGCCAATACCCAAGAAAGACGATGGCGGGTTAAACTGGGAAGAAGTAACTCAAATTCAAATTATCGAAATTAAAGACTACCATTAACAATCAGAATAAAACAAACATCATGGCAGCAACACTTGAAATAGCAAAATCTTTACTCTCCCCTCCTGGAGATACCATTCAGGAACACATTGATTTTATTGGAATGAGCCAAGCTGAACTTTCTGAAAGAATGGGAAGGCCTAAAGAAAAAATTAACGACATAATCAAAGGAAGAGATCCAATCACAACAGCAACTGCTTTTCAATTAGAAAAAGTGCTGGGCATTCCAGCAAGCTTTTGGCTAAACAGAGAAAAAACTTATCGAAAAGAACTATATGAACTGCAACAAAAGGAAGAACTTGAAAAAGAATTAGACTGGTTGGGTTTATTTCCGGTGAATGAAATGCGAAAATTGAGATGGCTTCCCAATACAAAAGAAAAACATATTTTGGTGGATAGTCTACTGAAATTCTTTTGTATAGCAAGCGCAGATGAATGGGGACGTATATATGTAGACGAAGAGGTTTCCGTAGCGTTTAGAGTTTCCCTAGCACATACTCAAAGCCCACACGCAATTTCTGCATGGTTACGAAAAGGTGAAATTCAGGCGAAAGAAATTGAAATTACCGAATTTGATAAAAAGAAATTCAAAGACACTTTAGCTGAAATAAAAGAACTAGCTTTTTTTATGCCTACAGATTTCAAAAATCAATTACAGAATATTTGTGCTAAATGTGGTGTGGCAGTAGTATTTACTCAAACCTTACCCAAAGCACCGATTAGTGGAGCTACTCGCTGGTTTCATAACAAGCCTATAATACAACTTTCTGGGAGATTTAAAACCAATGACCATTTTTGGTTCACATTCTTCCATGAAGCAGCCCATATTATCTTACACGGTAAAAAAGATATTTTTCTTGAGGATGTAAAAGGAACCGAAATTGACCAAGAAAAAGAAGAGGAAGCAAATAACTTTGCATCTAAAATACTGCTACCTGAAAATGAACTGCAACAAATCATTGATGCTGCGCCATTGGATGAAGAAAAGATTCATGACTTTGCTAATAAATTTAAGACACCTGCAGGTGTAATTATTGGAAGGTTACAATTTTTAAAACTTATTCCATATAATATTGGTAATGAATTCAGACTTAAAATTGATTTGTTTAATCAAGAATAAAAATGGTTTGTTTTTTAATTAAATTCTGGAATCTAAATTCCTAGATAAATATTTTTTTATACTTACTCAGCCTCTAAAGTAGAATTAATCAATTTTGATTTCATACATTGACAAGTGTTGATTTATTTATCTAAAATCGAATTCATTCTCCTTCCGTACTAATATGTCCAGAAATGTCCAAAATTGCGTGACAAACTCAGCCATTAAGTGACAAGCCTTTTACTTTCCAAAAAATGATTTTACTTTAGTCGTCTATGGAAGCGAAAAACAGTAAAACCGTCACCAACGAAATGATCTTCGAGGAGCTCAAATTCATAAGATCTCAAATGGAGAAACTACAATCCGATTTCGAGAACTTCAAAAACCCTGTTGGCGAATTCACCTCTAAATGGGTAGACACCTATGATGTGATGCAAATGCTTCGCGTCAGCCGCAGAACCATGGACAATTACATCAAAGCCGGCAAGCTTACGCCTACTCGGATTAAGAAGAGGAATTATTTTGAGGTATCCCAAGTAAAAGCGCTTATGAAAATTCCCGATACCAGACTTCTTTCTTATGGAGTCGATGTCCCCTGGTTGCGAGAAATGGTTCAGCCTATGTTGGAGATGGGGGATGATTGATAGTGGTTTTCAGTTGGTATTTTGGGATAAATACTAATTTATTCGGGTATTAATACCCTCTCAATTAGATGATTTATTTTTTAGATTTGATTTGGCTGAGATATTTGACTTTTGCATAAAATCATTGAAGCAAGGCGCACATATAAACAAGTTAGTGGCAATTTTAGGACAACAAGGAATAGTGACAAACAAAATAACCAATATCACGCGAAGAAACATTTTCGACTTCATTCAAGCTGAAGGAATTTGGTGGTCAGGACGCATGACTGAGACCGATTTCCTATCCCGACTTTTTGACTTGGAACGAATGGAGTCTTTTGACAGCAGATTTAAAAACGCAGCAGGGGATATTTGGCAGCACAGAGTAAATAATCCAAATGACTGGGAAGACAATTGGATTTTTGGAGACAGCAGGTTAAACTTACTTCATTGCAATGACTCAATCTTTTTGAATTTTCTATGTGAGATGATTCATCCTTTAGTTAGGGTTGACTCATCCGAAGTAAATAAACTTCTTCAAATCTTTAATGATAATTTAGGCAACGACAGTTTTGAGATCGTTGAGAAATCTAAGATTTCCGGTAAGCCTTTATTTGTAGGGAGAATTAAAATTTCTGGAAGTGAGACTGTAGCAAAAAAAGGAGAAGTACTTAAACAAATACTCAACGCTGAATATGTAACCCAGCAAATAAATTTAATGGAAGTTTCCATTGAAAACGCCCCGCATGTTTCAATAGGTATAGCAAAAGAACTTATTGAGACTTGTTGCAAATCCATTTTTGAAGAAAGAAATGAAACTTGTGATAAAAATTGGGATTTGCCTCGACTTATGAAAGAAACAACCAAATTACTAAAATTGACACCTGACGACATTCCAAATGAAGCCAAAGCAGCGACATCAATTAAACAGATTCTAGGAAGTTTGTCATCTGTTGTTCAAGGTATATCTGAAATCAGAAATGAATACGGAAGCGGGCATGGCAAAGACGTAAAATTCAGAGGACTTCAACCAAGACATGCTAAATTGGCTGTTGGAGCCGCTTCGACTCTTGCGATATATTTACTGGAAACTCATCAAATGAAGAAGTAAAAAATATGAGCGAGAGATTACCACCAATTGACGGAAGTGTGCTTGAAGGTATAAGCAAAACTTTAGGAGACACAAACAATGGACTTACAGGTCCATAAATTGGCAAGTTCTTGCTTGAAGTAAATATTCCAGACATTGATTCTACAAACACAAAATGGAAAAGATTATATAATGCGTTTGTTAATTTTCAAAACAGGAATCAAATTTCAAACAACATTCTTAAATTCATTAACAAATCTATGAACCCGGCAAGGTTTGCTGGAAAAAATGAACAGTTTGAATTCCTGAGAGCTGAACTTAATAAACGCCTTGCCTTTATTGGACTTGAATTATCTGAACGTGGAAAGTTTTTAAAAACAGTAGGTGCAACTTCAATTACTGAAGCTCAACAAAGGGCGAACAGATTAAAAGTAAAATTGGAATTGCGCAATACCCATCCAACAATTTATCTGTATTGTCGTGCTGAATTATTGGCTGAAAATTATTTTCATACCGTGTTTGAAGCTACTAAGAGCATTGCTGAAACGATTAGACAGCGGACAGGTTTGACAGAAGATGGAAGCGAATTAATAGATAAAGCATTTTCCATTAGAAATCCTTTGATTCAAATAAACGACTTGTCATCTGAAACCAAAGAAAGTGAACATAAAGGTTTTGCAAATCTGATTAAAGGAGTCTTTGGAATGTTCAGAAATACAACCGCTCATTCACCAAGGATTGTCTGGGAGATTAATGAAAATGATGCGTTGGACATTCTTTCAACAATATCGTTAATTCATAAACGACTTGACCTAAATGAATAAAAAACTGGCTATAACAGCACCTACCCAAAAGTGGCGGTTCAGCGGTTAAATCAAGCTTTGTGCTTCTATCAAAGTTTGTACTTGCTGACAATGAAGTACTTCGAAATCGCCACATTCGATTAGCTGCAAAACGTTATGCTCAAGGCTTATATTAACAACTAACATATTAAATAATATGATACTTCTTAACATTAGTGAAGATCCAATAGTCCAGGGAATTATCGGCAGTTTAATTGCTGGTTTCTTGACAATAGGAATAGTGGAATACTATAAGTACTGGAGACTCTACCTTTTTAATTTAAAGTTTAAGAAATTGTTTGGTACCTATGATGAAGAAAAAATAAATCTTGTATTACCAGCTTTATCTGTAAGACAAGATGTATTGAATCTTTTTCAGACATCAAATTTGCAGGATAATCAATTCCCTTTATTAAAATATGGTGGTAGTTTTATTAAAAGCTCAAAACTTTTATCATATGCGGACACTATTGCATTAAAATATATTCTTGAAATAGTTTCAAAAGTATTTGGAACCAAATCAAAAATCGTGACTGATGAAGATTTACAAAATAAATTAGACATATCCTTTGTAGCTTTTGGAGGGAGTAATTTTTATTGTTCCTATATACTAGCACAAACAAACAACAGATTTTACAATTTCAATGGGAACTCTATTATTAGCAAAACGAATTTAAATTCAAGTTTTCAAATAAATCAGACTTATGACTATGGACTAATATTAAAATATAGACATATTAATTTCCCAGAAAAAACTTGGATTATAGTTGCTGGACTTGGTGAAAGTGGGACAAGAGGAGCCAGCTGGTTTCTATCAAAAAACTGGAAAGAAATTTCAGATAGATTCAATGAAAAGGAATTTGGACTAGTTGTGAGAGTTGACCATGGGATTGATAACTCAGCAATAGAAGTTCATAGTACGACATGACAAAACGTATATTGTCACATTAAATAGTTAAGTTATTTTGGTAAGAATAAGTATTACCATATAAGACTTTGTAGCCCCCAATTAAACTTCATCGTTGTTTTTAAAATGAAGTATGTAAATGTTGAGTCAAAAAATGTTGGATTGTTTTAAAAAGTAAAAATCTTAAGAGTATTATTGGGGATAAGTGTTGATCTGTGTTGTGAAAGAGACTAGTAGATTTATAATACTGCCAAAAATCAGGACTTAGCCAACATTCATTTATTAAATTGATCTTATTTTCTATA
>Ga0228701_1000242_pt1 | contig 50842 bp, 46 predicted proteins | sample McNCre117_Aug_MG_2_FD_178017 | JGI IMG/M metagenome (GOLD analysis project Ga0228701, IMG submission 178017) | Freshwater microbial communities from McNutts Creek, Athens, Georgia, United States - 11-17_Aug_MG | ecosystem: Environmental > Aquatic > Freshwater > Creek | place: USA: Georgia... | reverse complement strand
CGCTCCCGGATCTCTCCGAGGGTGAGCTGACCAAGGTGAAAAACTCGGTGGTGAGCGAAAAGGCGCTATCGGTTGCCGCTAAGGAGCTGGGGCTCGGACAGGTGCTGCTGCTTGGCAAAGGTGAGGAGCTCACCGGCGGACGAAACAAGCCAAGCCTGCTCTGTGACGCCTTCGAGGCGGTACTGGGTGCAGTGTTGCTCTCAGTCGGTTTCGAAGCGGCCCACGCGATGGTCGAACGCTTCGTTTTTCCATTCTTGTCCGACCCGGATGCGTTGCGCTTTCATTCGGACCCTAAGACCAGCATCCAAGAACTGGCGCTTGCCAAATCCCTCGGAGCCGTGCGCTACGAGGTGACTCACGAGGGCCCGGATCACAATCGCGTTTTCCACGCCGTGATCTTTGTAGGCGAGGTCGCCCAGGCCGAGGCCGATGGCAAGACCAAGAAGGCCGCCGAAACAGCCGCCGCCGAGATTGCGTTGACCGAATTGCGAAAGCCTAGAAACTAATGCCTGAACTTCCAGAGGTGGAGACTGTTCGTTCCGGTCTTGCACCGGAGCTCACGGGTGCCCAAATCGACTCAGTCGAAATACTCGATGCCCGGAGCCTAAAGCGCCACCAAGGTGGACCTACCGACTTCGTTCAAAATCTGGTTGGCCGCAGGGTGCTAGGTGTGGTTCGACGAGGAAAGTTTCTATGGTTGCCGTTGGAACCACGGGCGACGGACAACGAATTTGACTCGACACTCCCTGCCGGAAATTCCCGCCCGCTGGCGTTGGTTGGTCACCTCGGAATGAGTGGTCAGATGCTGTTGCGTGACGCCGGGGCTGCGCCAGATAAGTTGACCCGCGTCATCCTGCATTTCACCAACTCAAAAGGTGAACACTTGGAGTTTAGGTTCGTGGATCAGCGCATTTTTGGTTCCCTGGCCATAGATGTATTGATTCCAACTGCCGATTCCAAGCCCGGAGGTTTCAGCGCAGGCGTGGGAGCAGGTTCTTGGTGGGAAAACTTGATTCCGGAGTCAGCAGCGCACATCGCTCGGGACCCTTTGGATCCTGATTTTGATGACGCCAAGGTCTTGGCCAAGCTGCGCACCAAGTCCACCGGAATCAAGCGGGTATTGCTTGATCAGGGACTGTGGAGTGGCATCGGCAACATCTATGCCGATGAAACCCTTTGGGCCACCAAACTGCACTACGACCAGCCAGCCAACACGGTTAGCCTGGCTAAATCCAAGGAAATCCTTTCGACGGTTCGACAGATTTTGGCACGCGCGGTTGCCGTCGGTGGCACGTCTTTTGATGACCAGTACAAGAACGTCAACGGCGAGAGTGGTTACTTCGAAATCTCACTAAATGCCTACGGTCGTTCCGGCACCCCGTGTGCGCGCTGTGGCACACCGATTATTCGAGAAAACTGGGCGAATCGGGGAAGCCACTTCTGCCCAAAGTGCCAGCGAGTAAACCGGTAGGGTAGTTAGTTACGGGGGCAGGTTAGTGGTGCCTAAAAAGCCGCGATAACCTCAGCCCGGTCATCTACTTACTGTCGGAATATCAATCAGATTTAGAGCCATAGGAGGTCTAAGACTTTGTATCTAAAGAGTCTTACCCTCAAGGGCTTCAAATCTTTTGCTACGCCGACCACCTTCGCCTTTGAACCGGGCGTCACCTGTGTGGTTGGCCCGAACGGTTCCGGCAAATCAAACGTTGTTGACGCCCTCGCCTGGGTTATGGGTGAACAGGGTGCCAAAACTCTGCGCGGCGGCAAGATGGAAGACGTAATCTTCGCCGGCACCACCACCAAGGGTCCGCTGGGTCGTGCCGAAGTTCAACTGACCATCGATAACTCGGATGGTGCGCTTCCCATTGACTACACCGAGGTCACAATCTCGCGAACCATTTACCGAAATGGTGGCAGTGAGTACGCCATCAACGGCGAAGGTTGCCGACTGCTGGACGTTCAGGAATTGCTTTCTGATAGCGGTCTAGGCCGTGAGATGCACGTCATCGTTGGTCAGGGCCAGCTGGACTCGGTGCTGAAGGCAACCCCGGAGGAACGCCGCGGTTTCATTGAAGAAGCCGCTGGCATTCTCAAGCATCGTCGCCGCAAGGAAAAAACCGAGCGAAAGCTCGAGGCCATGCAGGTAAACCTCACGCGCCTTTCCGACCTAGCCGGCGAGGTTCGTCGCCAACTCAAGCCGCTTAGCCAACAGGCCGAGACCGCGCGCCAAGCCCAGGGCATTGCCTCGACCCTACGCGATGCCAAGAGTCGAATCTATGCCGCCGAATTGGTTTCGCTTCAGCAAGCCGTTGACGAAACCGCAGACTCCGAGGCCGAACGCAAGGCAGAGCGAACCATTCTTCAGACCGTGCTGGAGGAAAATCAGGGCAGGCTGCAGCACCTCGAGGCAGCCCAGGTTTCCACTCAGGTCGATCAGGCGCGAAACCTGGCTTACCGCTTCGACTCGGTGGCCGAACGCTATCGTTCGCTACTGAACATGGCCAGCCAGCGCGTGACTTTGCTGAGCGGTCAAAACAACATCGCAAACAACTTGGCAGACCCAGCTCAGTTTGAGACTCAGGCTCAGGAATCCGCGGCCGAAATCATCCAGCTGGAAGAACTAGTCGCATCGTTGCGGGTACGCCTTGGTGCCGCAGACCTGGCGAAGAACGCCTGTCGCGATGCGCTGGAAGCCTTTGACGCCGAAGTTGCCGAACAGAGCGCACTGATCAGCAAGTTTGATCTAGAACTAGGCCGACTTTCCAATGAGGCAGCGGTTGCAGAGAGCCGCCTGGCTTCCTTGCGCGACGAGGTCTTGCGTCACGAACAAGCGCTGGCTAACGCCACCGAGCGTGCCACCGTAAGCGCCCAAGAATTTGAGGACCTTGAGTCTGCGCTTCAAACCGGACACCAGTCGGATTCAAATCAGTTTGAATCGCTTTACGAAGCCGCTCAGCAATCGGTGCTTCAATCCCAGGCCGCAATCGATGCTCTGCGCGACGACTTGCACGAGCAGGAGCGCAGTCGCGACTCGCTGTCGGCCCGTCGAAGTGCCTTGAACCTAACCTTGGATCAAAAAGATGGCGCTAACACTCTTACTGCCGCAGGGCTCAAGGGTATTCGTGGTCTCATCGCCAACCATATGAAGATTCAGCCGGGATTCGAAGTTGCAGTCGCAGCTGCACTTGGTTCGCTGGCGGATGCCATCATCGCCGAAGACCGTGAGGCTGGGCTGGACGCGCTGGCTCACCTAAAACAGACCGACGGTGGTCGCGTTGAGCTGGTCGTGGCAGACATTGAGGTTGTCGGCCGCGCAAAGTCGGTTGTTGTGGCCGGCGCCCGCAGCGCAACCGAAGTAGTTTCCGCTCCTAGCGGCATTCTGGCCCTGCTTGAAAACGTATTTATTGCCGATGATTTGGCCGCCGCGAAAAAGCTGTTCGCCACCGAAAAATCTGCTTCCGACTTCACAGTAATCACACTGGACGGAGATGTACTTAGCCGCAACATCCTGCGCGGTGGTTCGGGACGAAAGACCAGCAAGGTGGAGTTGGTTGCAGAGCGAGATGCCGCGGAAACCGCGCTGGCTGCCGCCAATGATCGAATCGAGAAACTTCGAGCCGACTTGGCGGAAGCCAGGGGAGCAAATGAGGCGGCACGCGAAACCGAGCGCCAGGCTCTGGCAGCCCTAAAAGAGCACGACAGTCAGCTGGCTGCCAATGCGGAGCGCCTAGGGCGTTTGCGCGTCCAAGCCGAAGCCGCAAAGGCCGAGGCAGACCGCCTTGCCGTGGTTGCAGCGGCTGCAGCGGCCAGTATCGAGGAATCCGAGGCCAAACTTGCAACCGCTGTCGCTGCCCACGATGCTTTTGCAGCTCAAGAGCGGCCGCAACTAGACCTAGCCGATCGTGCCGCACTGGTGGCAAACCTGGAACAGGAACGCCAGGCGGAACTGGACATTCGCATCGAACTCGGTGCGGCGCAGGAGCGCCTGCGCGTGGAGAAAGAACGAGTTATCCTGCTGGGTCGACAGGTCTCCGATGCCGCGGCAGCTCAGGAACGTGCGCGCGTAGCCCTTGCACAGCAGCAGGCCAAACTCGCCGCCGCAAATCGCGTGCTAGAGGTAGTGCCTGGCATTTTGGAACACCTCGCAACTCGAGCCAACCTGGCCAAGGTGAATCTGCACGAGCTCGAGAGCGCGCGCGCCAATCAGAACGCGGAACTGGTGCGCCTGCGCGGCGAGACCGCCGAAATTCAGATGAAGCTTGCTGCTCTAACCCAGAGCGTTCACGACATCGAGTTGGCAAACCACGAAAAGCGCCTGAACCTTGCTAATCTCGCCTCGAAGGCATACGACGAGCTGGGTCTTCAGCAGGATGTCTTGGTCGCAGAATACGGACCAGCGATCCCAGTACCGGTAGATAATGGCACCGAGGGTGAAACTCAGCCGTTCGACCTTGATCACCAGCGCAGCCGACTTGCAAATGCCGAACGCCTCCTGGAGCGACTCGGCCGCGTTAACCCACTCGCGCTTGAAGAATTTGCTGCTCTTGAGCAGCGCCACAAATTCCTTACCGAGCAGCTTGAAGACCTAACCAAGACCCGCAAGGATCTGGTTCAGATCATCGAGGAGCTTGATGTGAAGATGCAAACCATTTTTGCCGAGGCCTTTGAAGATACTCGAAATGCATTCGAGCAGGTATTCCCAGTGCTTTTCCCAGGTGGCAGCGGCAGTATTTTCCTCACCGACCCTGAGAATCTCTTGACCACCGGTTTGGAAGTCAACGTCAAGCCCGCAGGCAAGCGCATTGAGCGCCTGAGTCTGCTTTCCGGTGGTGAACGCTCGCTCGCTGCGGTTGCGCTGCTCATCGCAATCTTCAAGGCTCGCCCTTCGCCGTTCTATGTCATGGACGAGGTTGAGGCGGCACTGGATGATGCAAACCTCGGGCGTTTGCTTCAGATCTTCCAGGACCTTCGCACTAGTTCGCAGTTGATCATCATTACCCACCAGAAGCGCACCATGGAGATTGCGGATGCGCTCTACGGTGTTTCGATGCGCCAAGACGGCATTTCGGCGGTCGTTGGCCAGCGGATCGGGGCTAGCGCCTAATGGCATTCGAGTGGTTCAAAAAGGTAAAGGACAAGGTCGCCTCGGCCATCGCGGATGTCCCCGAAGTCGACGTGGACGCGCCCGCTGTCGCAGCAGTTGAAACGGTTGTTGAATTGCCAGCAGTGGCACCGCAAACTGTCGCCAGCGTCCCTCAGCCACAGCCCATGCCGGTTGCAGAGCCCGAACCGGTTGCAGAGCCCGAACCGGTTTCAGAACCCGCACCAGCCCCAACACAGGCAGTAGCCGCGCCTAAAGTGGCAGCCGCTGAGGAGCCGAAACTCGAGGTCGGCCAGCGCTCGTTTGCCAGCCGAATTCGTTCGCTGTTTACCGGTGTTCAGTTTGACCCGACCAACCTCGATGACCTCGAAGACATCCTGCTCTTAGCCGACTTCGGCGTGGATGCATCCGAGGAGATCGTTGTCGAGGTTAAAAGGCTTGCCGCCGCTGTCGGCGCTAAAACCGAGCGTGAACTGAAAAACATTCTGATTTCGGTGCTGACCAATCGCCTCGAAGTCCCCGGCCGCGAACTCAGCCTAAACGGCGAAAAATTGCCTTACGTTTTTCTAGTCGTAGGCGTAAACGGAGTTGGCAAGACCACGACCATTGGCAAGCTATCGGCCTGGCTGGCTGAAGGTGACTGGCAGGTAGTCATCGGTGCCGCAGACACCTTCCGTGCCGCCGCCGTTGAACAGGTTGCCACCTGGGCCAAACGCGCTGGCGCAAAGCTTGTAGGCCCGGAACGTGAGGGCCAGGACCCGGCATCGGTCGCTTACACCGCGGTGGAGACCGCGGTAGCAGACCAGGCAGATATCGTGATTGTTGATACCGCCGGTCGCCTGCAGAACAAGCTGAACCTGATGAGCGAGCTTTCCAAGATTCGTTCGGTGGTGGAAAAGACAGTTCCGGTATCGGAGGTTTTGCTGGTGATTGATGCAACCACCGGACAAAACGGACTACAGCAAGCCAAGGCGTTTGCCGAGGTGGCTCAGGTGACTGGTGTTGTCCTCACCAAGGTTGATGGAACAGCCAAGGGCGGCATCGTTTACGCCATTCAGCGTGAACTGGGAATTCCGGTTAAGTTAATCGCCTTCGGTGAAGGTATTAATGACTTCGCGTTTTTTGAGGCCGACGAATTTGCTCGCGGCCTGGTTGGCTAGTAGCCGCAACTAACTACAGCGCAGATTCGATAGTCGTGTTGGCAAAGGGGAAGCCGATGGATGCTGGGGGAGCGCTACTAGAACGACGGGTTCGACGGTTGGCGAAGCAGACCCAAATTGCTGTTTCCAACCTGCGCCTAAAAAACCCAGAGAGCTTGCACGACGCGAGAGTAGCCTTGCGCCGACTTGAATCCGTGCTGCACGAACTGGGCTGGATATTTATCGACCTAAACGAAGTTCACGAGATAACCAGTCGCCTTCGGAAGCTAAGCAATCGTCTGCAACAATTTAGAGATCTGACTGTGGTTTCGGACATCTTGAACGAATTTCAGAAAACCGAGTCGACACAGACAATGGATCAGCTGGTGACCATCGGTCTGCGACTAGGAACCACGCAAGATCGCGAGCACGCCAAAGTTAGGCGATTGGTTCGCACCCGCGATCACTTGCGAGCGATCAAAGTGATTCGTAAGCGGGTTTCCAAACTGAAAGTAGTCCAGGGGAGAGCAGAGCAAATCGACTTAGCCCTGGAGGACTATCTGGAATCCAGCGAAAACATCCTGAGGCGTGCGCTTTCCAATATTGATTACCAGGCAGAGACCGGCAGAAACCTTCATAAACTGCGTGTCAGGGTTAAGCGGGCACGTTACGTTGCCGAGTTCGTTCGAACCAGCCGCGTTGCCAACGACGATACTTTCTTTGGCCGACAGCAAGTTGCGTTGGAATATTCCCCTATTCAGGGTCAACTGGGACGTATTCATGACCTGATGGTCTTCGATGCCTGGCTTGAGCGCAAAGCAGGCAAAAGGACGTCATTGCGGGCGGCCGTTAGGTTACTAAACGGTAGAAGTGCGCGTGCGCAGCAACTGGCACGCCAGGCGCTCGCCCAAATGCCTTGGTAGGCTAATTTCTCCACCCAAACGAGGAGTACCGTGTTCGGTAATTTGTCTGATCGCTTGGCGCAAACCTTTAAAAACCTGCGCACCAAGGGCAAACTGACCCCTGCCGACATCGACGCCACCCTGCGCGAGATTCGACGGGCATTGCTCGAGGCAGACGTTGCTCTAGAGGTTGTTAAGGAATTCGTTGGCGCTGTGCGTGAACGCGCTCTCGGTGATGAGGTTAACCAGGCCCTGAACCCTGCCCAGCAGGTTGTCTCGATTGTCAACGACGAGCTCATCAAGATTCTCGGTGGCGAACCTCGTCGCTTACAGTTTGCCAAGCAACCTCCAACCGTCATCATGCTGGCAGGTTTGCAGGGTAGTGGTAAGACCACCCTCGCGGGAAAGCTCGCAAACTGGCTCAAGACTCAGAACCAGACGCCTCTGCTGGTCGCGGCCGACCTTCAGCGTCCAAATGCGGTAAACCAGCTTCAGGTGCTCGGTGAGCGCGTTGGTGTTCCGGTATTCGCGCCGGAACCCGGCAACGGCGTTGGCGATCCAGTTCGCGTTGCCAAGGATGCAATCGAGTACGCCAAAAAGCAGCAGTTCACGATGGTTCTGGTGGACACCGCCGGCCGCCTCGGCATCGATGAAGAGATGATGCAGCAGGCTCGCGATATTCGCGATGCCGTGAACCCAGATGAGGTGCTGTTCGTCATTGACTCCATGGTGGGTCAGGATGCGGTCAACGTTGCCAAGGCATTCGAAACTGGCGTGGGAATCACCGGTGTAGTTCTGACCAAGCTGGATGGCGACGCCCGCGGTGGTGCGGCGCTGTCGGTTGCTTCGGTCACCGGTAAGCCAATCATTTTCTCCTCAACCGGTGAAGGCATCGACGCCTTCGAACCGTTCTACCCGGACCGCATGGCCAGTCGCATCCTTGATATGGGTGACGTCATCTCGCTCATCGAGCAGGCGCAGCGCGCATTTGACGCCGATGAAGCCAAGGCCATGGCCGAGAAGATGGCCAAAAACCAGTTCACGCTGGAAGACTTCATGGAGCAGATGCAGCAGCTCCGCAAGATGGGCTCTATGAAATCGTTGCTTGCAATGATGCCTGGTGCCGGTGCAATGCGCGAGCAGATCGAAAACTTCGATGAGCGTGGGATTGACCGCACCGAGGCCATCATTCGTTCCATGACTCCAACCGAACGCCGTGATCCCAAGATTCTCAACGGCTCTCGCCGTCTGCGCATTGCAAAGGGCTCGGGTATGACAGTCACCGATGTCAACTCGCTGGTAAACCGTTTTGAGCAGGCCGCCAAGATGATGAAGACCATGCAAAAAGGTGGCGTTCCTCAGGGCATGCCTGGCATGCCGGCCGGAATGGGTGGCATGGGCATGGGTGGCGCGAAGGCGAAAGCCAAGGGCAAGGACAAGAAGAAGGGCTCTAAGAGCGGCAATCCAGCAAAGCGCGCCGCAGACGAGGCAGCTCGTCTAAGTGGCGCCAAGCCAACGTCTGGCGAAGCAGGAAACGGTTCGGCTTTCGGTCTTTAGACTGGCGCTAAGCCGGTTTTTCTGGCAAAATAGGACGGTATCTTTGTGCCCGACCCTCTATCGGTGCAGCAGATAACCCAGAGCTTGCTATCGAGTGTGCCCCCACGCTCACGGTAGAACGTTCGCCCCAATAAAAATCAAAGGAAAATTGTGGCTGTAAAAATTCGCCTGAAGCGCATGGGCAAGATCCGCGCGCCTCACTACCGCATCGTTGTTGCCGACTCCCGCACCAAGCGTGATGGCCGTGTGATCGAGGAAATCGGTCGCTACATCCCGGGCACCAACCCATCGACCATCGAGGTTAACTCGGACCGCGCCCTTTACTGGCTCGGTGTTGGCGCACAGCCAACCGAGCAGGTCGAGGCAATCCTGAAGCTCACTGGTGACTTCCAGAAGAGCAAGGGTGACAAGAACGCCAAGAACGTTGTTAAGCCTGTCGAGCCAAAGGCCGTTTTCGTGGCCGACGCCGCCAAGAAGACCGTTCTGAAGCCAAAGGCTGAGATCAAGGTCGAGGCACCAAAGGTCGAGGAGGCTCCAGCAGCCGAGGCTGAGGTTACTGAGGCAGTTGCCGAGGAGACCGAGGCAGCAGTTGAGGCTCCAGCAGCAGAGGTTGAGGCTCCAGCAGCCGAGGCCGAAGCAGTAGCCGAAGAGGCTTAGTAGTCGTGCTAGCTGTTGCGCTCGAACACCTGGTCAAGGGAATCGTCGACCACCCGGAAGACGCCTCGGTGCAGGAACGTCACACCTCGCGGGGAGACCTGCTTGAGGTTTACGTTCACCCTGAGGACCTTGGCCGCGTGATCGGGCGCAACGGCCGCACCGCAAATGCTCTCCGCACCGTCATCAAGGCGTTGGCGGATGGCAAGCAGGTTCGCGTAGACGTGGTGAAGACCGATTAGTAGGTCCACCCAGCTGCGCGTAGGCCGCCTGCTCAAAGCACACGGCCTAAAGGGTGCTATCAAGCTTGAGCTTTACACCGATAGCCCAAACGAACGCTTTGTTCCGGGAGCGGTTTTTGAACTGCAGGTCCCGCAAGATTCTCCTTGGTTCGGCAAGACCGTAACCGTCACCGAGTTGCGTTGGTACAACCACGCACCGGTAATTTTCCTTGAAGGCATCACCGATCGCACTGGCGCAGAGTCGCTTATCAAGGCGATCCTGCTGCTTGACACCGATGCCGACAAACTTCCTGAAGAAGACGACGCCTGGTATGACCACCAGTTGGTTGGCCTGCGAGTTCTTCGTGACGGAGTGGACGTTGGTGAGGTTGTGCGCGTTGAGCACATGCCCGCGCAGGACCTGCTCATCATCAAGCACAATGACCGCGAAGTCATGCTGCCATTCGTCAAGAGCATGGTTCCGAACCTGGATATCGCTGCGGGTACGGTAACCGTGAACCCACCAATCGGTATTTTTGAGGATGTTCTGCCTGAACTGGCGACTCCCGAACCTGCCCAGCCCGCTGATGCCTCGGATGATTCCGAAGATGAGGCAAATGCAGCTTCGGCCGCCGATTCTGGTGCCGCGGCGAGCGAAGAGTAAACCGAATAGGCAATCATGCGCATCGACGCAATCAGTATCTTCCCCGACTATTTCTCGGCGCTTGATCTTTCGCTTCTTGGTAAAGCCCGCGACAAGGGACTTATCGAATTCCAGGCACACGATTTGCGAGCCTGGACCACAGACAAACACAAGACGGTTGACGATACTCCCTATGGCGGCGGCGCAGGCATGCTTATGAAGCCGGAACCTTGGGGCCTAGCGCTCGACGAGATTCTGGGTGTTTCTGAGACTTCCGATGAGCTCTCCGATGCCACCGTCATCTTCACCAGTCCGGCAGGCGACGTCTTCAACCAAGAAATCGCCTATGACTTGGCGAAGGAGAGCCGGTTGGTGTTTGCCTGTGGTCGATATGAAGGCATCGATCAGCGAGTGATTGACTACGCGGCGACCAAGGCCAAGGTTCGCCTACTTTCCATCGGTGACTATGTTTTGAATGGTGGCGAAGTAGCGGCCATTGCCATGACCGAGGCGATTGCACGACTCATTCCAGGTGTTATTGGTAATGCGGAGAGTCTTGCCGAAGAGAGCCACTCGGGCGAAGGTTTGCTGGAATATCCTTCCTACACCAAGCCTTCAACTTGGCGCAGCATGGAGGTTCCGGAGGTATTGCTGAGCGGAAACCACGCTCGCATTGCCGCATGGCGTTACCAGCAGCAGGTGGAACGAACTCGTCGTGTTCGTCCGGATTTGCTGCCACCGGAAGCCGAAATTTAGACCTCCCGGTCCGACTCTGACTAGCGATTACAGCTGAGGTCTTTGCCTTGGCGGCCCATCTGTGGCAAGATGGACAGGTTGAACTCATCAGTTTGAACACTGCCGCAGGGGCGTTCGAAGAGTTCCAATCCCGATAAATATGTTGTCGTAGACCTGCGTGCCGCGACAGAAATGGTCTAGAAAATGCACATTCTTGACGTTGTAGATGCTGCCAACCTGCGCAGCGACATCCCAGCTTTCCGTGTTGGTGACACCGTAAAGGTTCACGTAAACATCATCGAAGGTAACCGCAGCCGTGTTCAGGTTTTCCAGGGCGCAGTAATCCGTCGCTCGGGCCACGGTGTTCGCGAGACCTTCACCGTTCGTAAGATCTCCTTCCAGGTAGGCGTAGAGCGTACCTTCCCAGTACACAGTCCAGTTCTCGAGAAGATCGAGGTTGTTTCGCGCGGTGACGTCCGTCGTGCCAAGCTGTACTACCTCCGCGAACTGCGCGGTAAGAAGGCGAAGATCAAGGAACTCCGCGACAACGCTTAAGTCACTTCGAAGACCGGACTTTAAGCCGGTCGGGATAAACTGACTAAATGACGAACACCGGACTCCCAGAAGGCGAAAGCCGTTCTCGGTGGGTCCGGTTTCGCAATTCCGAGGGAAAAACATCAAACGTGCGTAAGTTGCTCAAGAATCCAGTCGTTGCCTTCATCGTCGACATCCTCACGATTGTGGCAACCGCGCTGGTTTTATCGCTGCTCATCAAGACCTTCCTGATTCGCTCGTTCTACATCCCTTCGGGTTCGATGCTCAACACGCTGCAAATCAATGACCGCATCGTGGTCAACGAACTGGTTCCAAATGTCGTTCCAATTGAGCGTGGTGACGTGGTCGTTTTCCGCGATCCGGGAGGCTGGTTGGGCGCGGTTGACACCAAGCAGGTACCTTTCACCACACAGGTTGCGGATTGGTTCCTCAGCTCGTTCGGTGTGACCGCTCCAGATTCCGACGTGCACCTGGTTAAACGGGTTATCGGCATTGCCGGAGACCACGTGGTTTGCTGCGACGCCAACAAGAAACTGACCATCAATGGCATTGCTATCACCGAGCCGTACATCGCTGACAACCAAGACCCTTCTGACGTCAAGTTTGACGTCACCGTGCCAGCGAATAGCATCTGGGTCATGGGTGACAACCGCGGTAATAGCGAAGACTCGCGATTCCACCAGGACCTACCTAGCAAGGGATTCGTCAACTACAAGTACATTGTTGGCCGTGCATTCGTAATCACCTGGCCGTTCAACCACTTTGGCTGGCTGGACAACTTCTCTAGTGTCTTCCAAAACGTTTCCAACGCTAAGCCTTGAGCAGGCTGAGTTTGATCTCGGTGCCCGGTTTGTAATCGGCATTGACGAGGTTGGACGTGGGGCTTTGTTTGGGCCGGTAACCGTAGGTGTAGCCGTTCTTGAGGTTGATAAGCACGGTGGGGCTGTAGCCGGTTCTGAAAATGCCTGGCCATCCGCCTTGGCAGATTCCAAACTGATGTCAGAAAAGGCGCGCGAGGCGACTTTCACTCCAGTCGGTGAGTGGGTGAGTGCCTGGGCTGTTGGCAGCGCCAGCAACGAGGAAATCGATCGCCTGGGCATAACCGCTTGCCTTGCCTTGGCTGCACGTAGAGCCATTCAAGATTTGCACACCGAGATTCGGGCAAAGATCGCTGCAGCACCCGGCTCGGCCCTCGCTATTCTCGACGGTTCGCACAACTGGCTCGGTGACACCCTGGGTCCGGTCGCTGTCAAGGTGCAGACCAAGGCCGACCGCGACTGTGTCTCGGTGGCCGCGGCATCGGTTCTGGCAAAGGTTACCCGTGATCGGGCCATGGTTGATTTGAGTCGGCAGAAGCCGGCTCTGGAGGCTTATGGGATTGCCGGTAACAAAGGATATTCCTCCCAGCAACACATAGATGCGCTTCGAGAGTTGGGTCCAACTGTCCTTCACCGCAAAACTTGGCTGACGCGGATACTGGCGGAAGACGCGCTTTTCTAGCGTTTAGACTTTCCCCATGGACGAGAACGAATACGACGAACTGGATCGACAGGCCGAACAGGCGTTGATGCGCGAGTTTCGGGACGTTCTTGGCACTTTTAAGTACTTGGTTGAGACCGAGCGCAGGCTTTATTTGGCCAATGAGGTCGAGTTCAACAGAGTCGACACTCCCACCGATTTCTACTTCGAGCTGAAACTTGGCGATGTCTGGGTTTGGGACATGAATCGCCAAGACAGATTCATCAAGCAGGTCAGTGTCCGCACCTTTAAAGACGTGAACATTGAAGAGCTTGAGAGTGGCTTCCAACTTCCTAAAGACCTCAAAGTTGGCGAATAATCTGATTTAGCAGTGCCTTGATGGCCAGATAATCCACAGATTCTGACCGTTGCCAACTGCTGGGCATTCCCGCTCGGCACTGTGGTCTAGTGACTAAATCTAGACAGTGGCTGGGCCGCTATGGCGAGGATCGAGCAGCCGAATACCTGGTTGGTCAGGGCTACCAAATCCTGGACCGAAACTGGCGGAACACCGAAGGGGAACTCGATATCGTCGGCATCAAGGCCGCAACCTTGGTGTTTATTGAGGTCAAAACCCGCACCAGTAACTTTTCCGGTAGCCCACTCGAGGCAATAACTAAAGCCAAACTGACAAAGTTGCGGCGTTTAGCCGCCAGTTGGTGTGCGCAGCGTCAGGTAGCGAATTCGCAGGTGCGTTTCGACGCCATCGCGGTTCTGGTTCATCACGGAACTGTTTCGGTGGAACACCTAAAGCAGGTCATCTGATGACTCTTGCAAAAACCTTTGGCATCGGGCTTTTTGGGCTTACCGGAACCGTGATTGAGGTTGAAGCCGATATTTCGTCTCAGCTACCTGCATTCCAACTTGTCGGACTTCCGGATGCCTCGCTCACCGAGGCCACCTCACGAGTTCGAGCCGCCTGTACCAATAGCGGGCACGCCTTTCCCTCAAAAAAGGTCGTGGTTAACCTTTCACCGGCCGCAGTACCCAAGTCTGGCTCCGGATTTGATCTGGCAATCGCTCTTGCGGTTCTAGTCGCCATGGAGGCGGTACCAGCGGCTGCCATAAGCGACAAGTGCTTCATCGGCGAACTGGGGCTGGATGGTTCGATTCGACCGATTCCGGGTGTGTTACCGATGACAGTTGCGGCGCGCAATGCCGGCTTTCGGCACGTGGTAGTTCCAGTGGGGAATCTGGTCGAGGCGCGGCTGGTTGATGGAGTAACGGTTTCAGGCGCAGCCTCGTTAGCCCAGGTGATCGGCTGCTTAAATTCAGGCGATCCCATTTCGAGCAATCTAGTTATAGCGACCCAGTCCGCGCCTATCACCACCGAGTTGCAGCTGGATCTCAACCAAGTAATCGGTCAACCGCTGGCTGTGGAAGGGCTCATCGTGGCTGCCGCCGGAGGCCACCACCTTTCGATGATAGGAGCGCCCGGTTCTGGTAAAACCATGCTCGCGGAACGCATGGCAACCATCCTTCCCGACCTTAGTGTGGAGCAGGCCATTGAACTGGCGGCTATCGAATCGATCGCCTCTGATGGCCAACAGGCAATCAACCTGAATCTTCGGCCTAGATTTCAGGCTCCGCATCACAGCACTTCGCGGTCCGCTCTCATCGGTGGCGGTAACGGAATACCCCGTCCCGGTGCGGTGAGTTTGGCCCATCACGGTGTGCTGTTCCTTGATGAGGCGCTTGAGATGCAGACTTCGGTGGTTGATGCCTTGCGGGAGCCGTTGGAGTCAGGCCGTGTAGTCATCAATCGCTCGGCTGGTTCGGCCAGATTCCCCGCGAGGTTTCAGTTGATACTGGCGGCCAACCCCTGCCCATGCGGGCAAAGTGGCGTGAGCGGAAAGACTTGCACCTGCGGTCCGGCGGTGATTCGCAGGTATGGAAGCCGACTTTCTGGGCCAATTCTGGATCGGATTGATATCCGGCTACCGATTCATCAGGTGAGCATTGCGGCCGCGGCAGGAATAGGTGAGGTCGGGTCCGACAGCGCCGATGCAGCCAAGCGAGTACTAGCTGCGCGCTTGTCCGCTGCCGAACGCCTCAAACCATACGGGTTGACCCTAAACGCTCATCTGACCGGTCCGATGATTCGGAAACACTTTAGGTTGAGCAAGCGAGCGACAGCGCAGTTGGACTACCTGGTCACAGTCGGAAAAATCAGCATGCGCGGTTACGACCGCTGTCTAAGACTCGCCTGGACGTTGGCTGATTTGGATGGTGTCACGGTTCCAAGTCACGAACACGTTCAGCGAGCGGTTGTGCTTCGGGGTTCAGATAACCAGATGGGGTCATGATGTTGTTCACCGACTCCGAATTTCGGACACTCGTTGAACCCGTGCTCGGTTGCACTGTGGCTGACAGAAACGATGCGGTTGCGTCAATCGCGCTCAGCTGCATCATTGAGCCGGGAGATGGTCTTGCCGGGCAGCTGGCAGACTTGCTGTCGCCCAGTGCCTTTCTGGTTCACCTCATCGGCAGATCTTCGGCAGGGACCATCGCCGACACTCTGGGTTCCGAAACTGTTCTCGACCTCGAGACCGATTTCAATAGGCGCTGGCAAACGATCTGGGACAACGCCCTAGAGCGCTGGTTACCCAGACTCAGCAAGAATGAGCTGGTTTCTGCAATCGAGTGGATGAAAGCAGCTGCTTCTGGAATAGCGACCGGACATTCCCTGGTGATTCGTGGTTCGGCAGAATATCCCAGTGGGTTGGAAGATCTGGGACGACATGCTCCACCTACACTCTGGTGCCTTGGTGATAGAAACCTGTTAGCAGAACGGGCCACAATCTCGGTGGTAGGCACGCGCAATGCCAGTCAATATGGCCTTGAAACTGCAGCCGACTTGGCGGTAGTTGCCGGGCAGGCCGGGATTGTCTCGGTGTCTGGCGGGGCATTCGGCATCGATGCGGCGATACACGGGGCGGCACTGGCCCTGAATGCTCCAACAGTTGCCGTGATGGCAGGTGGATTGGCAAACCTGTATCCAAAATCGAATATCTCAATGTTGACCTCGATAGCCAATGAGTCTCTGCTTTTCAGTGAAAGTGCCCCTTGGGTGACTCCGGCAAAGTTTCGGTTCTTACAGCGAAACCGACTTATTGCCGCGCTAGGAAAAGGCACCATCGTGGTTGAAGCTGGCGCAACCAGCGGAGCGTTAAGTACCGCAAACCGGGCGTTAGAACTGGGACGTCAGGTTGCCGTGGTTCCCGGACCGATAAACAGTTCGCGCTCGGTGGGCTGTCATGACTTCGCCAACAGCTATGCCGGACTGGTGCAGGTGCTGGCTCGCCCTCAGGATGTGTTGGCTCTCGCGGGGCTTGCCACTAACGCCACCGCAACCCCGGACGGGCTGGGGAGGTTGGAAAAGCGGGCCCTCGATTGCTTCACCGGGACATTCATCGAGGCATGGGAGGTGCAACGCCTAGCAGGACTGACCGTCCGCGAGACGCAAATCGCCCTCGGGTCTTTGGAGCTCTTGGGTCTGGTGGAACGCCGGGGTACTGCCTACCGTGGTTCGACGGGTTAGCGCTTTAGCAGGCCGGCGCTTGCCTCCAGAATAAGGAGCGCTGCAAGACGTACGGTTCGCTGATCCGGGCTGTCGTTGGAAGCATCGATTTCGGTTAGGTCGATGCAGTTCACCTGGGGCGTGAGTCCAGCAAGGTAGGCGAATTCGCGCAGTTCGTCGGCGCTGATGCCGCCCGGGGCTGCGGCCGGGCAGGCTGGAACTACCGAGCGATCGCAGACGTCAACATCGATGTCAACATAGATCAGGTCGGCGTTGGCCACCTTTGCAAGCGCCTCACCCCAAACTTCGGCAACGCTGCGGTGGCGTAGTTGCGAGCGCGGAATCACGTGGATTCCCAGGTTTCTGGCACGCTCGGCATACTCCGGCGAGTTGGAAAAGTCGGCGATGCCAATCTGAACCACATTTTTGCCAGGTAAGCCGGCTTCGATCAATCGTCGCACCGGAGAGCCGTTGCTGATGCCGTCGCGCAGATCGTGATGAGCGTCAAGAGTGATAAGCGCCGCCCTGGACAGGTCAGGAGCTGCTCCACGCATGGCTGCGAAGGTGACCGAGTTATCTCCGCCAAGTACAAATGTTAGGCGGGCGGCGTCGGTGGCAATTGCGCTGAGGGCCGAGGTGATTTCCTCACCGGCGGGGGAGTCGGGTTCAGTCGCATCGCCAAAATCGTGAATCGACAGGTTTGCAACGTCAACGCCGTGACTCCAAGACCAGGTGCTGTAACGCTGCAGGGCGGCGCGAATAGCGGCAGGGGTGGTGTGTGCCCCGGTTGGTGAAATCGAAGTCAGGTGCGCAGGAACGCCCATTAGGGCAACGTCTACTGAGTGAAACTGGTCTGCGGTTCCGCCGGACTCAACTGACTGCCGGCTAGCCTCGGTACCGTTTTGCAACCAGGCCGAGGCACGTGGCCAAAGAGCGTCTTCGCTCATTTTGCTCCCATTCTTCGGGTGAGTTCGCCGGCAGATTGGCGAACCAGCTGCGCGATTCTTGAAACAATGGCCTGGACTTGATCCGGGTCCATTCGTTCAGTTCTAAAGGTTACGGCAAAGGCTGCCACTGGCAAGCCAAGGTGGTTTCGTGACGCGGCAGCCACCGAGGCGTAACCCGCGGTTACCTGATCGACTTCTGTGCTGTAGCCGAGTTCCCGTTCGGCGGTTAGCAGGGCGAGCAGGTCGCGGTTGGTTCCGGGTCCAAGCAGAGTGCGGGTGGCAAGCGTGGTGTCATTGCCACCCGGGTAGGTCGCCCGAAACTGGGCTTTGTCCAGGAGGGCCAACATGCTACGGCCCGACGCGGTGAGATGTGCCGGTAGCCTTACGCCAACATCGGTGACCACCGCCAGATTCGCCTGGGCGTGTGCCAGGGTGGTGCCCTTCAATAGATAGAGCAACTCCGACCCGGAGAGAATCCCGAGTTGACCCACCGCTGCAAAGCCATCGGCGGTAAAAGCCCCCACCTGTTGCAGTAATCGATTCAGAATCGGTTGTGCCAGACGCTCAAGAGGGTCGTGGCGTAGGTAAGCGGTCCCCAGTTCTAATGCTGCCACGCCTAAGCTCCAGCGCTTATCCTCGGGGAAGTGCAGTACAAAGCCCTGGGACTCCAAAATCTCCAAAAGCTGATAGGTAGAGGAACGGGGAATGTTCAGGCGCTGGGCAATGGCCTGGGCGGTCATCGGTGCGCTGGCGCGCCCCAGTGTCTGCAGCAGCTGAACGGTGCGAAGTGCCGCAGGTACCCGGACTGTGCTGGATGGGGCCGGTGCCGATGCCGGTGCCAATGAATCTGCAGTTTTAGCTTTAGACATCTAGTGGATCTCCCTTTTTGGCGGACGTAAGGCACACCCCAATAATCACGCCGCGATAACGGTTTGTTCTGTCTGGTATTTCAGACACTACTTGCGATTTTAGACATGCGCAACTCGCGCCAAACCGGTGAAATAGGGCTATGAACGCAATGTCGAATGGTCACTACCCGCTTCACGCAGCAACCGGCTCAACTCTCACCGCAAAGGGATGGCAGCAGGAGGCGGCGCTTCGCATGCTTTACAACAACCTGGATCCGGCAGTCGCCGAACACCCTCAGGACCTGATTGTCTACGGAGGCAATGGCAAGGCCGCCCGTAACTGGCAGAGTTTCGATGCAATCGTCAAGACTCTCACCAACCTCAAAAACGACGAAACCATGCTGGTGCAGTCCGGCAAGCCAGTCGGTGTCTTCCAGACCCACGAGTGGGCGCCTCGAGTCTTGCTGGCCAACTCGAACCTGGTCGGTGACTGGGCCACCTGGCCCGAATTCCGCCGCCTAGAGCAGATGGGTCTGACCATGTACGGTCAGATGACCGCAGGTTCCTGGATCTACATCGGCACCCAGGGCATCCTTCAGGGCACCTACGAAACCTTTGCGGCAGTTGCCGAGAAGCGCTTTGGTGGCACGCTCGCCGGGACTCTCACCCTGACTGGTGGCTGCGGTGGCATGGGTGGCGCCCAGCCACTGGCTGTGACCATGAATGAGGGCACCTGCCTCATTGTTGACATCGATGAGTCCCGACTTCGCCGCCGTTTGGAGACCCGCTACCTCGATGAGATCGCCGACAACCTGGACGACGCAATTGAGCGCTCGGTGGCAGCCAAGATTGCTCGCAAGGCCATTTCGATTGGTCTGGTGGGCAATGCCGCGACAATCTTCGACGAGCTTTTGAAGCGCGACGTCCCGATCGACATCGTGACCGACCAGACTTCTGCTCACGACCCGCTTTACTACATTCCAGAAGGCGTCGATTTTGCCGATGCGCGTGACTACGCAAATCGCAACCCAGAAGAGTTCACCAAGCGCGCTCAGGCGTCGATGGCAAAGCAGGTTGCCGCCATGGTTGGCTTCATCGACAAGGGTGCTGAAGTCTTTGACTATGGCAACTCGATTCGCGATGAAGCCCGCAAGGGTGGCTTCGCCGATGCCTTCCGCTTCCCTGGATTCATCCCGGCATACATTCGCCCACTGTTCTGCGAGGGCAAGGGGCCATTCCGTTGGGTTGCCCTGAGCGGCGACAAGAAGGACATCTACCGCACCGACAAGGCGGTTCTGGATCTATTCCCAGAAAACGAGCACCTGCACCGCTGGATCAAGATGGCCCAGGAACGAGTTGAGTTCCAAGGCCTGCCGGCGCGAATCTGCTGGTTGGGCTACGGAGAGCGCGACAAGGCCGGTGCCGCATTCAATGATTTGGTAGCCCGCGGCGAAGTGAATGCCCCAATCGTTATCGGTCGAGACCACCTCGACTGCGGTTCGGTGGCCTCGCCATACCGTGAATCCGAGGCAATGAAGGATGGCTCGGATGCAATCGCCGACTGGCCACTGCTGAATGCCATGGTGAACATCGCATCTGGCGCAAGCTGGGTTTCGCTGCACCACGGTGGTGGTGTTGGAATCGGTCGTTCGATGCACGCCGGCCAGGTCTCGGTGGCCGATGGAACCGCTTTGGCGGCCGAAAAGTTACAGCGTGTGCTCACCAACGACCCTGGCATGGGCGTGATTCGCCACGTGGATGCCGGATACGATGAAGCCATCTCGGTAGCCAAGGAGAAGCACGTTCACGTACCGATGATGGATGAAAACGGCCACTACACTGCCTAACCGCAGGCAACTGGCCGTTTGCGGCTAGCACCTCGGCCGCAATACCGGAATCACTAACCAGCAGGAGAAAATTTGACCGCCCACGCCTTCACCAATATCGGTGAACTGGTGACGAATAGCCCCGACCACTTCGGCGGGGCTATGGGTGTTTTGTCGGAAGCAACCCTAATCACCGAGGGCGGACGCGTAGTGTGGGTCGGCCCAACCGCCGAGGCGCCCGCGGCAGACGCCGCCACGGACATCGGTGGGTTGGCCGTTGTCCCCGGATTCGTGGATTCGCACGCCCATCCGGTTTTTGCTGGAGACCGTGCCGCTGAGTTTGCCGCAAGAATGGCGGGGGAGAGTTACACCGGTGGCGGAATCAAGACCACCGTGGCGGCCACGCGAGCAGCATCGGACGAAGTTCTTGAAGCTAACCTGATTCGTCTCAAACGTGAGCTGCATTCCAGTGGCGTGACCACCTTCGAGGCTAAGTCGGGATACGGGTTGACCGTTGCGGATGAAGTCCGAGCACTTCAGATTGCCTCGCGACACACCGAAGAGGTGACCTTTCTAGGTGCGCACGTCGTGGCACCCGAATATGCGGACCGTCCGCAAGATTACGTCAACCTGGTGGCCAGCGAAATGCTTAATGCCGCCGCGGTTCATGCCAAGTGGATCGACGTATTCTGCGACCGCGGGGCCTTCGACGTGGACCAGGCCAGGCAGATTCTGAGTGCTGGAAAGGCGGCCGGCCTAAAGCCTCGCATCCATGCCAACCAGATCACTCGCACCGAGGCCGTTCAGCTCGCGGTGGAGCTGGATTGTGCCAGTGCCGACCACTGCACGCACCTGAACCAGGCTGATATCGATGCGCTGGCTTCAAGCAACACCGTGGCCACACTGCTTCCCGGTGCCGAATTCAGCACTCGCTCGCCTTACCCCAACGCCAGAACCCTCTGGGATGCCGGTGTGAATATTGCCATCGCCACTGATTGCAACCCTGGGTCCAGCTACACCACATCAATGCCTTTCTGCATCGCCGTAGCAGTTCGTGAAATGCACCTGACCCCGGCCGAGGCGCTTTGGGCGGCAACCATGGGCGGTGCAAAGGCGCTGCGTCGCACCGATATAGGTCACCTAGCGGTAGGTGCGAAGGCCGACTTCGCAGTCCTAAATGCACCAAGTTTTATTCACCTGGCGTACCGTCCGGGCGTCAACCTGATCAGTCAAACAATCATCGAAGGCGAAACAGCATGAGCCACACCGTAAAGTCCACCGTAATCATCGAGACCTCGGGTGTCACGGCCGAAGACGTGATTGCTGTTGCGCGTCACCGAGCCAAAGTCGAAATCTCGACCCAGGCAATGTCAGCAATGGCTGCTACCCGCGCCCACATTGAGGCTCTGGCGAAGGCCGAGACTCCGGTCTATGGCATCTCGACTGGATTCGGTGCCCTCGCAAATCGCCACATCGCTATCGAAGACCGAGTTCAACTGCAGAAGTCGTTGATTCGCTCGCACGCGGCCGGCGTCGGACCAGCCGTAGAGCGCGAGGTGGTGCGGGCCCTAATGTTCTTGCGTCTAAAGACGCTCTGCTCCGGTCGCACCGGGGTTCGCCCAGAAGTGGCCCAAACCTTTGCGGCCGTCTTGAATGCCGGTATCACACCACTGGTTCATGAGTTTGGTTCGCTTGGTTGTTCGGGGGACCTTGCCCCACTTGCACATTGCGCGCTGGTGTTGATGGGCGAGGGACAGGCGTTCAATGCCGAAGGCCAGCTAGTTACCGGCGGCGAGGCACTCGCTGCTGCCGGTATCACCCCGGTGGAATACCGTGAAAAAGAAGGACTGGCGCTGATTAACGGCACCGATGGCATGCTCGGCATGTTGGTCCTCGCGCTCGCAGACCTTTCCAAGTTGGCGGACCAGATTGACCTGGTGGCAGCCATGAGCGTTGAGGGCCAGTTGGGTACCGACCGCGTGTTCCGTCCGGAACTGCATGCCGCTCTTCGCCCACACCCTGGTCAGGCCACATCGGCAGCCAACATGTTTGCGGCCCTTGCTGATTCGCCAATTGTTGCTTCGCACCGTGAGGGCGACAGTCGCGTTCAGGACGCATACTCCCTACGTTGCGCACCACAGGTTACCGGTGGTCTGCGCGACACCATCGGTTGGGCGGCTACCGTGGCTTCGCGCGAGCTTGCAGCAGCGGTTGACAACCCCGTGGTGCTGGAATCCGGTGAAGTCACCTCGAACGGCAATTTCCACGGTGCACCGGTTGCCTACGTGCTTGACTTCCTGGCTATCCCAGCCACCGATGTCGGCTCCATGAGCGAGCGTCGCACGGATCGCGCCTTAGACAAGTTCCGTTCCGCTGGGCTCAACCCATTCCTCGCGGAGGATGCCGGCGTCGACTCGGGTCTCATGATCGCTCAGTACACTCAGGCAGCCCTAGTGAGCGAAAACAAGCGCCTGGCAAACCCGGCCTCGGTGGATAGCATTCCGAGTTCCGCCATGCAGGAAGACCACGTTTCCATGGGTTGGCATGCCGGCCGCAAGCTGCGCAAGGTGGTTGAAAACCTGCGCCGAATCGTTGCAATCGAGTTGATCACAGCGGCCCGTGCCATCGAGATGCGCGCCCCGCTGAAGCCAGCGCCGGTCACGGGTGCCTTCATCGCCCGTCTTCGTGAGGCTGGAGTCGCAGGTCCAGGACCGGACCGTTTCTTGGCCCCAGAGATTGCTGCGGCGGAGGCGTTCCTAGCCGACGCCTGAGCGACAACGGCTTAGTCTGTAGGCATGGCTGCGCTTGATAATTACCTGGTCGACAGGTTCATTGCAACGCTTGCCAGCGCCAGGGGCTATTCGCCCAACACTCAGCGCGCCTATCGAAGCGACACTGCCTCTCTGGTGGACCACCTGATTGCACTGGGCCGTACAGACAGCACCGAGATTCAGTTGGATGACCTACGCGACTGGCTTTTCAGGCTGACCGAAGCCGGAACCAGCAAGAGCACTCTTGCCCGAAAGAGCGCTGCGGTGCGCGCGTTTACTGCCTGGTTGGAGCAGCAGCAGTTGCACCAAGCCAATCTTGGGCTCAGACTTCGCACTCCAAAAACCGGAAGGCCGCTCCCCAAGGTGATTGGACGCGATGCGCTCGGTGACCTCTTTGAACGCCTAACCACTGCGGCAGAGACCGACAACCCCGATCGATTACTAGACCTAGTGGTTATTGAACTGCTGTATGCCACTGGGATGCGCGTCAGTGAGCTAGTTGGGCTGAACCTCGGTGACATTGACTATGGGCGTCGCCTGTTGCTGGTAACTGGTAAGGGCAATAAGCAACGAATGGTGCCATACGGGGAACCGGCAGCCGCAGCCCTCGAGCGCTGGATAGCTAGGGGGCGGTCGCACCTGCAGACCGAAGTCACCGATGACGCACTGCTACTTGGCGCACGAGGAAGACGCATCAACGTGAGAGTTGTCTATGGAATCGTCGCCAAGCTGCTGGCTAGCACTCCGCTTGGGGCGGCCGGTCCACATACCCTGAGACACACGGCGGCGACTCACCTGCTGGATGGTGGAGCAGATCTAAGGGCAGTACAGGAACTCCTCGGACACTCCAGTCTGGGAACCACGCAGATTTACACGCACGTGAGTGTTGAGAGACTGAAACAGGGGTACCAGGGAGCGCACCCTAGGGCCTAGGTCAGTCGACTAGCCTGCTTGGGTGCAGCTGCCCCAGAAAAAACTGCGGTGACAGGTAGCCGGCAGTCGATCGCACCGACACGTGCAGGCACAGCCTAGGGGCGCAGTGCGATGCATACCCCGCTGCGCAGACCACGCCGACTATGGATCCGGCAGCAGCTGGCTCACCTACGGCAGGGGCGGAACAGATCGGTTCAAATGACACCAATACCGGAACACCTGAAGGCGAAATCGCCGATAACGAGACAACCGGCTTACGGGCAACCAAACCAACAAAACTGACGCTCGCTTCCGTCGGTGCCATCACGACCGCACCATCTGTGACTAGATAGTCCACGCCGCGATGACCTGGTCCCCAAGCGGATAGGGGAGAACGGAACCCGGTCACCAACCGTGCCGGAGGGATAACCGGTTCATTCCAGGCCATTACGTGGAAGGCGCTCGCCGAATCTCCTGGTTTTACACCTTCAATAAGGCCAGTCGCCACGGTCGTCAGCGATAATCCGGCAGCTAATGCAATACCGAGCGGGGAATGGGGCACTTACCTAGGTTGAGTCAAGGATCAAGCAGATCATTAACTGGCAGCAAATCTGTGGACAACAATCGAAAAATCCGCGTCAGGAAGCCGAATTGACTGGATTTCAAAGGCTGCGGACTGCTAGAATTTCCAACAGCGGTATGCGCTCACAATCAAGACCTAAATCTTCGGTGGTGTTTGCATGCCGACTTCGCGCGTTGATTCAACGGCAAGCCAACTCGGTCCGGTTTATTCCGGCATGGCTGCTGCAACGCCAGGGGCCGCAGGCAAATCCGCCAGCGGTCATCAACTGAGTGGCGCAGTATTGCGCCGAAAGGAGTGCGACTCATGCCAGTCGTAACTATCCGCCAGCTGCTCGACAGCGGTGTTCACTTCGGTCACCAGACCCGTCGTTGGAACCCAAAGATGCGTCGTTTCATTTTGACCGACCGCTCGGGCATCTACATCATCGACCTTCAGAAGTCGCTGACCCACATCGACCAGGCCTACCAGTTTGTTAAGGACACCGTTGCGCACGGTGGCAGCATCCTGTTCGTAGGTACCAAGAAGCAGGCCCAGGAGGCCATCGCTGAGCAGGCTCAGCGCGTAGGCATGCCTTACATCAACGAGCGTTGGTTGGGTGGTCTGCTGACCAACTTCAAGACCGTTCAGATGCGTCTAGCCCGCCTCAAGGAACTTGAAGTCATGGACTTCAACGACACCAGCAAGAGCGGCCTGACCAAGAAGGAACTCCTCATTCTCCGTCGCGAGAAGGACAAGCTGGAGAAGACCCTGGGCGGTATCCGCAACGTTTCGAAGACCCCTTCGGCCATCTGGGTTGTTGACACCAACAAGGAACACCTTGCAATCACCGAGGCCAAGAAGCTGGGCATCCCAGTAATCGGCATCCTGGACACCAACTGTGACCCAGACGAGGTCACCATCGGTATCCCAGGTAACGACGACGCAATCCGCTCGGTTGCGCTGCTGACCCGCGTTATCGCCGATGCAGCCGCCGAGGGCCTGATCGCTCGTCACAGCAAGCCAGAGCAGGCCGCAGAGCCACTGGCTGAGTGGGAGCGCGAGCTTCTGGAGCAGTCGAACGCTGCCCAGGAAACCACCACCGAGGCAGCAGTTGAGGCACCAGCCGAGGTTGCAGCAGAGAAGGAAGCTAACTAAATGGCAAACTACACCGCCGCAGATGTAAAGGCCCTGCGCGAGCGCAGTGGCGCTGGCATGATGGACTGCAAGAACGCACTGGACGAGGCCGATGGCAACGTTGACAAGGCGCTCGAGGTTCTTCGTCTCAAGGGTCTGAAGGGTGTTACCAAGCGCGAGGGTCGCACCACCAGCAATGGTCTGGTTGTCGCTCGTGTAAACGGCGGCACCGGTGTGATGATCGAGCTCGCTTGCGAGACCGACTTCGTTGCCAAGGCTGACAAGTTCGTCGCTCTTGCAGAGACCATCGCTGATGCAGTTGTTGCTTCGGGTGCAGAGACCGTTGAGGCAGCGCTTGCTGCTCCTCTGAACGGCAGCACCGTTGGTGATGTCATCAACGACGAGGCCGCAATCATCGGTGAGAAGGTTGAGCTTCGCAAGGTTGCAGTCGTAAAGGACGCAGCTGTTGACGCTTACCTGCACCGCACCAGCAAGGACCTCCCACCACAGGTTGGTGTTCTGGTTGCTTACTCCGGTTCGGACGCCGAGACCGCTCACGACGTAGCAGTTCACATCGCCGCATTCAGCCCATCGGTGCTGACCCGCGAAGAGGTTGCAGCTGAGACCGTCGAGACCGAGCGTCGCATTGCAGAAGAGACCGCACGCAACGAAGGCAAGCCAGAGGCTGCACTCGCCAAGATCGTTGAAGGCCGCGTTAACGGCTTCTTCAAGGAGAATGTGCTGTTGGAGCAGGACTTCGCTAAGGACAACAAGTTGTCGGTTGGCAAGGTTCTGGACAACGCAGGTCTGACTGTTTCGACCTTCGTTCGTTTCCGCGTAGGCGCCTAAGCAAAAAAGCCTTAGAAAGCCCCGGCCATTCGGCCGGGGCTTTCTACTTGCTGGATAAACTATTCATCGGGGATTTACATACCGTCAGGAGACCAAATGAGCCAACCACGCCGAGTCCTTCTAAAACTCTCGGGTGAGGCCTTTGGTGGCGGCAATCTTGGTGTAAATCCAGATATCGTGGCCCAAGTGGCAAAGGCCATTGCCGAAGGTACTAAGCACGCCGAGGTGGCCATCGTTGTCGGTGGCGGCAACTTCTTCCGCGGTGCGGAACTAAGCCAACGAGGTATGGAGCGAGCCCGAGCCGACTACATGGGTATGCTCGGCACCGTGATGAATGCCCTGGCACTTCAGGACTTCCTTGAGCAGGCTGGTGTGGATGTTCGCGTTCAGTCGGCAATCACCATGTCCCAGGTCGCCGAGCCATACCTTCCGCTTCGCGCCATCCGCCACATGGAAAAGGGTCGCGTCGTGATTTTTGGTGCCGGCGCCGGCCTTCCTTACTTCTCCACCGATACCGTTGCCGCGCAACGCGCGCTCGAGGTTAAGGCGGATGAGGTATTGGTTGCAAAGAACGGAGTTGACGGTGTCTACACCGCAGACCCGAAGAAAGACCCAACCGCGGTCAAGCTTGACGCTATTACCTACCAGGATGCTCTGGTTCGTGGCCTGAAGGTAGTAGATGCCACCGCGTTTAGCCTTTGCATGGACAACAAGATGCCGATGCGAGTCTTTGGCATGGAGGGCGACAACATCACCCGAGCCATCCTCGGTGAAAAGATCGGAACCCTGGTCACCGCCTAGTCGGCCACCAGCCCGCAAAACTCCCACACAGACTTAAAGCCCAAAACAGGAGACAACATGATTGACGAGATTCTGCTCACCGCCACCGAGAAGATGGACAAGGCGGTTGAGGCCACCAAGGATGACTTCGCCACTGTGCGTACCGGCCGTGCCAACCCACAGCTGTTCCAGAAGCTAATGGTCGACTACTACGGCACCCCGACCCCACTGGCTCAGCTCGGTGGCATTGCCAACCCAGAGGCTCGCACCATCGTGGTTACCCCTTACGACAAGGGTGCGCTTGCTGGCATCGAGAAGGCGATTCGCGACATGCCAAACCTGGGTGCTAACCCAACCAACGACGGCTCGGTCGTACGTGTGACACTGCCGGACCTCACCGAGGAACGCCGCAAGGAGTACGTAAAGCTGGTTCGTACCAAGGCTGAGGATCACCGAGTCGCCGTGCGCAACATCCGCCGCAAGGCAAACGATGAGCTGGACGCTCTCAAGAAGGATTCGCTGGCAGGCGAGGACGACATCACCCGCGGTGGCAAGGAACTTGACGCCATTACCAAGAGCCACGTCGACGCAATCGATGAGGCCCTGAAGAAGAAGGAAGCAGAGCTGCTCGAGGTATAGCCTCCAGCTCTCTACCACAATGTCGCAAACAGCAGCCCCGGAAGCCGGTGGCCGATCCCTTAAAAAATCGGTTACCGTCGGTTTGCTGCTCGGTGCGGCGTTTTTGGCAAGCATTCTGATCTTCCCGCCGGCCTTCATGCTGCTTGCGGCTCTAGCAGCCGGCAGTGGGGCCTGGGAGCTCTGCACAGCGCTGCGCACCAAGGGTTGGCATGTTCCGCGCATTCCGATCACTATCGGTGGCGTGCTGCTGATGCCGGTTACCTACTTTTTTGGACCAACCGGTCAGTGGCTGGGTGCCTTGCTCATTGTTGCTTCCCTGATTCTTTGGCGTACAGCCCAGTTGCTTTGGGATCCAATGGCGCGTAATCGCAGCCTCACCGAGACCATCTCTGATTTCGGAGCCTCGGCTTTCGTGGTCATCTACCTGCCGCTCATGACCAGCTTCGCAATGCTGCTTTTGCGTCATCACCCGCACGGCCAGGGCTGGGTGGTCACCTACATCACTACCGTCGCCATGATTGACACCTGGGGCTATTTGGTGGGTCGCAAGCTGGGTAAGCACAAGATTGCCCCTGGAGTCAGCCCAAAGAAGTCCCTCGAAGGCCTGATCGCCAGCATCGCCGCCGGGTCAATCACTGCAATCATCGGTGCCTTGGTTTTGCATCGCAGTATCTGGTTTGCGCTGCTCTTTGCCGGCGCCATGCTGCTGGCAGCGGTTTTTGGTGATCTGGCCGAGTCTTTGATCAAGCGTGACCTCGGTGTGAAGGACATGAGTTCCTGGCTGCCCGGTCACGGTGGTGTGATGGATCGTTTGGATTCGATTCTGCCTGCCACGCTTATCGCTTACCTGCTAATAACCCTCCCGATTCCGCTGTAACGAGTAGGCCATGACCGCAAATTTCAAGAAGGTTGCCAGCGATGAACTGGGCTATGAACCGGAGGCAGTAGACCGGTGGATATCGCTAGCCCGAAATCAATTTGCAGACCCTGGCAGTCACGTTCTAGATGCCAGTTCGTTGCGCACTGCACAGTTCGGGGTTGTAAAGGGCGGCTATCAGATAGCGGCAGTTGACGCAGCCTTGGACCGTCTGGATGATGCGTTTGCGGCTCAGGAGGCGAATCGACTTTTGGTTCGTGGCGGACACCAGGGCGCGGGAGAGCGCCTCGATTACCTTCAGGCCCTAATTGCTGGTCGTGATGCTCGCCCAATTCGCGCCAAGTTTGCCCGCACTAAATGGTGGCTCAAGGGTTACTCAGTTCGTCAGGTGGATGGGCTCGTCAAGGCTATTGCATTGCCTGATGCCGAAGCCGATTCCAATTTGGTAGCCCGCCTGAGGGAAGTAACCTTTAGTCCGGCCTGGGGTGGTTACAGCGAGGCTCAGGTGGATGCATTCATCGATCGGGCAGTCCAATTTATGCAACTTGCCAGGAGTCTCGGTTAAAATTTCATTTTGGCCGCTTTTGCAAACTGAATCGAGGTAGTCATGGGGCGTCACGAAGCCTATCGACCTACCCTCGGTGAAAGAGCCAATAGTGGTGTTGACTCTTGGTTGTCGGACCGCGGTTGGCGGCGGCCAACACTGCCTAAGGCTCCGCGTGGAGCGTTCTTGCCGTTCATTGCGTTCGCATTCGTCACCGCAATGATGCTGGTAACTGCTGTAGACCCTTATGCAGGCAACCTTGCGGCGGCCTATGCCGAGGATTTCACGCCAAATGTTACCGACGGTCAAACCACCGACATAATCACACCGGCTACGGTCTCTTTTGCTCGTGGTGGATTCGACATCGTTGCCGGAAATAAGGTTGTGAAGCTCTTTGTGGCCGATGCGGGTATTCCGGATGCTGGTTCGGCGCAATCGTTTGCGCGCAGCCTGTCTACTCAGCTTGGTTGGGGTCAGGACCAGTACTCATGTCTGGTGAAGCTTTGGGATCGTGAGTCGCACTGGAATGCTCTGGCGCAAAACACTGATTCAGGGGCATACGGAATCCCGCAGGCGCTTCCCGGCTCCAAGATGGCTAGTGAGGGAGCCGACTGGGCTACCAACCCGGCAACTCAGATTCGCTGGGGCGTGAAGTACATCGGCGGGCGCTATAAGACGCCGTGTACCGCACTTGTTCACTCAAACGATTACGGCTGGTACTAATGCCTCGTAGCAACCGCCCGCGCGGCCGTAAATCGGATCATGAGGAACTGCCGGAACTGAATCTTGACTTGATTCGTTCCGGTTACAAGCGCACCGAGGTAAAGAACGGTGTGCCCTGCTACGTGCAAACCACAAATGGTCGTTCGGATGACCAGTCGAAGTCTTGGGTGTGTCCAAACTGCAGCGTTGCTATCACATGGGGTGTTTCGCACGTAGTGGCCTGGCCGCTGGACCTGAGTGTGGAAACCCGGCGTCACTTCCACACGCGTTGTTGGCAGATGTATTCGGGTTATCTGGGGTGAACCTGAGGTAAAAGGTGTTTAAGCATGACTTTGACTGAAATTCGCTCCTCGGTGGAGTTACCGGTTAATCGCGAACCATTCATCCTCCACACCGCGGATGGCGAAGCTCTGGTGGCGGAGCTGGCACTTCCGGTAGGTAAGGCGCCAATTGCAACGCTGATTTGCCTCCACCCATTGCCCACCCACGGTGGGTTCATGGAGAGCCATGTTTTGCGTAAAGCGTCTAACCGCTTGCCATACCTGGCAGATATTGCGGTTCTGCGTTTTAACACCCGCGGCACTCGGTCGCCACAGGGCGTAAGCACCGGCAGTTTTGACGGGGGAGTAGCCGAGCGATTTGACCTTGAGGCAGCAGTTGCCTGGGCGGTTGATCGAGGGCTACCGAACCTGTGGCTCCTCGGATGGTCTTTCGGCACTGAGCTAACGCTCAAATACGGAGTGAACCAACCTGTTCTCGGTGGCATCCTTCTGGCGCCGCCGCTGCATCGTGCAACCCAGCAAGACCTAGAATGCTGGAACCACGTTCCGAAACGCCTGATTGGAATCATTCCAGAACACGACGATTACCTGAAGCCTGACGAGGCTGCCGAGGGGTTTGCTGTGGTTCGTCGCTTCGAACAAATCAATATTGCCGGCGGTAAGCATCTTTGGGTTGGCGAAGATCAGGTCGGTAGAGTTCTGAACGAGATAGTTAAGGTTGTAAACCCTAGCGTCTACCCGCTACCAACCCAGGTTGACCTGCCCTAGTCGGTATTAGCTGCCTAGAGCGTCGCTTGGCGCGGCATGACAATCTGCCGCAAAATCAGGATCACTGACGCTGCCACTGGGATAGCAACCAGCGCACCAAGAACACCGAGCAACGTTCCGCCAGCCAAGGCCGCAACCACCACTACAGCGCCCGGAACTTCCACCGCCTTATTCATTACGCGTGGACTGATGACGTATGCCTCTATCTGCATGTAAATCAGGTAGTAGATAACGGCGACGAGTGCCATCGTTGGTGACTGTCCGAGGGCGACCAAGGAAATGACAGCGGCGGCGCTCAGGCTTCCAACCAGTGGGATCAGTGCCAGCAGGAACGACATGGTCGCGAGCACTCCGGCATAAGGGATTCCCAAAATAAGCATGAAAATGAACCCAAAGGTTGCGTTCAATGCGGCGATTGTCGCCTGACCTATCACGTACCGGCCGACAGCGGTAGAGACCTGCTCGCTGATCTGAGCGAATTTTTCACGACGACTAGCCGGAACCAACTGGTAGATGAAGTTTTTGAATGAGTTCAGCGAGGCCATGAAGTACAGGCTGAGAATCAAGATGATGATTCCGCCGGTAATACCGTTGACAATGCTGAGGCCAACTTTTACTACGCCACCGAGCATGGTTGGCCAGTTACCGCTATCCGAAATGAAAGTTCCGCCGTTGTTTAGGGTGTCTGTGATTACCCCGCCAAATCGGTGGTCAAGATCCTTCACGAGTGGAATCTTCAGTAAGCCCTGAATGATCGTCGGCGTGCTCTCCACAAAATGTGCGGTCTGGGTGATCAGGTTTGGTACGAATGCCATGCCGATCAACACGAAACCAATGATGAGAGTTAGCATCACGATGGTGATTGCCAGCGGGCGCGAAAGTTTCCTGGATTCCAGCCATCGGACGATCGGGTCCAAGCCTAGAGCAATGAAGATCGCGGCGAAAATGTAGGTGAGCACGCTTGCCAGGCTGATGAACATGCTTCCGATGAGCATTGCAAGCAATACACCTAGGCCGCCAAGAAGGCCAATCTGGAATGCATTAGAAACCTTAATTGGCGAGCCAGACATCCTTAGCCGTCCTGATTCGTGGCAGTTGTTTCTGTAGCTACGGTTTTCTTGGCGTCTGCCTTGAATGCTGCGTCAACCAATGATTTCAAGTTCTTGAGGTAAATAGATGCGGAGTCTTGTTCCACATAGAGCTTAGCCAGACGTGCCTCCGCCTCGCGGACGCGGACGGCGCTCTTGAGGTTTGCCTCACTGAGAATATTGCGGGCCTCTGCCTCGGCTGCTGCAATGGCCGCTTCGCCTTTGGCGCGAGCCTGATCGATCAGACCCTTGGTAGTGGATCTAGCGGCTGCTTCAAGAGTCTCGGCCTCCAGGCGAGCTGCATTTACGCGGGTCAGGGCAAGGCTCAGTTGTTGGTTGGCGTCATCCAGGTAGCGTTGCGTTGCGGCAACGGCTTCCTGATGCTTTTTCAGATACTCGGTCTCGGCTTCGTGGCGACGAGCAGTTAGTTCGAGTTCTAGATCAATCCGCGCCTGTTCCGCAATCAATTCATTTGCGCGTGCGAGGTCGAGTTCTCGAGTGAAGTCGCGGTTAGCAAGCAGCTTGCGCTCTGCAAGGTCGCGTTCAACGCGTGCCTTGAGTGATTCGGTATCGCGGCGTGCCGAGGCGCGCAGTTTGGCAACCTCTGTAGCCGTTGCTCCACGGGTGGCGCCGGCCTCCCGGTTGGCATCTGCAAGCAAGCGCGCGGATTCGTCACGGGCGTTCTTAATCAGGTCATCCGCGTCAACTCGAGCTTGACCCATCACGCGCTCGGACCTGCGCTGTGCCTCGGATACCAGTGCATCGTAGTAGCCCTTAGCCTCGTTGCGAACCTCGTCAATCTCGGTCTGGGCCAGTCCGAGCAGGCGTTCGCGTTCCGATCGGGCTTCCGAAAGCACGCGTGCAGCCATTTCTTCTGAGGTCGAAAGGACTAGAGCAGCCTTGGCACCAACACCCGCATACGAGGGCTCTCCGACCTCTTTGAGTTGGTTTTGAGCCGCCGCCAACTTGGACTGTGCTTCGCGCAGTTCTGATGCGAGCTGAGAGTTTTGGGCGGAAATCGAAAGGATTTCTTTGCGCAAGTCACGGAGGGCATCCTCCACCGCGCCGCGGTCATAGCCACGCAGCGCTGTTGGGAACTCGTCCTGGGTGCTTGACAAAAGTGGCGCTCCTGACGGTTTCGGTAAACTTAACGAAAGGTTTTTAGACCTCCGGTAAGTTTACCCCGAATGGATATTTGATGCGTTTTTTAACTGCCGCCATTCTGTTCGTGGTGTCCGCAACGCTAATCCTGCTCGGTCTCGCACAGCGCACGATTTGGCACCCGCCAGCCGCCCATGTACAGCACCTGCAAACCAGTAAGTCTGCTTCATTACTGGTGATTAAGCACTCGGTCCTTACCCAGTACCCCGGCACTCCGAAAATCACCGTAAATGGCGGAGGCAAGGTCTACATTGCAACGGCTCGTCAGTCAGACATTGACGCCTGGGTTGGTTCCACCACACATTTGCAGGTATCTGAAGTGACTTCGGGCAGTGGCAGTTCACCCGTGATTGCCCTTTTGAGCGGTAGTGGAAAGCCTGCCAACCCCGCCGGGTCTGATTTGTGGCGCACGGAGGTAACGGGTTCCACCAGCGCTGCATTGCGGGTGGCGACGGCAGAGCAGGCTGCCGTATTGGTCGCTGCGGATGGCATAAGCCCGGCACCTACAAATTTGGTGATTCAGTGGCCAATCGACTTCAATCCGGTTCCAAGCAACGTCATGATTATCGTCGGTGGAGTATTGCTGCTTGCTGCCTTAGTCGTGAACATTTGGGCTTGGTACCACATGCGTAAACTTCGGGGACCACGCCGTCGAACCCCAAAAGCTCCTCAGGGTCCGCGTCTGCGTCGCCAAAAGACCCGCTCTTCGGCACCGGTTCGTGGCCGCAGATCTGCAAGGAATTTTGCGGTACTAGCCGCCACCTCGGTTCTCCTAGGCGGTCTCACTGGTTGTACATCGTCGGGACAGGCTAGCCCAACGCCTACGTCTAGCGTGCCCAATGCGATCCAGCAACCACCGGTAGTGACAACCTTCCAGCTGCACCGAATTGTTCGTCAGATTTCTGCTGTAGTTCGCGCTGCGGATTCCGCTCGTGACAGTAAATTGCTTGCCGGAAGGTTTGCCGGTCCGGCGCTTGATTCGCGCAAGGCTCATTACACGTTGCAGAAGGCATCTAAGAAGGTCAACGCGCTTCCACCGATTGCCAGCGCCAAACTAAAGGTTATTCTTCCAGCCGCCACCAATCTATGGCCAAGGACCGTGATGGTCATCACCAGTAACGGTGTGACGGACACTCTGCCGCAAATGCTGGTATTGCAGCAGAAGAGCCCTCGTGCTCAGTACCAGCTCTGGTACAACATCGACATGCTTCCAGGTGTGAAGTTGCCGGTTGTAAATACCGCGGCAGTTGGCGCAATCCCAGTTGCCTCGGACTCCCTATTTTTGAAGATAGCCCCGAATGCACTTCCAGTTGCGTTTGGTGACCTAATCGATAATGGCCCATCTTCGCTCAGCGCACCGATGTTTAACGTCACCAACGACGAGTACTACCAGCAGATTTACGCCTCACAGCAGTCTCAGGCGCAAACTCTGAATAACGCAACCATCAAGATGAAGCACCTGCTCGGTGATCCGAATGTTCTTAGTCTTTCCACGCTGAACTCGGGTGCTCTAGTTGCCGTGTACATGAACGACAAATACGTAATCAAGCCGAAGGATCGCACCCAGGCGGTAGCCGTTTCAGGCAATGAGAAACTGATGTTAGGCGCGGCTGGAAGTGCAACTGGAATCAAGTCGTTCTATGGTTCAATGCTGCTTTTCTATGTCCCGAGCATTTCGTCCAAAGATAAAATCATCACCCTTGGCGCAACCCAAGAACTTCTGAGCGTAAAGAGTCTGTAGTGAGCAATTTTTCGGGGCCCGGACTGCCGACCAGCATGGGCGGCGCTGTGGATTTGTCAGCTTTAGTTAATCGGGCCAGACAGCAAAATACCGCCCAAGACAACACAGCTAACGTAGCTCAGTCTGCTTCGGGCCAAAATAACACCACCGGATCGACCACCGCTGCCGCCGGCCCGGGTCAGACTGGCACGGTTAGAGTTGCCGCTCTGGTTCAAGACATCGCTCCTGCCGGCCTCGCGAAGTTTGTAAAAGTTTCCGAAAAAGTGCCGGTACTGGTGGAATTTCACACCGTTCGCTCCGAAGGCAGTGCAGCACTGTCTCGCAAACTGGTTGCAGAGGTAAATCGTCGTGGGGGAGAAGTCTTACTGCTTCGCCTTGACGGTGATAGCGCTGGTCAACTAGTTCAGGCCTTCCAGATTCAGGGCCTTCCAGCAGTCGCTGCTCTGCTTCTTGGCCAGCCGGTGCCTATGTTCAATGGCGATCAGGAGCCAGAGGTAATCTCACAGGTCTTCGACAAGCTGTTGCAGCTGGCCAAGGAAAATGGTGTCAGCCAGGTGGCGCAGGTCGACGCCGATGCCCCTCAGCCTGAAGAACCTAAACTGCCACCTCGCCACCAGGCCGCACAGGATGCGATTGAGGCTGGCGACTACGCCAAGGCTGTATCCGAGTACGAGGCCGCGCTTCGTGAGGCCCCGGCCGATGTGCTAGCAGCAACCGGACTGGCCCAGGCCGGTTTACTTCTTCGCACCGACAACCTCGATTTGCAAAAGGTGCTTTCGGAACCAAGTACCACTCTGGAAAGCGTGCTTCAAAAGGCTGACGTTTTGGCAGTGATTGGTCAATTTGAGAAGTCATTCCAAGCGCTGCTAGACACCTTCGAGGTCGCAGACAAGGAAGACCGAGAAAAGCTACGCGGACACCTATTGGAGCTTTTTAAAGTGGCAGGTTCGACAGACCCAGCCGTAGCGCAGGCGCGCACCAGGTTAACGAATCTTCTTTACTAGAAAATAAAAAAAACCGGCAATCAAGCAGGCGCTCGATTGCCGGTTTTTCCAGTTATTCAGCGGATGCTGCCCGCTTTTTTATCGCCTTTTTGGCAGGCTTGAAGTACATCGCAGCTAGAGGTGGCACAGTCAGTTCGGCGCTGTATGGCTGTCCCTGAACTCCGGCCTCGGTCACATTGATTTTTCCCATGTTGCCCACGCCGGAACCACCAAATTCGGCGGCATCGGTGTTTAGTATCTCCACCCACTCACCGTTGCGTGGGAATCCCACTCGGAAGAATCCGTGCGGGTGACCCGCGAAGTTGACCACCACAACGATCGGTTCCCCGGCTTCGTCATAACGAACGAACGAGACCGTGTTCTGGTCTGCATTGCCGCCATCGATCCACTGGAATCCACCGCGTTCGTGATCCAGCTGCCAGAGTGCAGGATTTTCGGTGTAGAGCCGGTTTAGGCCAGAGACCAGTGACTGCAGGGCCTGGTGGGCTGGCTGGTCAAGAATCCACCAGTCAAGTCCACGCTCGGATGACCACTCGCTCAGCTGACCGAATTCGCTACCCATAAACAGCAGCTTCTTGCCTGGATGCGCCCACATGTAGGCAAGGAAGGCTCGCAGATTCGCCAGCTGCTGCCAGCGATCACCCGGCATCTTGGCCAGGAGCGAGCCCTTGCCGTGAACTACCTCATCGTGGCTGATGGGCAGCACGAACTTCTCGTCGTAGGCATACAACATGCTGAAAGTCAGCTCGCCGTGGTGGTAGCGGCGGTACATCGGGTCTTTCTCGATGTACTGCAGGGTGTCGTGCATCCAACCCATGTTCCATTTGAAGCCATAGCCAAGGCCGCCGCCATCGGTAGGTGCGCTGACGCCGCCCCAGCTGGTGCTTTCCTCGGCAATCATCATGATGCCCGGATTGCGGCGGTAGACGGTAGCGTTCGCCTCCTGCATGAAGCGAATGGCGTCTAGATTTTCACGGCCACCGTACTGGTTAGGAACCCACTCGTCAGCCTTGCGGCTGTAGTCCAGGTACAGCATTGAAGCCACGGCATCGACTCGGAGACCATCGATGTGGAATTCTTCAATCCAATAGTTTGCGTTGGCAACTAGGAAGTTTCGAACCTCGTGGCGGCCAAAGTTGAAGATGAAGGTGCCCCAGTCCGGGTGCTCGCCCTGGCGGGGATCCTCATGTTCGTAGAGCGGGGCTCCGTCAAAGCGACCCAGTGCCCATTCGTCTTTAGGGAAGTGGGCTGGCACCCAGTCCAAAATCACACCGATGCCGGCCTGGTGTAGTTGGTCTACCAGGTATCGGAAGTCGTCTGGACTACCAAGGCGGCTCGTCGGCGCGTAGTAACCGGTCACCTGATATCCCCATGATGGCGCGTATGGGTGTTCAGATATCGGCATGAACTCCACGTGGGTGAAGCCCAGTTGCTGAACGTACGGAATCAGTTCCTCTGCCAGGGTTCGGTAGGTCAGCCCTGGGCGCCAAGAACCGGCGTGTACTTCGTAAATACTCATCGGCGACTTGAGGGCATCCTGCTTGGCGCGTGCCTTGATCCACCTGGTATCGGACCACTTGTAGTCGCTTTCGGTAATCACCGAGGCTGTTGCTGGTGGAATCTCGGTGGCACGGGCTAGCGGGTCAATCTTGGTGATCCAGTGGCCATCTTTGGTGAGGATTTCGTACTTGTACTTGGAGCCAACGCCTACTCCGGGAATGAAGAGTTCCCAGACACCACTCGAACCCATGACGCGCATCGAGTGTCCTGTGCCGTTCCACATGTTGAAATCGCCAACAACGCGGACTGATTGGGCGTTTGGAGCCCATACGGCAAAACGAGTTCCCTTTGATGCGCCAAGTTTGCCTTTGGCTTCAAAAATATGGGAGCCGAGGCACTGCCACAGCTCCTCGTGGCGACCTTCGGTGATCAGGTGTAGATCGAACTCCGAGACGGTGGGCGCGTAGTGGTACGGGTCATCCATGGTCCAGTCCGGACCGTTTTCATAGCTGGCGGTAATTCGGTAGTCGGGAATGTGATTTCCCTCAATCAGACCCTGCCAAACGCCGTTTTCGAGGTGGCTGAGTTCCACGGTGACTGCACCTTCAAGATTCGCCACCACCGATGTTGCCAGCGGCTTCAGCGTGCGAATCGCCACACCGCCCTCAATGCGATGCGCACCCAGAATGCTGTGCGGATCGTGGTGAGAGCCGACGCTTACTCGCCAGAGAGCGTGGCTGTCTAGTTCTGGAGCTGTTACCTTGCCGGTTTTCTTAGCCATGGTTTTCCCTATCGGTTGGTAACGAGCCTAGTGCGCGAATTCCACGCGCAGAATGTGCGCTGGTTCTACGAAAGAGTCGAGCTTGACATAGTTGTGCTCGGTCCAGAGGAACGAGTTGCTGGTGATTAGGTCGGTAACTCGGAACTGGGTTCCGGATGGTAGACCTAGCTTGCTCAGGTCCAGGTGAACCGTGGTTTCGCGAATTGCGTGAGGGTCGGTATTTGCCACAACGATGATTGTGTTGGCCTGTCCGGTAGGCGAGTGCTCCGCGCGAAGGTGTTTGCTGAAACAAATGATGGCCGAGTCGTCGCTGGCGTGAATCTCCAGGTTGCGCAGTTGGTGAAGCGCCGGGTTTTCATTGCGAATCTGATTCAGTCGGGCAACATAAGGAGCAATGGTCTTGCCGTCTGCCGCAGCTTTATCCCAGTCGCGCGGCTTGAACTCGTACTTTTCGGAGTCAATGTGCTCCTCAGCGCCGGGTCTTGCCACGGATTCAATCAACTCGTAGCCCGCGTACATGCCCCAGTTTGGGGTTGCGGTCGCGGCGATTGCTGCGCGCAGTTTGTGACCGGCTCGGCCACCGAACTGAAGGTACTCGGTGAGAATGTCCGGCGTCGAAACCCAGAAATTCGGGCGGAAGAAGTCTGAACTCTGGTGCGCTACTTCGTTGAGATATTGTTCCAGTTCCCATTTGCTGTTGCGCCAGGTGTAGTACGTGTAGGACTGCTGGAAACCCACCTTGCCAAGTGTGTGCATCATCGCTGGGCGCGTGAACGCCTCGGCAAGGAAAATAACGTCAGGGTGCTTGGCATTAACCTGACCAATGAGCCACTCCCAGAAGTTAACTGGCTTAGTGTGCGGGTTGTCTACGCGGAAGATCTTGACACCCTTGGAGATCCAGAGCTCAACTACTCGCAACACCTCGCGGTAGATGCCCTCGGGGTCATTGTCGAAGTTGATCGGGTAAATGTCCTGGTACTTCTTTGGTGGGTTTTCGGCGTAGGCGATGGTGCCGTCAGCGCGAGTGGTAAACCATTCCGGGTGAGTCTTTACCCAAGGGTGATCCGGGGATGCCTGAAGAGCTAGATCCATGGCAATTTCAAGCCCAAGCTTGTTTGCCTTTTTCACAAAGGCAACAAAGTCTTCCATCGTGCCAAGGTCTGGGTGTATGGCGTCATGTCCGCCGGTGGAGTTACCAATTGCCCAAGGTGAGCCCGGGTCCTGGCTGCCAACAACCAAGGTGTTGTTTGGGCCTTTTCGGTGAGCGGTACCGATTGGGTGGATCGGTGGCATGTAGAGGATGTCGAAACCCATTTCCTTCACGCCTGCAAGGCGCTCGGAGGCAGTTTTGAACGTTCCGCTGTGCCAGACACCGGTTTCCGAATCGAAACGGGCACCCTCTGATCTTGGGAAGAACTCGTACCAGGATCCGAAACCAGCCAGCTTGCGCTCGCTGTTGATTGGGTAGCTGTCTGTCAGTGTCACGAGCGAGCGGATTGGCTCGTCGAGTACAGCTTTGCGAACCTCTGGCGATTCCGCGAGGCCAAATCTAGCCTCGGGAGACATCGCAACATCACCGAGTACGGCACCGATTTTGCTAAGCAGCGCGGCATTCTTTTTGCTACGGTCTGGTTCGATTGATGCCCCATTGAACAGCTTTGCGCCTTCGAGCAGCATTAACTCGACATCGATGCCGGCTCGAATCTTTATCTCGGCGTTGTGATGCCAGGTCTCATAGTCATCGCCAAAGGCGCGAATCTGGAAAGTGTAGGTACCGCGTTCGGTGCACTGTGCCTCGGTGTACCAAAAGTCACCACCGGCGGCACCCGGACGCATCCGGTAAACGGAAGTCTTGCCCTTTGGGGTAGTGAGCAAAACCTCGGCTGCAACTGAATCGTGGCCCTCGCGGAAAACCTGAGCCGAGAACGGAATGACTTCGCCCTCATAGGCCTTTGCCGGCCATCGCCCAGCGTCAACCACCGGGTTCACATTCAAGACCGGAATTCGTCCGATCGGCTGATTCACGCGGGGCTCGAGGGTGTCTTTGCTCACCCTTTGTAATTTAGTGAACTAGTGCAGCCGGCTGTGCGGAAAAACCAGAGCCTTAACCAGTTCGTTGTATTCCCTTGACCTATATAGGTCAGGGTAGACCTAGAACTGTTACTTGGAAGGCTCGCGCAGTGCACGCAAAAGAACAGTCGACGCACCAGAAACAGTTAGGGCATCAGCCTTATTTGCTTCCTTCAAGTGTGTCGGTGGCAGCTCAAATGCGCTGTTCCACAGAATCTCGTACCGCTCAAACTCGGTGTCTTTAGGTAGCTGAACCTTAATCTCGCGCTCGGCACCGTGAATGATCAACAGGGTGCGATTTTCGGTCCCATCCTCGTCAAGATGCTCAGTGAGGCGCTGCAGCGTTCGCGTCTCGGTGGAATTCCAATCCTCGTTGGTCATGATTTCGCCGGAGGCGTTGTACCAGCGAATGCGGTCTAGGCCCACCTCGAGGCGTTCCCAGGAGCCAAAGTTGGTTGGGCGAAGCGAAGGGTTTTCCTGGCGGAGCTTGGTCAGATAACTGAACGTGGTTTGCACATCTAGCTGCGCTCTGGACAGGTCCCAGTTCATCCAAGAAACAGCTGAATCTTGACAATAAGCGTTGTTATTGCCCAACTGGGTCTTACCGCGCTCATCACCAGCGGTGACCATAGGAACACCCGCCGAGAACAGCAGTGTGCCAAAAAGATTCCTGGCAGCTTTTCTACGCTGTGCCCGAATAGCTGGGTCCTGAGTTTCGCCCTCAACACCAAAGTTGAAGGAGAAGTTGTTGTTGGTGCCGTCTCGGTTGCTTTCACCGTTGATCTGATTGTGCTTGACGTTGTAGGAAACCAAGTCCTTCAAGCAAAAACCATCGTGAGCGGTGATGAAGTTGACAGTGGCCATCGGTCCGGTCGAACCGCCACCAACTAGGTCCTGAGAGCCGGCTAGGCGAGTGGCAATGTCGGCCACACCGTTCCAGTGGTTGCCACTGTTTCGGGCATCGGCGAGGTCGGTCAGCCAGAATCGGCGCACCGAATCGCGGAAACGGTCGTTCCATTCGGAGAATCGGTCGGGGAAATTGCCAGTTTGCCAGCCACCAAGGCCAACGTCCCAAGGTTCCATGATCAGTTTGGCAGTAGAAACAATCGGGTCAGACTGCATGGCGTGGAGCATTGGGTGATTTGAGTCGAAAGTGTTGCTGGCATCGCGCGCCAAGGTTGTGGCCAAGTCGAAGCGGAAGCCATCGATTTGCATGACTTCGGTCCAATAGCGAAGCGAGTCCATCGCGAGCTGAACTACGTGCGGATTTGAGAAATCGAGGGAGTTGCCGCAACCGGTGGTGTCCTGATACCAGCCGCGCTCATCCAAACGGTAGTAGCTGCTGTTATCCAGCCCGCGGAAACTGTAGGTCAGACCGCCGCCGCCACCCTCGGCTGTGTGGTTGTAGACAACATCGAGAATTACTTCGATACCAGCTTTGTGCAGCTCGCGGATTGCGGTCTTAAGTTCGCGGACTACGTCCTGCGGGCCCTTCTCACGGGCACCCGAGGTTGCATATCGGGGCTGCGGAGTGAAGAAGTTGATGGTGTTGTAGCCCCAGTAGTTGATGAGACCCATGTTCATGAGCCGAGGCTCGGAGATAAACATGTGGATTGGCAACAACTCCACGCTGGTGACACCAATTTCAAGCAGGTGTTTGATTGTGGACGGGTGTCCTAGTGCCGCGTAGGTGCCCCTGATGTCATCCGGAAGCTCCGTATTTCCACGGGTTAGGCCACGAACGTGAGCCTCATAGATGATGGTGCGGTCCAGTGGAGTCTCTGGCTTGACTGCACCCTGCCAATCGAAGTCATCAACGCTGGCAACGCAGTAGTACTCGCGTGCACTGAGGCGCTCTACGGCACGGGCATATGGATCAATGAGGTTGAGGCTCGGGTTGAAGCCGTGTCGCGGGCCGTCTGGTCCCTCTGCGCGCAGAGCATATTTCACGCCTGGCTTGATCTTGGAGCTGGTTGCTTCCCAGATGTCGCCGTCACCGCGGGCAAGCTGGATAGTTTGGCTAACTAGGCGAGGATTTTCGGCGTCCAGAATGCAGAATGCTATCGAGGTTGCGTTGGCCGAATAGACCCGGATTGTGCCTTTGCCGGACGCAAAAGTAACACCCATCCGCTGTGGGTTTACCCGCAGTTCTAGAGCGTTTTTCGACATTAGTAAAAAATCCTACTTTGCAAACGATTACAGAATGATTACGGACTGTGAACTCCGGTGCTGAAATCGGTAGTCAAAGTACTGAATGACCCCCGAGATAATCTTATTTCATGGCTGTATATCTGGACCATGCCGCATCTACTGCGATGCGTGTCGAGGTTGCTCAACTGGTTTCATCGATGCAAACCACGATCGGCAACCCTAATTCTGTTCACGCATTTGGTCAGGCTGCTAAAGCGAATCTCGAACAATCCAGAGAAACAATAGCCACGGCTCTCAACTGTGACCGCAACGAGGTAATTTTCACCTCGGGCGGTACCGAGGCCAATAATTTGGCGGTTCTCGGGCTTTTTGAGGCTCGCAATAAGGACATTAAAAGGCCAATTGTCGTTTGCCTACCCACCGAGCATCACGCGGTGCTTGAGGCCTGCGAGTACCTAGAACGTACCGCCGATGCTCAGTTGGAACTCATTCCAGTGAATTCCATGGGTCAACCAGATTTAGAGTGGCTCGCCCAGTTCCTAGATTTGAACCAGGATCGCGTAGCTTTGGTGGCCACCATCTGGTGCAATAACGAAACCGGCGTGATTGTAGATCTGGCCGGAATCGCAGAAATCTGTAAGCGCTTACACATTCCACTGCACACTGACGCCGTGGCCGCTGTGGGGCATATCGATGTGGATTTTGCTGCTCTCGGGGTTTCCACCCTGGCCTTCGCAGGCCACAAAATAGGCGCCGGACTTGGTTCCGGTGGGCTCCTCGTGGGCAGATCGGTAAAGGTTTCTCCTAGGGCTTTTGGAGGGTCCCAGGAGCGTGCCATCCGTCCGGGTACGCAAGATGTTGTGGCTGCGGCCGGTCTGGCTGAGGCAGTAAGACTTGCCACGGCTGAGCTTGAGCCAAGTCGCGCTCACTGGGCACAGCTTCGTGAACGCCTGATACGCGGACTGCAGGCGCAACTGGCTAACTTCATTGTTGTTGGCGAGGAAACCGCCTCGGAACGCCAGTTGGCGAATATTTGCAACATCGTCTTTCCCGGTTGTGCGGGGGAGAGCCTCCTGTTTTTGCTAGACACGGCCGGAGTGGCTATCTCCAACGGTTCCGCCTGCAATGCGGGGGTCGTGGGCGGTTCTCACGTGCTCAAGGCAATGGGGCTATCGGACAGAGACTCCGCCAGTCCAGTAAGGGTCTCCTTAGGTGTGAGTACCACCGAAGCTGACATCGACGCATTCCTTGCGGCAATTGGTCCGGCTCAAGAACGGGCATTGGCTGCCGGTTTCACCATTTAGACGGTTTAATTGAACCCGTGAAGGTATTAGCGGCGATGTCTGGCGGGGTTGACTCCGCCGTAGCTGCCGCGCGCGCGGTCGAAGCGGGTCACGAGGTTGTCGGTGTACACCTGGCACTGAGCCGTAACTCGGGTACATTGCGTACCGGGTCCCGTGGTTGCTGCACCATCGAGGATTCAGTGGACGCACAGCGCGTGGCCAACCTTCTGGGAGTACCGTTCTACGTCTGGGACTTCTCGGAGCGTTTCAAGGCCGATGTGGTCGACGATTTCATTGCTGAGTATTCGGCCGGCCGCACACCAAACCCGTGCATGCGTTGCAACGAGCGAATCAAATTTGCCGCACTGCTGGAAAAGGCGCTGGCACTGGGTTTTGACGCAATCTGTACCGGCCACTATGCCGAAGTCTTGACCACGGACGACGGCCAGCTAGAGCTTCACCGATCACCAGCTCTGGCCAAGGATCAGTCGTATGTCTTGGGCGTCCTCACTGCTGACGAATTGAAACGGGTTCTTTTCCCAATTGGGGCAAGTGCGGACAAAGCAATGGTGCGCGCCGAGGCGGAAGCCCGCGGACTTAGTGTTGCCAATAAGCCAGATTCTTACGACATCTGTTTCATCCCCGAGGGTGACACCGCCGAATGGTTGGCCGAGAAGGTTGGCGTTGCCCCGGGTGTGATTGAAGATCGCGAGGGCAACGTGGTTGGTGAGCATCAGGGTGCGCATTTATTTACCGTCGGCCAACGCAAGGGACTACACCTAGGCAGACCGGCCACCGACGGCAAACCCCGGTTCGTCCTTGAGGTCCGCCCCAAAGAAAATAAGGTGATCGTGGGCCCCCACTCGGCGCTTGCCATCACCGCCCTATCTGGTCAGCGCTACAGCTGGTGTGGTGCGGCGCCAATGGACGCGGTGAACTGGTTTGACTGCCAGGTGCAGGTCCGCGCGCACGGCGAGGCACTGGATGCAAAGGCGCGACTTTCGGTCGGAGCCGACGGCGATCTACAGCTTGAAGTTTCCTTGAAGGAACCAGTTTTCGGTGTGGCGTCGGGCCAAACTGCGGTTCTGTATCAGGGAACTCGTGTACTTGGTCAATGCACAATTGACTCCACTGTCAGCGCATAGGCTTATCGCGTGAATCAGCAGGAAGCCAAGGCGAAAATCGATGATCTAGTCGATCAAATCAATCGCCATCGCCGCGCCTACTATGAAGGCAACACCGTCTTAGTCTCCGATGCAGAATACGACGAACTTTTGCATGAACTCGAACGCCTCGAGAACGAGTTCCCGCAGCTGATCTCGCAGGATTCACCTACCCAAACTGTTGGTGGTTCAGCTTCTACCACTTTCCAACCGGTTGAGCATTTGGCTCGAATGATGAGCCTGGATAACGTTTTTAGTCATGAGGAACTTCGCGACTGGGCTCAACGAGCCGAAGGCCAGAATCTGCTCTGCGAACTAAAGATTGACGGTCTAGCAATCAACCTTCGGTACCAAAACGGTACCTTGATTTCCGCGGCTACCCGAGGCGATGGCGTGGTCGGTGAAGACGTGAAAGCAAACGTGCGCACCATTAAAGGCATTCCACACCAGTTGGCCGGCAGTAACCACCCGGAGGTCGTGGAAATCCGTGGCGAAATTTTCTATGGTCTTGCCGATTTCGAGGCGCTGAATGCCGGTCTCATCGCGCAGGGGAAAGCCCCATTCGCTAATCCGAGAAATTCTGCAAGTGGGTCCCTGCGCCAAAAGGATGCAGCAGTAACCGCCAGCCGCCCGCTGCAAATGTTGGTGCACGGTGTTGGCGCCTGGGATGATGCACCGGTTTCAAATCAAAGTGAACTTTACGCACTGTTGGCAAGCTGGGGCCTTCCAACTAGCCAGAACTATCGGGTCGTGGGTGACGTGGATCAGGTCCTTGCCTACGTCGACGAATTCCAAGCCAAGCGTCACTCGCTTTTCCACGAAATTGATGGCGTGGTCATCAAGGTTGACAATCTGGAAAAGCAACGTGAAATGGGCGCTACCAGCAGAGCACCGAGATGGGCTATTGCCTACAAATACCCACCTGAACAGGTCAACACCAAACTTTTGGACATCCGAATCGGTGTGGGTCGCACCGGTCGTGCAACTCCATTTGCCGTTGTAGCTCCTGTGAAGGTTGCTGGCTCCACAGTCGAATTCGCGACCCTTCACAACCAAGAGGTCGTAAAGGCCAAGGGTGTGCTGATTGGTGACACCGTAGTCCTGCGCAAAGCCGGTGATGTCATTCCGGAGATTCTCGGACCAGTGATTGAACTGCGAACCGGCTCAGAGCGCGAATTTGTGATGCCTACGAACTGTCCTTTCTGTGGTGCAGCCCTTGCCCCGGCAAGCGAAGGTGACGTGGACCTTCGGTGTGTAAACACTCAGAGTTGTCCGGCCCAGTTGCGAGAACGCGTCGCCTATCTTGGGTCGCGCGGTGTGATGGATATCGAGGCCCTCGGTTACGTGGCCGCCTGTGCGCTCACTCAGCCGCTGGAGCCAGCGCAGCCACCCCTGAAAAGTGAGGCTGGTTTATTCGACCTCACGCTCGAAGACCTGCTGCCGATTCGCTCGGTGGTGTTGGATCCGGACACGGGTCTTCCTAAAACTAACGCCGATGGCACCGAAAAGGTTGTGGAATTTTTCCGCAAAAAGGACGGCTCTCCCGCCGAAGTCGCACTCAAGTTGCTGCGAAATCTTGAAGAGGCCAAAACTAGGCCGCTGTGGCGCATTCTCACAGCGCTTTCCATTCGGCATGTCGGTCCGGTTGCTGCAAGGTCGCTTGCCGCTCACTTTGGTTCGCTTGACCGTATTTTTGCCGCGTCAGAGGAAGAACTAAGTCAGGTTGATGGTGTTGGTGCCGTCTTGGCACGCAGCCTGAAGGACTGGATCGCGGTCAACTGGCACCGAGAAATTCTCGATCGGTGGCGAGCCGCGGGGGTTCAGCTGGAAATTCCTGGTCACGAAGGTCCCGGCTCGCAGGAAAACGCCGGCGGCAAGTTCGCCGGAATGTCGATTGTCGCCACCGGGTCGCTGAAGCATTTCACCCGTGAGCAGATTGAAGAGGCGATCATTTCAAACGGCGGAAAGGCCGCCTCAAGCGTCTCCAAGAAGACATCCTTTGTGGTTGCCGGTGAAAACGCTGGCAGCAAACTGGCAAAGGCTGAGGAGTTCGGCATTGAGGTCATCGATGAGGACGAATTCGCTCGTCGCCTCGGTGCCTAATACGCCAAGTAAACTGGTTACAACCACCTAATCGACGGAAAGCTCATGTCTGAAATTACGCCTGATTTGGTTCGTCACCTGGCCGGCCTGGCCCGCATTCAAGTCACCGACGCAGAGGTTGCTCACTTCACCGAGCAGCTATCTGTAGTCCTCGACTCGGTTGCTTCCGTTAAGGCCGCAGTCCAGGGAGATGTTCCTGCCACTAGCCACCCAATCCCAATGGCAAACGTTTTCCGCGAAGACGTACTTGAGCCGTCACTTACTCAGGTCGAGGCCCTAAGTGGAGCCCCTGACAGCGCCGATGGCCGCTTCCGCGTTCACGCCATTTTGGACGAGGAGTAAGCCATGAGCAACCTAGTTTTCAAGCCAGCACACGAGCTGGCCACCCTCTTGGCCTCCGGGCAGATCACATCGGTGGAACTCACCCAGGCCTACCTGGACCGCATCGCGAAGGTCAATCCAGCAATCAACGCGTACCTACACGTTTCTGCTGATGGTGCGCTTGCAACCGCAGCAGAGGTCGACCGTCGACGTGCGGCGGGGGAGACCCTTCCTGCTCTTGCTGGTTTGCCTATCGCGGTTAAGGACAACTTGACCACCGTTGATGCGCCAACCACCGCAGGGTCCAAGATCCTTGAGGGCTGGGTTCCGCAGTACGACGCGACTGTTGTTGCCAAGCTGCGTGCCGAGATGATGCCAATCCTGGGCAAGACCAATCTTGACGAGTTCGCAATGGGCTCATCCACCGAGAACTCGGCATACGGTCCAACAGGAAACCCATGGGCCCTGGACCGCATCCCCGGTGGTTCCGGTGGTGGTTCGGCGGCCGCCGTCGGTGCCTATCTGGCACCACTTGCAATCGGCTCGGACACCGGTGGTTCCATTCGATACCCGGCTTCGATGACAGGAACCGTCGGAATCAAGCCAACCTATGGTGCAGTTTCGCGCTATGGTTTGATCGCCTTGGCTTCGTCGCTGGATCAGATTGGCCCGGTAAGCCGCAATGTTCTGGACAGCGCGCTGCTGCAGGACGTTATTGCCGGTCACGACAAGCACGACAGCACTTCGCTTCCTTCGGGCCTTGGCTCGATGACCGAAGCCGCCAAACGTGGCGACGTCAAGGGCCTCCGCATTGGTGTAATCAAGCAGCTTCAGGGCGAAGGTTTCCAGGCTGGTGTTCAGGCACGATTTGACGAAGCGCTGGAGCAGCTGAAGGCCGCCGGTGCTGAAATTGTTGAGGTTGATTGCCCATCGTTCGCATATGCGATCTCGGCTTACTACCTGATCTTGCCGGCTGAGGCATCCAGTAACCTCGCCAAGTTTGACTCGGTGCGTTTTGGTCTGCGCGTTACCCCAGAGGGCAACCCGACAATCGAGCGTGTTATGGCTGCTACTCGCGAGGCTGGCTTTGGTCCGGAGGTAAAGCGCCGAATCATCCTTGGCACCTACGCTTTGTCTTCCGGTTACTACGATGCTTACTACGGCAGTGCCCAGAAGGTTCGCACCCTGATTCAGCGCGACTTTGCGAAGGCATTCGAGGCCGCGGATGTTCTGGTTTCGCCAACCGCGCCAACCACCGCATTCAAGATCGGTGAGAAGAACGACGATCCGTTGGCCATGTATCTAAATGACATCGCCACAATTCCTGCGAACCTTGCAGGCATTCCGGGTATTTCGCTTCCAATCGGTACCGCCGATGAGGACGGACTTCCGGTTGGCATCCAGTTCCTGGCACCTGCCAAGGAGGATGCGCGCCTGTATCACGTTGGTGCGGCACTGGAGTCGATTCTCGAGGCCAAGTGGGGCAGTGGCATTGCCAAGTTTGCCCCAGTAGACACCCTGGCAGCATCGGAGGCTAACTAATGGCTAAAGCAGAACTCATGGACTACGCCAAGGCCCTCGAGCAGTTCGAGGTTGTCATTGGTTTAGAGGTTCACGTTGAGCTAAACACCAAGACCAAGATGTTCTGTGGTTGTGCAAACGAGTTTGGCAGCGAGCCAAACACTAACGTCTGCCCAATCTGCTTGGGTCTGCCAGGTTCCCTGCCGGCAGTGAACAAGCGTGCAGTCGAGAGTGCAATCAGCATTGGTTTGTCGCTGGGCTGCGGCATTGCTCCAACCGGTCGATTCGCCCGCAAAAACTACTTCTATCCAGACCTGGCAAAAAACTTCCAGACTTCGCAGTACGACGAACCAATCGCTTTCGAGGGTTCGATCGACATCGAGGTGCCAAGCGGCAACAGTTACACCGTTGGTATTGAGCGTGCTCACATGGAAGAGGACGCCGGCAAGCTAACTCACGTTGGCGGTGCTACCGGTCGTATCCACGGTGCCGAGTACTCGCTGGTTGACTACAACCGCGCGGGTGTTCCACTGATCGAGATCGTTACCAAGCCGATTCTCGGTGCTGGCGATGAGGCCCCAGAACTGGCTGCTGCATACGTTCGCAACATCCGCGAGATCGTGAAGGCTCTCAATGTCTCGGACGCCCGCATGGAGCGCGGAAACGTGCGCTGTGACGCCAACGTTTCGTTGCGCCTGCACGGGGCTGAGAAGCTGGGTACCCGTACGGAGACCAAGAACGTAAACTCGCTTCGTTCGATTGAACGCGCAGTGCGTTACGAGATCCAACGCCAGGCAGCAATTCTTGCCAAGGGTGGCAGCATCACCCAGGAGACTCGACACTGGCACGAAGACAAGGGCATCACCAGCTCCGGTCGACCAAAGAGTGACGCCGATGACTACCGCTACTTCCCTGAGCCAGATCTAGTTCCGGTTCAGCCATCGCAGGAGCTCATCGAGTCACTCCGCGCGGCACTGCCAGAGAACCCAGCTGACCGCCGCAAGCGTCTACAGGCCGATTGGGCATTCGCCGACCTAGAGTTCCGTGACGTAGTGAACGCTGGACTTCTTGACCAGATTGAGGAAGCCGTTACCGCCGGCGCAACCGCTCAGGCTGCACGCAAGTGGTACACCGGTGAAATCGCTCGTCTAGCAAATGCCGAAGACAAGGACATCTCCGAACTTGCAGTAACCCCAGCGCACGTTGCTGAGCTCCAGGGTCTAGTTGACTCCGGAAAGCTAAACGACCGCTTGGCACGCGAGGTCCTCACCTACGTTCTGGCCGGTGAAGGTTCGCCTAGCCAGATTGTGACCGCTCGCGGCCTCGAGGTTGTCAACGATGACGGTGCGTTGAACGCAGCGATCGATGCCGCACTCGCTAGCCAACCTGATGTTCTAGATGCCATCCGTGAAGGCCGCATGCAGGCTGCCGGAGCCGTAATCGGTGCCGTCATGAAGGCAATGAAGGGCTCGGCAGACGCTGCCCGAGTTCGCGAGTTGCTGATTGAGAAGGCTAACGCCTAAGGCCGCACAAAAGTTGAATGGCTCGGGTTTTCCCGAGCCATTTGCCTTTAACTATTTCCAGTTGATTTGAGGGTCCAAATCACCGGTGAACTTGATCAGGTGCTTTTGCAATACAAACTGCATCCGTTCTTCCAGCTCAGATGACTGGCCGTGAGCGGTCATGGTGAGTTCAGAATAGCCCGAGGTAATGACAGTGCCAAGTGCCCCATCAATCTCAAAACGCCAACCGTTCTCAATCTCGGTTACTTGGATTTTGTGACCTAGATGGCTGGCAAGTTGCTTGGCATAGCGTGATGGGAGCTCGATCGAAACGATGGCTTGGCTCATGCTGCAAGACTACTTGCCGGGTTCCAATAGGTGAAACAAGCATGCTGATGGTTGTTATTCGTGCACAAGTCTCGCACCCTCCAAACGCTTGATGCGTTT
>Ga0228701_1000241_pt1 | contig 51278 bp, 50 predicted proteins | sample McNCre117_Aug_MG_2_FD_178017 | JGI IMG/M metagenome (GOLD analysis project Ga0228701, IMG submission 178017) | Freshwater microbial communities from McNutts Creek, Athens, Georgia, United States - 11-17_Aug_MG | ecosystem: Environmental > Aquatic > Freshwater > Creek | place: USA: Georgia... | reverse complement strand
GCAGTCGACGGATTTCCGGGAATGTCATAATGCGCATTGTTCGGAATCATGGTTTCGTTTTGCATAGCGGGTAAGGTTAAATTCTTTTGACAAATCTCTGCATTTTATCGCTTGCCGATTAATGCCTTATTGATAACAATTTGTACTGTATTGATATTTATTGATAAATTGGGTTTAAATCAGACAGATTTATGTCAATCAAATTAAAATTAGAACAGATTCAACCCGATTCGGAGAGTTCGTTTCGATTGTTGCTGACACCACAGCTCAACGAAGTATTTTATTGGCATTTTCACCCCGAAATCGAATTGGTCTATGTGGAAGCGGAGCGCGGAATTCGACACATTGGCGATCACGTTTCGACCTATTATGGATCGGATTTGGCATTAATTGGTTCGAATATCCCGCATTTGAATTTTGATTACGGAGCGAAAACCCGCGTAGAAACGGTTGTGATTCAATTCCCTCCCGATTATTTTCACGTCCGCATGGGGCAGGTTCCCGAAATGCAAAAGGTGCGCGCATTAATGGAGCGCGCGAAATCAGGTTTAGCCTTTGATGGCGAAACGAAACGATTGGTCGGGGAGCGCATGAAAATGATTCCAACGCTGAGTCGTTTTGATCAATTTGTCGAGTTATTGCATATTTTTCAATTGTTGGCGGAAAGTGAAACGGCGATTTCGTTGCGCGTTCGGCCGATTGCGAGCCAACAAGTTTTGAAGCAACAGGAACGGATGGCGCGGGTGTATCAATATGTGGAGAAACATTTTCAGGACAAGATTAATACGGAACTGATTGCCGAGGAATTGAGTTTAACGGTTCCAGCTTTTTGTCGCTACATCAAGAAAACGACTTTGCTAACCTACACGGATTTTGTTAATCAATACCGGATCAATTATTCGAAACAGCTATTGTTACAAGACAAACCTATCAGCATTTGTTGCTATGAATCGGGTTTTGAGAATCTGTCTTATTTCAATCGGGTATTTAAAAAGCAGTTGGGGATGTCACCATCCCAGTTTAAAAAGCAAGGAAGGCCTGACCATTGATGGAAGAATTCGTCCATTAATAAATTTAAGGGCGAATTTGTCTCGAAGATTCGTAGTTTTGTCGCTTAAATGGTTTCAATTTCAATCGGCTATTGAAATTTGGAACGTCGTTATACTAACCACCAAAATATGTTAATCAAAAAAACCTGCAGCGGTTTACTGCTTTCCCTTCTTACTTCTCTTTCGATTTTTGCCCAATCTCCTTTTACCATTCAAGGGAAATTACGCGATAAACAGGCGCCCGTAGAATTTGCAAATGTGCTTTTGTATGAACAATCCGATACGGTCAAATTACTTAAAAGTGCCGTTTCTGATAGTTTGGGTCAATTCAAATTGACAGCTTCCAACGGGACCTACCTGATCAAATTTCAAATGATGGGTTATGAAACCAAGCGTATAGCGTTCCGCGTTCAAGAAAATACAGATTTGGGAACGATGATGCTGACCGAGGATAATCGCTTACTCGCTTCCGTAGAAGTTGTTTCTCAAAAAGAGCTCGTTCAAAAAACAACACAAGGATTTATCATCAAAGCCAAAGATAATTTGACACAAGCCGGCGGTTCCGCGACGGATTTATTGAAGTCAGTACCCACTGTTGTCGTGGATGCTGACGGGGCAATTACCGTTCGTGGAAAAGGTCCGCTGATTTTAATTAACGGTCGGACTTCAGGTATTACTTCGACAGATTTAATTCCGGCAAGTAGCGTGGAGAGTGTCGAAATCATCAACAATCCTTCAGCGCAATACGATGCGGATTCTGAAGGTGGGATTATCAATATTAAGTTGAAGAAAGTGACTACGGGCGGGACGAATGTGATGGCGTCCATCGGGGGTGGCATGGGTGCAAAGGCAAGGGGAAGCTCTGCGTTTAGCATTAATCACCAGTCGGGGAAATGGAACATCGGTTTGAATTACGACATGAAATATTCAGAACGTACCCGTGCCGCGAATACGACGCGGACGAGTTTTAATCAGCCTTTGAATTATTTGTTGACGCAAGGCCGTCAGGATAATCGGACGGAACAAACGCAAAATCTTAAATTGAACATTGACTATGCGGCATCGGATCGCGATGTGATTAACTTGGAGTTTATTGGAAATTTGGAAGGACAAGATAATGATGAGACTTTGACTTCGCGTTTCGCTTCGCAATGGGGCTCGTTTACCTCGCGCAATCGCCGGGAATCTTTTGAGGTAGAAAAGGCTCTTGTTGGGGAATTTGCTTTTACCTATGCGCATCAATTTGCAAGCAAGGGAGAGAAAATCGTTTGGAATGCGAGCACGTCGATTGGGAAAGAAAATCAGGATACGGACATCATCACAAATTCGCAAAACGAATCGGGATCTTCTTTGGGAATGCCTTTTATGCAGCGGACTTACAGTTATCAAAAACCACAAACGACGAATCTTAAGGTGGATTATGTGAAGCCGCTTTCAGAAAAAGTGAAGCTTGAAACGGGGTATAAAGGTATTATTCGGTCCACGAATATTGATTACCAAAATCAGACTTTGGTCGGCGGAAACTATGTCAAAAATGCGGCCTTGAGTAATGTATTTGATTTTCAGGAGCAGGTGCATGCGGCCTATGTGCAAATCAAATCGGAGCCAAGTAAAGCTTGGAAATACGATATCGGTTTGCGTGCGGAACAGGTGAATAATTCGGGATCTTCGGTTTCCAATTCTAGTATTTCGTTCCAGCGGAATTATTTCAATTTATTCCCTACGGCAAATTTGGCCTATTTTATGAATCCTTCGGATTTTGTGAAATTCAGCTATAGCCGACGAATCAATCGCCCCGGTTTGGGCGAATTAAATCCGATGATGGATATTACGGACTCTTTGAATCAACATGGCGGGAATCCTTATTTGAAACCCGAATTAGTGCATGTGATGGAATTAGGGTATAACAAAGAAGGGGAAGGTTGGAGTCTTTCGAGTAGTGCATTTTATCGATTATCGAATAATGTAATTCGGACGGTGATTGAGATGAACCCGAATGGGGTCGCGATTACCACTCCGCAGAATATTGGGAATGCCTCTACGCTCGGAATTGAAGAGATTTTCAATTGGTTCCCGACGAAGTTTTGGTCGGTAAATACGAGCGTTTCCCTCTTTAATCAAAAATTGAGCGGGAGTGCGGGCAATACGGATGTGGCCAACGACGTGTATAGTTGGTATACGAAGGTTGTGAATAATTTCAATCTTTCGAAGAATACGAAACTACAGGTCTTTGGTGCCTACAATGCTCCTACAGCGATGGCACAGGGAACGAGAAAGGCCGTATATAATGTTGATTTAGGCTTTCAGACCAAAATTTTACACGGCAAAGGCGGTCTCGGAATTGTAATTAGCGACGTATTTAACATGCAAAGTACGGGCTGGAATATCAGCGCGCCGTCGGATTTTAATTTAGTTCGAACAATGAAAGTTGACACGCGTGCCGTATTCGTCACCTTCGCCTATTCTTTTGCGAACATCTTTAAAGAGTCCTTGCTCGAGAATCAATTTTCGAATGATTAGAAATCACAATATTAAATATCAATTAAATGATAATTACTTTGATTTTGCTCAATGAAATTAAATATATATTTGTCGCACTTTAATTGCGACTTCTATGAAAGCAATAAGAATACGAAAAAGCAATAGTCTTTTAAAGGATGATGGTTTCGTATTCATTAAAGTGTCTCGAATTCTGAATTATGAAATCTCGCATGATCCTCTAAATAACCTAGTGGTTATGCAGATTTTTTTTGATTATGAGTGTGAAGCCATTCGCTTAGAAAGAGTAATGACCTTGAAGGAAAAGAATAAGTTTTTGCATTCTTGGAATCTATTTATCATGAACTTGGATTATTTTTTTGATTTGGCAGATTTTAAAAGAATCGTATAAATCTAGTCCAATGATTATGGGTTGACTTCCATTTCAAAGGGTCCCGCTGGTAAACCTGTGTCATTCGTTAGGTTCCCTTCCGGATTATCCGACCAGTCGTATCTTACATAAACGGGCACTTTTATTTCATCGGAAGAAACGATGACTTTGTTGTTTTCGATGGAGGCTTTGGCCCAAACAAATTTGCGATCCTTTCCCGCGATGGCGAAATATTGCAATTCGTTTTCATCGCGTTTGTCGATTTTTAATGGTCCGCCTTCAGGGTTAAATTCCAATTCAATATTGTTTTCCTTTCTTGTCGCCTTTGCGATTTGCGGCCCCACGGGTTCCTGGGTCACGGCGTCAGCAAAGCGTTCGCCCAAAGGCTTTTTACGTAAAGGATGAATGTCATTCCATTCGCCGAGGTCAAGTGCTACGACCATTCGACTGTTGGGAATCTCGCCCGCTGCCTTTCGTTGCGCCTCGCGTAATTGTGCCCAATTGCTTTCAACCGGAAGAAATTGTCGGTCGCCAAATCCCGGTAATTGTGCATAGATAAATGGCAATTCGGACTGTTGGAATTTCGTTCGCCAGTTCACGGCCAAAGCCTTTAATAACTCTTTATAATCTTGAGATTTGCCGGTATTGGATTCCCCTTGGTACCACAAGATTCCGCGTAGGCTATATGGAATAAGCGGCGCAATCATGCCATTATACAAGGCCGTTGGGCTATACATCTGCGCGGTTGAAACCTCTGGATTGGGATTCCATACGGCGCCCACTTTATATTGCCATGAACCTATCAGTGAAAGGCTTTCATTGCCTAATTGCAGTTCGTAGCGTTTGTCGGGCACAAAACCCCCTTTGCCTGCTTGGTTGCTCACGCGAATGACAAGGATGTTTTTCCCGGGTTGTAAAACACCTGGTTTGACTTCGTAGCGACGGGGTGGATATTGGTAGGTAATATTCCCGATTCGCGTACCATTTACATACATTTCATCGGCATCGACAATCCGACCCATAAAGATTTTGGCAGGTTGATTGGATTGTTCGGCAGTCAGTTCGATTTCTTTTCGGAACCACACCACGCCATTGAGATTGCTGAGTCCTTGATCTTCCCAAAATCCAGGAATGAAGTAGTTTTTCCATCCTTGTGGCTGGTAATTTGTTTCGAACCATTTGACGGATTCTGTTAATCCCTTGTCGGGCAATGATTTGCTAAGCGCTGCAGTTGGTTGGGCTGTCGAGGTATCTTGTTGGTAGGCTGGGAATTGTTTTAATTGGTCCAAGCTTAGCCACGATTCGATAGGCGAGCCACCCACGCTGGCATTGATGATGCCGATAGGTAAGTGCGTTTTTTCAAATAGTTTTTGGGCAAAGAAATAGGTGACCGCACCCATGCTGAGGACGCTTTGGGGATTGGTTTCTTGCCAAACGCTTTTCGGCAAATCGGTTTTTTCCTGCATCTTGCTGGAGACCGTTGGGATGAAAAAATTACGTATCTGTGGATATTGGGCCTTTTTGATTTCTTCGGAATACAATTCTTTCACCCGTTCCATGGGCAAAACCATGTTAGACTGTCCCGCACACAACCACACATCGCCCCAAAGTACGTTATGTATCAGGACTTCATTGATGCGAATATCAAAAGGCCCTCCTGCTGCAAATGCAGGTAATTGCACCTTCCATTTCCCGGTTTTGTCGGCCTGCGTTTTAATGACTTTATTTCGGGATTCAATTCGGATTTTTTCCATCGGACTTGCCCAACCCCAGATGGTCGTGGGCTTGTCGCGTTGCAAGACCATGTTATCGCCGACCAAAGCAGGAAGTTTGATCTGGCCGAATGCCAGTTGCGTTGTGAGAATTAACATGAGGAAGTACCCATTTTTCATAGAAATATTATTTATTTGCTCCCATAACTAAAAAGGAAATTTATGAAATTCTATTTGAGCATTCTATTCTTATTGGGAATTAATCTAGTTGTTGGCGCAAAACCCCAACGCCTCAAGCATGTGGTTACGATTACTTTTACAGCCAAGGCAACATACGCTCAAATCAAGGAGATCGATGATTCATTTCGAAGCTTAACAAAATTATCCGTTGTGAAAGGATATGATTGGGGGACTGTGGTGAATCAAAAGGATGTGACATTGCGCCAGCACGTATATGCGTTCACGTTTGACCAAGCATCTGATTTAGAGGTATATGCGAAGTCCAAAGAGCATCAAGCACATATTAAAGTGGGGGCGGATATCACTGCTGGGGTGAGTGCGATTGATTATTTATTGAGCGAATAGATTTATCAGTTTGCCGTTCAAAATTATGATTCCCAGCCTGTACCTTTGGCAATCCTCCAAGGTTTGCCAAAGGTAAGGGGGGGGCAAAGGTTATTGGCCTCCTAAATGAGGGTGGTTATTCTACAACAAACACATATTTCCCGCTCGCTAATTCCTGCACAAACGAATCGCTCGTTGCTTTCCATTTACGTGTTCCTTCCGTGATGCGCGTGCCAACTTTCACCGGCAAGGTCAATTGGGCCGAAGTGTTAGCTGGCACTTCAAGCGTATAAGTTACCCGACCGTTTTTCACTTCCCAACCGCTGGCAATCTTTCCATACATACTGGAAATATGCCCTTTGGCATGCGTTAATACGCCTGTCGGATCTGGAATCGGGCGTAAATAGAAATGTTTGAATCCTGGAGAGTCGATATCGCGCTGAATGCCCAACGAATGATTGTACATCCAGGCCGCCACCGCGCCAAACGAATAATGATTAAACGAATTCATGCTGTTATTTCCTCCAAATCCATTCTCCACCGTGTACGAATTCAAGCGCTCCCAAATCGTCGTCGCCCCATTCGCCACCGAATACAACCAAGATGGATAGGTCTTTTGCGTTAATAAGCGATAAGCTTCGGCATGTTGGCCATTTGCGGCTAACGCCTCACTGATGGACGCCGTTCCTATAAACCCTGTCATCAAGGAATAGGGTGGACGCGCCACACCGCCATCATCTGTATTCGATCGCTTCACTGTCTCCACCAATCCCGCGACCGCGAATGGTTTATTCGTCGCATCGAAAATGCCTAATGCCAATGGAATGGCATAGGAAGCTTGCGTATCGACCAACTGGCCTTTGTCGGTTTTCCCCGTAACAGCGGCAGCATTCGGCGGGCCCATGGTCGCCGCTTTTACGCCCGATTTCACCGTTTTATGCGTTATGTCATCCATGTAAATAGCATTGAATAAGGCCTTCCGAGCAGCAGCTTTTTGAGCATAATTCTTTGCATCTTCCGCAATGCCTAATATCCCCGCAACCTTCACCATAATCTCGTAATTATAGGCCTGGTAGCTCATCCAAAAAGCAGTATTGTCATTCTTGTTCCCCTCTGGGCTCAACCAATCTCCAAGTGGCCCCTCGTTCAAAATCCCCTCCGGGTTCTGTTTGGTCTCCAAAAAGGCCACATAACGCTTCATCGCATCATAATGTTCTGCTAATAATGCCTTGTCGCCATATTGCTGATAAGTTTCCCACGGAATCACAATTCCTGCACTTCCCCAAAGCGTCCCTCCAAATCCTCCGCCCATCGGCGCAACATCCGTGAATCGTCCATCCGCTCGTTGTACATCCCGCATGCCTTGCAAATGCCGACGCAAGAAATTGTTGACAGGTGCTAAATAAGTGGCCGTTTTGGAGAAGACATTGATGTCCCCCGACCAGCCCATCCGCTCATTTCGAGCTGGAGTATCTGTAGGAATGGACAAGAAATTTCCACGCATCGACCAGGTAATGTTGGTCCATAATTTATTGACCATCGGGTCTGAGGTCTCGTAAGACGAAGAAATTTCGCTGATCGACGATAGCACAATTCCCGCCACTTGTGGCAACGCAGGTGCCTGATCGACTCCCGTAATTTCTAAATAACGATAGCCATGGAAGGTAAAACGGGGCTGAATGTATTCATCGCCACCTTTCAATACATAAATATCTTGTGCCAAAGCAGCGCGAATGTTCTCCAACATGATCATCCCCTTTTGCGAAGCATATTCGACTAAATCTGGGTATAACATTTCCGCATAGCGCAAGGTAATGACCTGTCCAGCCTTTCCGTTTGGAATGAAAATTTTGGGAAAGCCCACCATGTTTTGCCCCATGTCATAAACGAAAACGCCTTTGCGGGGTTCTTGAATCGACTGCGCCTGCAAAACTTTGCGAACTTGTACGCGATCGTCCAACTGCCCGCTTAATTTCATGTGGCTGTAGTCCATCGATTTGTCCAAAAAGGCAGTTCCCTCTAGCGCAATCGCAGCTGCCGCTTTCCAGTTTTTGTCGCTGTAATCCGCTGTTGCCCAACCCGCAATCGCGGCATCTTTTTGTGCATCGTACACTTCTCCTTGAAAGAAGCTTCCCACACGAATGGGTCCGTCGTTATAGCTTTTCCATTGCGACGGATTCGTATGGATTACTTGTTCGCTGCCGTCGGCATATTCGATTATCAACTGGGCCAATAAGGATTGTCGGTCTCCAAAATAGTTCCAACTATCCCCGCTATAGGTAATATTTCCTGACCACCAGCCTTCGCTCAACCACGCGCCCCAGGCATTTTCGCCAGATTTTAAAAGGGAGGTCACGTCAAAACTTTGGTACTGATGCGTCTTGTTGTACTGGGTTAAGCCAGGGTTGAAATAGTCGTCGCCCACGCGTTTTCCATTCAAATACAATTCATAAATCCCTCGGGCCGTTGCGTAAATACGTGCCTTTTTGATGGCTTTTCCTTGCGTGGAAAATTCGGTTCGCAACATGGGCGCGGCGTGCTGGCTCGGATTTGCGATTGCCATCGTTCCACTGACCTGGAACTGTTTTCCATCCCAACCGGGCCATAATTTTGGGTTATCAGCTGCCGCAAAAAGTTTATTACTCGGCTGGCGGAAATTCTTGATGAATACCTCGGAGAAATAAGCCGTTTCACCTGCGGGCACCTGAAAGCCGATTTCGGCCAACATCGGATAGGAGATGAAATTATTTCCCACACCGACCGGATTTAAATTGAATCCTGAAGGGGCGAAAGGACTTGCGTTTTTGGGACTTGGGTTGATTTTATGGTCCTTATCGGCCTGATCGATGTACACATCATACACCCCAAAATTACAAGTCGCGAAGAACGTATGTGCTTGATATTGATTGACATTAGAAAGCAGATTTGTTGGAATTGCGAATCGATATAAAGGCTTATTTGCTTGATCTTTGGGGTCATAACCTGCGCGAAAGACATTGAAAAAGGCTTGTGTGCTATCTGAGATATCTAGCTCAAATCGAATGTAGGCTTCGTTTTTGGCACTCGCCACACCTTGAATATTGAGGTTTTTATTCTGCAAACGAGGGTCATTTGCGCCAAAAACAAAGGAAGCTTTTTTCGAATGGGAAGCCTCGTCCAACTGAACTTTGTATTGAAATTTATAGACCGAAAGATAATTGCTGTAGAGTGGCAAATCGTTGGATCCAATCCATTGCGCATCGTTCCAGCCGCTATTTAATAGCCCCGTTTCGAAGGATGAATTGGCGAATATGAGTCGGTTTTTTTGGTCCCAAACCTGCACTTGCCAAGTATATTTTTGGCGTGCTGTTAACGCTTTTCCGGCATAAGAAATACCGATGGAAATATCCGATTTGACTTTTTGGCTATCCCAAACCAGGTTTTGCTTTTCGTCTTTGACTTGAATGCGGTAGGCGCTTTGTTTATCTCCCCGAGTAGTGGAATTGCTTAGCATTTGCCAGGAGAAACGCGGTTTACTTTCGTCCATTCCCAGAGGCTGATTTTGGTATTCCACCTGGAGTTTGGTGAGGCTGACCTGAGCGAAGCTGGAAAGACTTAGCAGGGTCAGGCAAATGATTTGGGCAAATTTCATGTTCAATCGGTTTATAAATCGAATGTACGGAAATTAACGAGAAGGAGTATCCCTAGGCGGGATAGGATAGTTGGCCGCCTACCAAATCCCCAGGTTAAAACCTATAGAGCCCCAGACTAAAGTCTGGGGTTATAAGTATTTGCGAACCTTTAACCAATTCTCAAAATCCACCGTCCAGTTATCACTCGCCGTATTGTTTTTTCGCATGCCAAATCCGTGACTTCCATTTTCATACACATGCAATTCACTCGGTTGTTTGGCGGCAGTCCAGCGTTCAAATAGTCGGATGCTGTGCGGAGCAAAACCTAAATTATCATCGGCAGCCACGGCGATGAAAGCCGGAGTCACTGCGTTTGGCATCTCTTTACCTGTCACCGCATCCGCATAATGGTAGATGGGCGCGATGAAATTCGGTTTTAAGTTTTGGGGAGCGCTTAGTAGTACATTCATGGTTAAGGTACCGCCGGCTGAGAAGCCCATGAAGCCCATTTTGTTCGGATCAATGCCAAGTGTTTTGGCATTCGCTTTAACATATTTAATGGCTTCGATGCCATCTTGCGTGGCCATCTCCACGACGGGGGCATTGATTTCGTCGAGCTTTTTGAAGTTATTCATCAAAGGCATTAGTGCCGCGAAAGGATTTGGACCATTGGATTTTACGACGCGGTAGGTGAGCACGAAAGCCGTAATTCCGCGTGCGCTAAGCCATTTGGCGACATCGTGTCCTTCGGAATCGATGGACAAAATATGGAATGCGCCACCTGGAGCCACGATGATGGATGTTCCATTTCCTTTTCCCGGCGCTGCGTGATAAATGGTCAGCGTCGGTTCAGTCACATTGTACAACATCCGATTATTCGGCATGGGCGTGAATTCCTTCACTTCCCAATTCCAGTTTTCGGATCCTGGAGCTTTGCCCGGATAGAGTTTAATGACTTGTTGGCCAAATGCCGATAGGCTTAAAAGTAAAAATGCTAATATTTTCATGTATTGAATATAGATATTGTATCAAGATTAGACAATATTAAGAATGTTTCTATATTTGCCATATTGTAAACCCTTAAAATCTATTTTTATGAAAAAGATTCTTGCATTTGTTTTTGTTTTAACGACTTTATTTTCCGTTTCTTCATTCGCTAAGCAACCAGACCCAACTGATTTTTTTGCTGGGAAATGGAAAATTATGGTTGCTGGTACTCCCAATGGCGATGTTACGTTTGCCACGAATTTAATTAGAAAAGACGGTGTCTTGACTGGCCAATTAAAAATTGTTGGCGACGATTCATTACCCCTTGTTGATATCTCTAAAGTAGAAGATAGTAGTGATAAAGTTGTCATCTATTTTACTATTCAAGGATATGATGTGAACGCGGAATTAAACAAGGTTGATTCAGACAATTTGAAAGGAAGTTTAATGGGTATGTTTGAAGCAAAAGGAACACGCGTTAAAGAATAATCGGCTTTTGGCTGATTGAAAAAATATAGCCATGAAAATCGCAGGAAAAGTATTCTTAGTTACGGGTGCCGGAAGTGGCATGGGCCGTGAAATGACACATCAGCTTATTGCCAAAGGAGGAAAGGTTGCAGCCTTGGATATTCATTTGCCTCAATTATTGGAGACCCAACAGATTTGTTCGGGAGGTGCGGCGAATTTTTTGGCTTTGGAAGTGGATATTACGGACCGTGCTAAGGTGCTTGCACTGCCAGAGCAGGTAATTAAGCATTTTGGGCAGATTGATGGCATCATCAATAACGCCGGAATCATTCAGCCTTTTGTGAAGGTGAAGGACTTGAGTTTTGATCAAGTGGAGCGTGTGATGAACGTAAACTTTTACGGATGCGTGAATGTTACGAAGGCTTTTCTCCCACATTTATTAGAACGTCCTGAGGCGCACATTGTGAATATTTCGAGCATGGGTGGTTTTTTACCTGTGCCGGGCCAAAGTATTTATGGCGCAGCGAAAGCCGCGGTTAAATTATTTACTGAAGGCTTGTTTGCGGAATTGAAGGATACATCTGTCCGTGTTTCGGTGGTATTTCCGGGGGCAATTGCGACGAATATTACAGCAAATTCAGGCATCGAAATGCCAAAGGCTTCCTCGGGTTCATCGGGGATGAGCGCCTTGGCGGCCAACGAAGCCGCGCGTATCATTTTGCACGGCATGGAGACGAATCAATACCGAATATTGGTTGGCTCGGATTCCAAATTCCTGGATTTTTTATGCCGTTTAGCTCCTGAATATGCGACAAACTTCATCGCAAAAAAGATGAAGGCGCTCTTAGGATAATTATCAATTTCTTGAACTTTTTCCTATATACCTTTGCCAAACCTTGGAGGATTGGCAAAGGTAATTAGGCCTTAAAGGTCTCAACCATCGTCAGCGCCCGATCGATAATCTGGTGCATATCATAATACTTGTATTCTCCCAAGCGTCCCCCGAAAAATACTTGCTCCTCCTGATCCGCTAATGCACGATATTGCTGGAACAAATCATTATTCACCTGATCATTGACCGGGTAATATGGCTCTGTCACATCCGCCTTGTAAGGCTCCGGATACTCGTAACTAATCCAGGTGCTCGGGGTCTCGTTAAATTCAAAATGCTTATGTTCTATAATCCGCGTGTACGGAATTTCTGCCTCCGTATAATTCATCACGGCAACACCCTGGTGATTCGGATATTCGTGTTTGACATGATCGAAACGCGTTGTTTTATATTCTAATTCACCAAATTGATAGTCGAAATACGAGTCGATGGGACCGGTGTAAATGACCTTATTCGCCATCGCATTGTAGGTCGATTTATCTGCCAAATAGTCCACCCCCAAACGAACCTCAATGCCCTCCAATAATTTTTCGAATATCTGCGTATAGCCTCCTTCCGGAATACCTTGATAACGGTCATTGAAATAATTCGTATCAAAAGTAAAACGTACCGGCAAACGCTTGATGATTTCCTTCGGAAGCTCCTTGGGATCCTTCATCCATTGTTTTGCGGTATAACCCTTGATGAGTTTTTCGTAGATGTCTTTGCCGACCAACTTAATCGCTTGCTCCTCCAAATTTTTGGGTTCACCTTGGATGTCCTTCCCCTGTTCGGCAATAATTTGTTGTGCTTCAGCCGGTGTGTTTACATTCCACAACTGCTTGAAGGTCCACATATTAAACGGCAAAGCGAATAATTCTCCTTTGTAATTGGCAATCGGCCGATTCGTGTAATGGTTGAATTTGGCATATTGATTAATCCAAGTCCAAACTTTTTCGTTCGAAGTATGGAAAATATGCGCCCCATATACATGCAAATGAATATCATCGCGCTTTTCCGTATAGCAATTTCCACCAATGTGATCGCGCTTCTCAATAACTAAACACGAATAGCCCTGATTCGTCAATTCTCTCGCACAAATACTGCCGAAAAAGCCAGCGCCAACAATCAGAAAATCATAAGGTTTTTGCATGAGCAAGGGTTTATTTGGGCTGTAAATTTAGCTATTTTTCACAAGCCTTTTCTAAATCGGCAATGATGAATTTTGACATTTGTAAAAAGGCGTAGGTTGCTTTGGGTGCGGTCACCGGATTCGACATGAATTTACCCAAACAACTTGGAACTACCTGCCACGAAACGCCGTATTTATCCTTTAGCCAACCACATTTTCCGGGAGATCCGCCTGCTGTCAGATGATCCCAAAAATAATCAATTTCTTCCTGTGTATCCACAACAATGACTTGCGAAACTCCTTCCGAAAACGAAAACGCATGCATGTGCGAACTATCCATCGCCCCAAAAGTCTGCTTATTTAACTCAAATTGTGCATAATTTAAATGGCTCGCGACATCCGCGCCACCTTCCCCATAGGGACTCAAATGTACGGTTTTGGAGTTGGGGAAAATCGACGTGTAATAGGCAATCGCCTCCGCAGCCTTCCCATTATTATCTCCCGTAAACATCATGCTGGGATACACTCGATCCCCGCTGACATGGTCCAGCATCAATTGCCAGTTCACGCCATATTTGTCGGCAACCCACCCATATTTACTACTCCAAGGATAGGTATTTAATGGCATCATGATGTTACCTCCCTCGATGAGTTGCGCCCATATCCGATCAATCTCCGCCTCATTGGCTGCATTGTAGAAAAAGGAAATCGACGGGTTAATTTTATACTCAGGTCCGCCATTCAGGTGCATGAAGCGTTTCCCGGCGAGTGAGTAATTCACGGTGAATGGATTTTCGGAAATCAATTGGATATCGGGAAAGACCGATTCATAAAAGGTAAATGCGTCTTTGGCTTGCTTATCAAACCACAAACAAGTCATGATGGGATGGTTCATATGGATTTAGCTTTAAAACTCCAGGTAAATGTAAATTCGGCGACAATGATGCCTTCTAAATTTTTGCCAATGGCCTTGGATGTCAGTTTGACTCCTTCGCCCGTTCGGACGGTTTCGTCCACGGCAGCTTCCATGGCCTTGCCATCTTCGCAAGTGAAAAAGATAGTTCCCGTTGCTTTTTTGACGAAGGTGGCTTCTACTTTTTCTACCAACATACTCACTGCCGGTTTCCGATTGTGAACTTGGGCATACGCGAGCATTCCGCTACTCATTTCAGCCGCCATCGCTTCTACCGCGAAATACATGGATCGGAAGGGGTTTTGATTAAACCAAGATAATTTAACCCGAACGGTGCAGGATGCTTCATCAAAATGATGAATATTTAAGCCTGACCAAAAAGCCGCCGATAGGTTTTTGAAGATAAAAAACTTGAATAATACAGGCGTGGTAATGATGCGTTTAAACGCGCTGAAATTAGGATTCATAGCTTGGTGTTTGGGACGATAAATGTAGGGCTTTTCGTTGCATTTTAAAAATGATTTCCCCGTTCGATTTTTGACCCATTGGGTCCCAACCCTTGTGACGATAAAATGCCTCCGCGCGCGTTCCGGGTTCTGTTCCTAAAATCAATTCGGTTTGTCCCGCTGCAAAATAGGCACCAACCATCGTATCATGTAAGCCCGACCCAATTCCCTTTCCTTCGAAATCGGGGTCAACAAAAATGGCCCAAACTTCGCCTGCTTCTAAATCCAAAATCGCAAAACCCTTTATTTGCTCTGAATCTTCATATACCCAAGCGGCTCCTTCTTTGGTCAAATATGGGATGTAATCGGACTCTTGTACTGCCAAAGGATTCGTCAAAACGTTTTCCCTCACAGCCATGCGGATGCGGTGCATGGCAGGAATGTCCGTGATGACAGCTTCTCTAATAAACATAGGGGATGAGGGATTTTACTTGTTGGGAATACGTCCGATAAGATTCACCATATTGTTCGCGTAATTTTTGCTCCTCTAATCTACTTCCTATCCAGATGTAGGCATAGCTAATGATGAGGATGGTCAACATATGGCTAGACGGGAAAAGCAGGTACAGTCCTGCGATGAAAATAATTGTTCCAAAATACAGGGGATGTCGGACATAACGATACATTCCTGAGACAACTAATTTCGTCTGATTTTCGGGTACAAGTCCTACAAATTCCCTCAGGTTAAACGCTCGAAAAGCGAGTATAATCAAGATGAATCCCGTGACGCTAAGGATTATTCCCAGATGGATGTTGAGGGCTTGAGAAGCTTTTGGCAGGCTAAGTACGAGCAATATGCCTAAGCCCAGAATTGCAATGATATTGTATACGATTCGGTAATAGGTGAAAAGATTTGGCCAGGTTTTGGAAAAATAATACTTCACTCCTGTGCTTGCTAAAAAGCTATGGACAAAGAAATAGAAGAGCCAAGCGCAAATCAGAAGCCACTGCATATTCGTTCGAATTTTATCAAAGCTAAATCCTTTTTGATAAAATATTCTCATGTTTGCTAAGAACCTTTTAAATTCACATGTCAAGGTAAAACCTATTTATGCAACGAAGAAAATTTATCCAATGGTCATCCTTGGTTAGTTCCCTATCTTTTTTTTCTGCCAAAGCGGAAACCCATGCGATTCCGCAAAATGACCGCGCCTATTGGGTAAACTTGCTCGACAAAATCGCCGCACCCATTTTGAAAAATATGTCCAAAGGGGAACTGCGCAAAAACATGATCATTGCTTACAGCCCAACCTGGGATCATCGCGCCTCAGATGTGGCGTACATGGAGGCTTTTGGTCGATTATTGATTGGGATCGGACCTTTTTTAGCTTTGCCGGATGATGTAAGTTCTGCCGCGGCACGTGAAGAGACAAATATCCGTAAGCGCATGAAGGAGCAAACCTTAGCGTCACTTGCACATGCAGCGAACCCTTTAAGTCCGGACTATTTGTATTGGGGTTCGCCTACTTCCAAACAGCCGCTCGTGGATGCGGCCTTTATCGCACAAGCCTTTCTGATAGCTCCCGGGGCATTATGGGAACCGCTGTCTGCGGAGACGAAAATGAATTACATTCGGGAGTTTACGACAATCCGACAAATCACGCCGCCCAATAACAATTGGGTCCTGTTTGCCGCTACGATTGAGAGCTTTTTACTTTATATAGGGAAGCCTTTTGATGCCGCGCGCATCGATCAGGCGATTGCCAAAATCCAATCCTGGTATGTGGGGGATGGCTGGTACAAGGATGGCGAGAAATTTCATTTTGATCATTACAATGGCTTCGTAATTCATCCCATGTTGATCGATGTCATGCGGGTTAATTTGGCCAAAGGGCGTTTATCTCAAGTCGATTTTGATTTAGCCTATAAGCGGATGCGTCGCTATGCGAGTTTTCAGGAACGCTACATTTCCCCTGAAGGAACTTTTTTGGTGGTTGGCCGCTCGTCGACCTATCGGGTGGGGCTTTTCCAACCGCTTGCGAAACTGGCCCTAGAAAATGCTTTGCCGGAAGGCGTGAGTTTAGCGCAAGTTCGTTCGGCCTTGACTGCCGTATTTAGACGCGTTTTTGTCTCGTCGACCTTTGACCGAGATGGTTGGTTGACCTTGGGCTTGGTGGGAGCGAATCAAACCAATCTTGCAGATTCTTATTCCAATACGGGCAGTATGTATTTGACCTCTGCGGCCTTTTTGCCTTTGGGATTACCCGCGAATCATGCTTTTTGGACAGATCCTGATGCGGATTGGACACAGAAGAAGGCGTGGACGGGTCAAGTATTTCCGAAGGATTATGCGGTCGACTATTAAGCTTCACCCCCCCCTTACCTTTGGCAAACCTGGGAGGATTGCCAAAGGTAGCGCTGCGGGAATAAAAATCATTCAAATAAACTGATAAAATAACATGCTACAAGAACTTATTGCCTTATACGATCGGGATTTAAAAGCACTTCGAAAAGAGATTGAATCATATAGTGAAGATGCACGTATTTGGCAATTAGCAGATGGCATCAATAATCCGGGAGGAAATGTATTCTTGCACCTGATGGGGAATCTCAATACGTTTTTTGGTGCCGTCTATGCGAACACGGGCTATGTCCGCGACCGACCATTAGAGTTCTCCGCGCGAGATATTCCTAGAACGACATTATTGAAGATGTTGGATGAAATTCATCCCATCGTGCTCCAGGTGTTGCGGGATTTCCCGGTGAATAAATTAGGGGACATTTACCCGATTCGAATCTTTGATGAAGAGAAATCGAATGGCTATATTTTTATCCATTTGGAGACACATTTAGCCTATCATTTAGGCCAAATAAATTACCATCGTAGACTATTAGATTGCTAGTCCCCCGCACCGTACCTTTGGCAATCCTCGCAGGTTTGCCAAAGGTAAAGGGGAAAAATGACATGATTGAAAACTAAACTGATAAACACATGAAAAAATTCTTTAAAATTCTCGGCTGGACTTTCCTCAGTATTATCCTCTTGCTTTCTGTTGCCATGGGAACCTTTATGTACAAAGTGAAGTACGGATTTCCGGTCAGCTATGAAACGGAAAAACCCGCGATTCAATTTCCTGCAAATCAGTCCGCCATTTTGGTCTTCACCAAAACCACCGGCTTCCGTCACGCAGAATCCATCGACGCCTCCATTCCTCTCTTGAAAGAGCTGGGTAAAAAGCACGACTACTTTATCTACGAAACTGCCGATGGCGGGGTCTTTAATCCCGAACAATTGAAGCAATTCAGTTTGGTGATTTTTGATAATTCCACGGGACGCGTGTTGAATGACGACCAACAAACCGCGCTGGAAAAATATGTAGAAGAAGGCGGTTCTTTGATGGGAATTCACGGCGCAGGGGATGATTCACACCGCTGGGAATGGTATGAAAATAACCTCTTAGGGGCTAAATTCTCGCATCATCCCTTGAATCCGCAGTTCCAACAAGCCGATGTGCGCATGTCGGAAAATGTCGATTCCTTGTTTTCGAAAAATTTGGTGAAGCAATGGAGCAATACGGATGAATGGTATGTGTTTTTTAATCAACCCAAAGATGTGACTGTTCTATATTCCATCAATGGTGACAAGATTATTCCCAATGGAAATATTCTTTGGACGACGGATAAGAACTTTGGCATGGGCGCGAATCACCCGGTGGCTTGGTACCGTGAAGTGGGCAAAGGAAAAACTTTCTACACGTCTATGGGACATTCCGCGGCTGTTTGGAAAAATCCAGATTACCTGAAACTGATCGAACAAGGCATCGCCTGGAGCATCCAAAAAAACTAGTCTAAATAAGGCAATAACTCTGCGCGCAATAATCCACTTCCTCCTCCATAATGTTGAAAGATTGGTTGGTTTACTTGCGCGCGGATCAATGCCTCATCTGTTTCCGAAACGCTGGAACTTAATAGGAGCAAATCAAAACTGCCGGCCAGCAGTTCCTCGACGTTTGAAAAAGTCACTGCTTCAGCCGCGTCATACTGATTAATCAATCGGACCAAAATGGCGACGATATCTGCATTTCCCCCGAAGACTGCGACTGTTTTCATAGCGATTAAAATTGCATGGGAACTTCCATCAACAAAATTTCTGCGTCGGCTGTCAAGGCTTTGAGTTCAAAAGCTTCAGCACCGCGAATACCTAATCCATCGCGTGGCGATAATGTTTGGCCATCGATTTCAAAACTTCCGGAAAGCACAAAGGCATAGACTCCATTCCCTGCTTTTTTGATTGCATAGTTTGTCTCAACATCTTGGTCAAATTTGCCCATGTGAAACCAAGCATCTTGGTGAATCCAAACGCCCGCATCCTCCGCATTCGGCGATAAGATTTGTTGCAATTGATTGTGGCGGTCGGCAACGTTCAGCGTAATTTGATCATAGCGCGGCGTCACATTTTTCTTGTTTGGGAACACCCAAATCTGTAAAAATTTAACAGTTTCGTCTTTGCTGTGATTGTATTCGCTGTGGTAAATTCCTGTCCCAGCGCTCATCACTTGAATATCCCCGTGACGAATCACCGCCTTATTTCCCATGCTATCTTGATGTTCCAAATCCCCTTCCAAAGGGATACTGATAATCTCCATGTTGTCATGGGGATGCTGGCCAAAACCCATGCCGCCCGAAACTGTATCATCGTTTAAGACACGCAACGCCCCGAAATGAATTCGAGAGGGATTATGGTAGTTGGCAAAACTAAACGTGTGATAACTCTGAAGCCAGCCGTGGTTCGCGGCTCCGCGGGAATCCGCAGCATGTAATTCGTAGGATTTCATATCGTATTTCTAATATTTAACAAAGCTAGTATTAATTTGTTTGGTGAAGCTTAAAATGTGGAATTTAGGCGTAGTTTTGGAGGAAACTTATTTTAACAAATGAACAACAATTCTGAAAACGCTTTTTTAGCGGGTCCGCGTTCCCGATGGCAAGAATTTTTATTCTCGTTGGAAGTTTTATTTCAATTCATCAAAGGTTTTCGAAACCTGCATTTTGTGGGACCTTGCATCACGATTTTTGGGTCTGCTCGTTTTTCGAAAGACGATGTTTACTATCAAACGACTGAAACACTCGCGAACAGATTAGGCAAGATGGGCTTCGCCATTATGACGGGCGGAGGACCAGGTATCATGGAAGCGGCCAACAAAGGTGCCAAAAATGCTGGGGCCTTGTCGCTCGGTTGCAACATTGAACTTCCTTTTGAGCAGCATCCTAATCCGTATTTAGACCGCATGGTCAACATTCGCTATTTCTTTGTGCGTAAGGAATTGTTACGTAAATATTCGTCTGGATTTGTCATCATGCCGGGCGGACTAGGAACCTTGGATGAGTTTTTTGAAGTGATTACCTTAATCCAAACAGGTAAGATGAAAAACTTCCCAGTCGTCGTAATGGGGCTGGAATACCACGAACAATTAATGCGTTATTTTGAGTCCTTGATTAAAGAAGCGACGGTCGGTTCGACCGATTTCCAACATATCTTATTCACGGATGATATTGCTGAGGCTGCCGAACATATTCGAAATTTTACGGAAATGTCTCCTGCAAAACATGCGCATTCTGATGCACCATTATGGATCCTAGGGGAAAGAAAAATAAATCGAAAAAAATGAAAATAAGCCTGATTTTTGTTTGCCTTTTCGCCATGAGTGGCATGGCACAGTCGGTTCAAGTGAAGACCCAAAAAGGGATTGTGGAAGGGGAAAAATTCGGATCTGTCCAACGTTTTTTGGGTATTCCATTTGCACAGCCACCGGTGGGCGATTTGCGCTGGAAAGCCCCGCAGGATTTGGCACCTTGGTCAGGAATAAAATCCACAAAAGCTTATGGACCAAGTCCGATGCAAGCGGAGCCTAAACCTTTTATGGTTTGGTCGGAGGAATATTTGATTCCCAAGGAACCTATTAGCGAAGATTGCTTGTATTTGAACGTTTGGAATGATTCGAAAGAAAAGGGCCCTAAGCCCGTTTTGGTTTATATTTATGGCGGAGGTTTCCGAAGTGGTGGCTCGGCTTGTCCCATTTATGATGGTGCAGCGACTGCCGCGAAAGGCGTCGTTTTTGTTAGTATCAATTACCGGGTGGGAACATTTGGTTTCCTAGCGCATCCGGAGCTTAGTAAGGAATCTGCTGCGGATGTTTCGGGTAACTTTGGTTTATTGGATATGATTTCGGCACTGAAATGGATCCAAGCGAATATCACTGCTTTTGGCGGTGATCCGAATCAGGTGACCATTGCTGGACAATCTGCCGGTGCATTCGCCGTGAACTATTTATGCGCTTCCCCTTTGGCCAAAGGGCTTTTCAAACGGGCCATAGCTGAGAGCGGAAGTGCGATGCTTTCAAGCCCTTTGCGTCCTGCGACGAATCAAGCCGCTGCGGAGGCGACGGGCGTAGCGTTTGCAACAAAATTAGGAGCAGAAAATCTCCAAGCCTTGCGTGCTAAATCGGCTAACGAAATATTAGCCGCCCCTGGTGGTTTATCGTCCCCTTATTTGGACGGCTATGTGGAACCGTTGAATATGCTTGCGGCTTATGCGGAAAATAAAGCAAATGATGTCGATTTGCTTGTTGGCTGGAATTCGGAAGATGTCGTAAGTAATCGGTGGTTGCCGGCACAGGAATACCAACAAAATGTGGCGAAAAAATATGGCCCCAAAGCGACAGAAATGCTGACTTATTACCCTGCATCCACTGACGCAGAAGCAGCGATTTCGCAACGAAATTTGAGTCGGGATGAGACTTTCGGAGCAGGTGTATTTTTCTGGGCCAAAACACAATTGAAACATGGGAAATCTCCCGTTTACCTCTATAATTTCAATCGGCAGATTCCTGGCGATACGCCCGAAACCCAAAATGGGGCATTCCATACAGGTGAGGTTCCTTATGCCTATGATAATTTGGGAAAAGTGCGGAGGCCTTATCAGGCGATAGATCGCCAACTTGCCAACTACATGTCGAACTATTGGGTCAATTTTGCCAAAACGGGAAATCCGAATGGGCAAGGTTTACCGGTTTGGCCACGTTTTCAAGCAGAGAATAACATGATGCAATTGGATGTGGAAACAAAGGCTACCACATTGAAAAATGTCAGAGCGCTTGAATTAATTGCGCAATAGATTTACTTTTTTAGTAAATCGCGAATCTCTTTGAGCAATTCTACTTGCGGGTCTTTTTTCTTTTCCTCTTTGGGGACATCAACTAAATTGACTTTGTTGATGGCCTTGATGATGGCAAAAAGTACGAAGGAAATTAAGACAAATTGAATGATGGCTGCGAGTGATTTGCCATATTTTACGGCACCCCAAGACAGTTTGTCTATGTCGGCAACGCCCGCTGCTTCAATGGCAGGCGTTAAGATTAACGGCGTGATGATGTCGGAAACGAGGGAATTAATGATGCTGGAGAATGCAGCTCCGATAACGACGGCGACTGACAATTCAATAACATTTCCTTTGATGGCGAAGGCCCTAAACTCTTTTATCCAATTCATGCGAGAAATCATTTATCGCTCAAAGATAATCGCTTATTTTGCACAAAAATACACATCATGAAAAACTATTTAGTCGCATTTTTACTACTCTCGTTTGCGAGCATGGCTCAAAAGCCTTTTGGAAAAATTAATCCGAGTCTTCCGATAGACACTTTAGCCGCATCTTGTGGTTCTTGTAACTTCAAGATGGCGAAAAAGGGATGTTTTTTGGCAGTTAAAAAAGATGACATTGCCTATGAGGTGAAGGGGACCGGATTAGACGATCACGGAGATGCTCATGCTGAAGATGGTTTTTGCATGGTAGTCCGTAAGGCTCGTGTTCAGGGCAAGGTAGAAAATGGCTTTTTCGTTGCAACGTATTTCGAATTATTGAAATAAAAAAACACCACGCGAATATCGGGTGGCGTTTCAGTATTAAACTTCATCAACAAACTAAATAACATGTTCTAAAGGCTTTAAAAGCATTATTTTACTCAAGTATTTTAGTACATTTGAAAGTTAATCCTAGTTAATATCATTTTATGAAAAAGGTTTTATTAGTAGCTACATCCGTAGCATTGTTTTCTTTCGCCGCAGAAAAATTTATTACGATGCGTATTCCAGAGCCAACGGTGAATTACCACTGGAATAATTTGAATAACATCAAGGCCATTGCTGATCAAAGTAATTTGCCTCATGCGCAGGTGAAATTCATCATCGCGTCGATCGATAGTCTTCAAAAAGACATGGCGAAAAATGCACGTTTGGATAGTACGATAGCAGCGCCTGCGGCAGTTCAAAAGAAAAAGTAATCATAAAGCCTTGTTGGGAAACCAGCAAGGCTAACATTTAGGGCACGAAGGTCAATTCAAATACAGAAGCTGGCTGAGATTGGCTATTGAAAGTGGGAATCTGAATCCCCGCGGATAGCACCCAGTGTTTACTGACATAGTAGGCTCCTCCAATGACTACTTCGCCCAAGCTGTGTTTTCCGCTGATGAAATCAGCTTGAAACAATAAGCGTTCTGCCCAAATATTTTGCTCTACACCCAGTTGGATTCCCAGCGATTTCAATGCGCCTTCATCTGTAAAATTTCGAGATTCTGGACCAAAATAATTATCGGATGTATAGTATAAGCCACCCACCCATTTGGTATGCGTATGTTCGTTGACATATACTCCATTCCCGTAGAGATAGGTGCCACCTTGGCCAACTTGCGTAAAGCCTGCCTGAGCTCCAAGTCCAATTTTGAAGTCTTCATGTAATTGGAAACTTTTCTGTGCATTCAGGGTGAAAAATGGATTATAGGGCTGCTCGGTGTGATTGGCGACAAATTTTTGTTGGTAGTCATAATTAACCCCCAATACATTAAAACCGATTTCAGTGTTATGACCAAGACCGTAACAAAAGGTACTTCCCGACTGGACGCCATTGGGAATAAAGTTTAATTGTTGTTGGAAAAACACCTTGTTATGCGGTGTGATATCTGAGCTTGGAACGTTGAAGAAATTTTGTTGGCCTAAAGTAGTAAAGGAAAGGAGCAAGCAAAATCCAATCCATTTGAACGAATTGTACATGTATTTTTTTAGCGGTTTTGTTTCGACACAAAGCTACAAAGCTTTTTCTGTTTTAGGCATAATTTGTCTATTTATCATCGCCTTGGGAGATTGAGTCGAGACATTACGCCGAAGAACATATATTTAAGTAGCTTGCCTGTCTAAATAAAAAACGATGCGTCAATTGTTTGTTTTTGTTGCCCTTGTGTTGATTGGATGTACTCAAAAAGATGGTGGGGGCAATAGCCTAGACCCTATGACAAATGCCAAATTAAGTTTTGGCACAAGCATTGATTTTAATTCGCCTGATAATTATGCGAATCAATCGAAACCTAGTTATATAACGAAAGATAACATTGGAGGAAACGGCATTATCGACAAACAAGCTACACTGGGTCGGATCCTGTTTTATGATAAAAACCTAAGTATTGATAATAGTATTTCATGTGCTTCGTGTCACAAACAAACATTTGCTTTTGGGGATACTGCGATTCAAAGTGCGGGAGTCTCCAATGGGAAAACGATACGACATTCGATGCGCTTGATTAATGCTCGATTCGCCAATGAAAGTAAATTTTTCTGGAATGAACGGGCAAGTAGCTTGGAAGTTCAAACGACGATGCCCATCCAAGATCATTTAGAAATGGGCTTTAGTGGACAATCCGGTCGCGGAACAATGGCGACCTTATTGACGAAATTACAAGCCATTCCGTATTATCCTGAATTGTTTACCTGGGCCTATGGCGATAATCGTGTTACGGAAACGCGCATGCAAAGTGCATTGGCGCAATTTGTCCGAAGTATTCAATCTTTTGATTCCAAATACGATGTGGGGAGAGCAATTACGGGGAATGACCAGGCTCCTTTTCCCAATTTTACCGCCGTGGAAAACCAAGGGAAAGCCTTGTTTCTAACTCCGCCTGTTTTTAATGCGAATAGCGAACGTGTGTCAGGGGGCTTTGGCTGCCAAGGATGTCATCAATCACCCGAGTTCGACATTGATCCGAACAGTCGGAACAACGGAATTATCGCGGTCATTGGAAGTACAGATTTTGATGTAGATGTGACACGAGCTCCTTCTTTACGGGATTTAACGAACGCACAAGGAGGCGTAAATACCCCGTTGATGCATACAGCAGGCGTAAAATGCTTGAACAATATGCTCAACCATTATAATGCCATCAATACACCGCCTCGGAATACGAATTTGGATCCCCGATTGAGACCGAATAACATCGGTCAAAAGCTTTTGATGACGGCTGATGAAATGACAGCTGTGGTGCAATTTCTACGGACGCTTTCGGGAAAGAATGTTTATGTAGATAAAAAGTGGTCAGACCCTTTTGTGAAATAAGGGGCTTAGCTTTTGCTTAGCAAACGGAACCCGCTTAGCATTTCAGAGGCTAATTTTTCCACATTGAAAATTTGGGCATTTCGTGCTGAGAATGTTTCAATGGCGCTTTGTTGTGCGGGCAAATCAAGCAAAAATTGTTGAACCTTCGCGATGTTCGCAAGGCTCGAAATATCTGAAAGAACCAAGCCATTTTTGCCATCAATCACCAAATCATTGGCGCAACCACATGCCTCGGTACAAATCACCGGCTTGTGTAATTCCTGCGCTTCATTGGCAACCATCCCCCAGGTTTCTGCCGTCGAAACAAGCATTAATGCCGTGGCATGTTGGTATAGATTTGCCAAATTCCCCCAAGCTACCGTCCCCAGTAAATGGACATTATCCAGTGCCTCAACTTCTTTATGATTGACTAAATCGGGGTATTGTGGTCCATTCCCAGCGACGAGCAAGTCGATGGGTACATGCTTCATGAGCTGCAACAAAGCAGGTAGATTTTTTTCGGGTGATAGTCGGCCCACAAAAAGCAAATAAGGTTTTGGATGTGGTTTTACCGAATCCTCCGATAAGGTGTTCAGAAAGGCCGTTTTATCGAATGCATTTAAAAAGCTTAGGATTTTTCGCTTGCTGACACCGGCTTGAAAAAGGAATTTATTCGTGTTGAGACCATAGGAAAAAAAGCCATCGCACAGGTTAATTAAGATACTCTTATAGCGGGTTTTCAGTGCATGGAGTAGCGAATTTCCGCGTGCCGACAAATTTTCAATGGACTCGACAGTCATGATTGTTCGGATTCCAAGGCTTTTCGCGAAGAGTATAATGGGCAAGGTTCCGGGTTCGCTGTAACCTGTTAAATTGATGACATCAGGTTTAAATTCGCGGATGATGCGAATCCAATCCCACATCGTTTTCCAGGGAGATACTTGCTGTAATGGAATTCGGTTCAGCAGTTTAACGGGAAACTGATAGGCATAACTTGCGACATCGAAATCCACTAGATCCTCCCGACCCTTTTCGGTAATGGCGGTTTGAACGACCAACACTTCGTCGTCTGGAGAACAAGTCTGAGCGATTTTTTCGAAAACCACCGACTTGTATTGTGACCACAATAAATTATGTAAGATTAATATCCGCATGCTGGCAAGAGTCGTTTGCAAAGCTACGGGCTTTTTGGCTAAATTCGTACAAAATCAAAAAATCATGGCGACATGTCCTTTGCATGCAGATGTTCAATCGCAAACCTGGTATCAGGAACAGATTCGTAAATGTGATCCTGCGATATTGGCGCTCGGCTTGAGTCAGCCAGCTCTTCGCGCGCTGATCAATTTATCAATCTATACGGTGGATGCGTTGAAAGCTATGGATGGACAAACCTTGCGAAATAGCCACGGTATAGGCCCAAATGCACTAAAAAAATTGGAAACACTCCGCTAAACTTGTATTATTGTATCAAACTGTGACAATATAAACCTATTATACATGAAAAAAACCTTATTATCAGTGGGCTTGGGCCTATTGTGTTCCTTGGCTTCTGCTCAATCAATCAATTTATTTCCGGTTCAAACGACGATCCAACATGGCGTGATCGAAGGGAATTATGATACGAAAACAGGTGTTCAAAAGTATTTTGGGATACCTTTTGCGAAACCACCGGTGGGTGAATTGCGCTGGAAAGCTCCTCAGCCTTTAGCTCCTTGGAAAGGTGTGAAGGAAACGAAGAAATTCGGTCCACGTCCGATGCAGGGCATCGTTTTCGGAGATATGATGTCGCGTTCAGAAGGCTTGAGCGAGGATTGTTTGTATCTGAATGTGTGGACGCCGGCAAAGCGAAATACCAAAAATCTACCTGTATTAGTTTATTTCTACGGTGGGGGAAACGTCGCAGGAGATGGTTCTGAGCCACGTTACGACGGAGAAAGCATGTCGAAAAAAGGTGTCGTGGTTGTGACTTGCAACTACCGCTTGAACATTTTTGGCAACATGGCGCATTCAGAATTGAGTGCAGAAACGTCATACAAAGGATCTGGAAACTATGGTTATTATGACCAATTAGCGGCATTGCAATGGGTTCAAAAGAACATTGCAGCTTTTGGTGGGGATCCTAGTCACGTAACGATTGCGGGTGAATCAGCTGGTTCGATTGCCGTGAGTTATCAAATGTCTTCTCCGCTCTCGAAAGGTTTAATTCATGCGGCGATTGGCGAAAGTGGTGGCGGAATTAACCCTACTATGGCGCCAGTTTCGTTAGCTGATGCCGAGAAAAATGGGGCAGAGTTCTTGCAAAAAGCCGGCGTGAAATCCATCAAGGAATTGCGTTCCATGTCGACAAAAGATATCTATGATCTTTACCAAGATTCAAAGCGTTTCGGTTTCCCTGTGGTTGTTGACGGAAACTTCTTGCCAAAGAAATTGCCTGAAATTTTTGCCGCAAAAGAGCAACATCAAATTCCATTATTGTTGGGTTGGAACTCTGCCGAAATCCCAGGTGGTGCTTTCATGCAAGGCAAACCTTACACAGTTGAAAATTACATCGAGCGCGTGAAAAAGGAATATCCAAATGATGTGGATAAAGTCTTAAGCCTTTACCCTGCCCATTCGGAAAAAGAAGTAGAGTTGTCGGCGACTGCCTTAGCCGCAGATCGTTTCATTTCATATTCAACATGGAAATGGTTTGATCTGCACCGGAATAACAGTAGCCAACCGGTTTATCGTTATTTGTATAGCAAATTGCGTCCTCCTTTGGTTGACCAAAATACCGTTTCTGCTTTAGCGGGTGGTACGGTTAGACGTGAAGGCCCAGTGCAAACTCCTCCGCCAGCGGTGGGTGCGCCGCACGCATGTGAGATTGAATATGCGATGGGGAATTTGCATTTGGTGAAAGAATATGCTTGGACAGCTGACGATTTCAAAGTGTCGGATACCATGTTAAATTACTTCACCAATTTCGTTAAAACCTATAATCCGAATGGAGACAAATTGCCTGAGTGGCCTGCTGCCAAATCGAGAGACGCAACTCCTCCTGTGATGATTATCGATACGAATTCCCGAGCGGAGAAGGCGCAAAACGATGCGCGCTATCTGTTCTTGGATAAAGAATACATGAAATAAGGTTTGGGGCGAATCGAAAGGTTCGCCCTAATTTTTTACGTGAATGACGGCTTTAACGATTTTTCTGGCCGGGTCATGAACGCTCGTGAACTCTTCACTTACCTTTTGCCATTCAAAATGATGTGTGATAAAGGGTTTTATATCAATTTGCTTCGACCGTAATAAGTCCATGACATAGCTAAAGTCCTCGGTCGTGGCGTTCCTACTGCTCATTAGGGTCGCTTCGCGTTTGTGAAATTCTGGGTGAATGAAAGAGATTGATTCTTTTTGTAAACCAATCAAAATGTATTGCCCGCCGTGGGCAATTTTTGCAAAGCCCGACTCGATGGCTGCTTTATTGCCTGTTGCATCAATGACTGTTTGGTAATGTGCTTTTGAGGACGAACCGACGCCTAGATGCTCTTCACAAAATGCCAAACGCGAAGCGTTCGGTTCGGAAACTTCTACCGCTGCCCCTTGAATTTTGGCAAGTAAACAGGTAAACAAGCCAATAGGCCCAGCACCCATAACGAGCACCTTTTCGCCAGCTTGAATTTTTCCTCGGCGCAAGCCATGAGCCGCAATGGACAAAGGTTCAACCAGTGCAAGTTCCTCCGTAGAAAGCCCTTGCCCGGCTAAAATATAGCGGTCTTCCACGACGATGTATTCGCGCATGCCCCCATCTACGTGCACCCCAAAAACCTGCATTTTTTCACAACAATTCGTTTTTCCTTGATGACAAGCTCCACATTCCCCACAATGAAAATAGGGGATGATGGTTACGAGCTCGCCCGTTGGAAATCGTTCCGAATCCACCACCTCCAAGGCTAATTCATGTCCTAAAATTCTTGGATATTGAAAAAAGGGTTGGTTACCAGCAAATGCATGGATGTCGGTCCCGCAAATCCCTATCGCCTGCGTGCGTAAAAGAGAAAACCCGACAGGGCGGTGGGGAATTTCTGTTTCTTGTAATTCAAAACTACCCGGTTGGGTACAGGTCCATTGTTGCATCAGGTTTCCAAAGGTTTAGATTTTTGAATTTAGTAATTTTAATTAACTTACCCTTCTTAATGCTAAACCCTATGAAAATCAAATACTTATTTTTGTGCCTTTGCATGATCTCTGGAAGTCTTTTTGGTCAAAAAGCCTATCAAGCAAATTGGGAATCCATTGACAGCCGCCCCGTTCCTGCTTGGTTCGAAGATGCCAAATTTGGCATATTTATCCATTGGGGTTTGTATTCTGTGCCGGCTTATAGTCCTACGGCGCGCGACAAAGTAGGAGTTTATGATCGCTATGCGGAATGGTATTGGCGCCGCTGGCAGGAGCCAAATAAAACGCAGCATTTTTTTACTGATTTTCATAACAAGGCCTTTGGGCCCAATGTAAAATACCAAGACTTTACCCAACATTTTAAAGCCGAAATGTTTCAGCCAGATGAGTGGGCTCAACTATTCGAAAATGCCGGTGCGAAGTATGTGGTCTTGACTTCCAAACACCATGAGGGTTTTACACTCTGGCCTTCGAAACAATCTTGGAATTGGAATGCCGTAGATGTAGGTCCGCACCGAGATTTGTTGGGAGATCTGACCAAATCTGTCAAAAGCAAAAACATTAAAATGGGTTATTATTATTCGCTCCTCGAATGGTACAATCCCTTGTATAAAAAGGAGACGCTGAATGAATACATTGACCAACACATGTTTCCACAGCTGAAGGATTTGGTGAATACCTACCATCCGGATTTGGTTTGGACGGATGGCGAATGGGATTACACGTCTGATAAATTGCGTAGTACGGAGTTTTTATCTTGGCTTTATACAGACTCTCCCGTTCGGCAAAATGTTGTTGTGAATGATCGCTGGGGGAAAGAAACCCGCTCTAAACATGGCGGATTTTACACGACGGAATATGATTTAGTGCATGACGGTGATGCCAATGGCTTGGATTTTACAAGACCCTGGGAGGAATGTCGGGGCATTGCCGGTTCATTTGGCTATAACCGAAACGAAAATTTGGAAGACTATTCGAGTTCCGAGCAGTTGGTGCTCATGTTGATTAACAAAGTGGCTCGCGGCGGGAATTTATTATTGAACATCGGGCCAACGGCCGATGGTCGGATTCCGGTGATTATGCAGCAACGGTTGACCGATATCGGATCTTGGTTAAAGGTGAATGGGGAAGGAATTTACGGCACGCGCAAATGGGCGAACGCACCGAAAGTTACGCCTACGAGCAAGCAATATTTCACCCAAAAAGGCAAGGATTTATATTTGATTACGACGGAATTCCCAACGGCCGCATTGCAGGTAGCAGGAATTAAAAAACCTGCCTCCGTGAGTTTGTTGGGTTCTCATGTTGCAATCAAATCTAGCTTTAAAAATGGCACGTTAAGCATTGTGCCTCCAGCGATTACGCCGGGAAATAGCCCATGTCAATATGCCTGGGTGTTGAAGATTTCGGGAGGGATATAGTTGTAGAGACAAGAAGCCCCTTTGGCAATCCTATTAAGTTTGCCAAAGTTTGAGGCACATTTCGCGCCGATTTTTTTGAAGTATTTGTTTGAGGGCATTCGTAACCCATCGGTAATAATAGACGCGAGGTATCGCGTCTCTACTTGCATAACTGACTTACATCATTTTTGCCCTCCTCGCGTACTTTTACCTTTGCATGCTATGCAACAGGTATCACTCGACTTACTTCAAAAATACAATGTTCCCATCCCGCGGTATACGTCCTATCCGACGGTTCCGTATTGGGATGAGACGATAGATGTCCCAACTTGGAAATCCTTGTTTGCCCAACGATTTGAAGAAAGCGGAGAGATAAGCCTTTACCTGCATCTTCCTTTTTGCGAAAGTTTATGCACCTTTTGTGGGTGTAATAAACGGATTACGACGAATCATTCGGTCGAGGAAATGTATATGTTAGCCTTATTGAAGGAGTGGGAAATTTACCGAGGAATGATGCCTCATAAACCTGTGATTCGTGAATTGCATTTAGGCGGTGGTACGCCTACCTTCTTTTCGCCTGAGAACTTAAAACATTTGATTGAATGTATTTTGGCGGATGCCGTGGTTCCGTCGGATCATGAATTTGGATTTGAAGGCCATCCAAACAATACAACACGCGAACATTTACAAACCTTATTTGATCTCGGATTTAATCGGGTGAGTTTTGGTATGCAGGACAGTAATCCAGAAGTCCAAAAAGTAATTAATCGAATTCAGCCACACACGCATGTCGTCCAAGTGGTTCAATGGGCACGTGAGATTGGCTATGAATCCGTGAATTTAGATCTGGTCTACGGCTTGCCTTTGCAGACCTTGCCGCGTTTGGAAAAAACGATTCAAGACGCTTTGGAAATTAAACCCGATCGCATTGCTTTCTATTCCTATGCGCATGTGCCCTGGACGAGCAAGGCGCAACGGCTCTTTGATGAAACCGACTTGCCGTCGGCGGATGAGAAAATGCACCTGTATCAGATAGGGAAAAAACGTTTCATGGAAGCAGGTTATACGGATATCGGGATGGATCATTTTGCCTTGCCCGGCGACTTGATGGTTCAAGCACATGAAGCAGGAAATTTGCATCGCAATTTCATGGGCTATACGGTCCAACAAACCGGCATGCTGTTGGGTTTGGGGGTCTCGAGTATCAGCGATATTTATTATGGATTTGCCCAAAATAAAAAGACGATTCAAGCATATTATGAACAGATTAATCAGGGTGAATTAGCCGTATTTAAGGGCTATTTCTTAGATGAAGTTGATCAAAAAATGCGGCAATATATTCTCGATGTGGCTTGTCGGGGAAAGACTCATTTTGCCAAAGCGGATTTAGCATTACTCCGCCAATATACGTTTCATGAACTTGATGAATTGGCCTTGGATGAGCTCGTGACTTGGGGCGAGCATGGCTTGATCGTCACGGAATTAGGAAAACATTTCATTCGAAATATCTGTAAGGCTTTTGACCTCAAATTACTCTCGGCCGAAGTTCAGAAAAAGACTTTCAGTCAGGCAGTGTAAAAATGATGCGATTAATTTAGCTAATCGCCTCAAAATTTAACTATATTTGAGTCGATTATACTTATTAATCGCCTCAACATGTACAACTGGCAACGAGATTCCTGGCCTCATTTTGAATTTGACACGACTGCTATCGAGACGCAAATCTTCGCGTTTATGCAGAAATCGGGGGAATTGAGCGGTAAATTAGCTGCTTTACCTCTAGTTGAGCGGACAGAAATGATGATACAACTAATGGTTTCTGAGGCGCTGAAGACTGCTGAAATTGAGGGGGAATACTACAGCCAATTGGATATCATGTCTTCGGTTCGCCGAAATTTGGGCTTAGCTACCCAACATAAGATCAAAAATAAACATAGCATCGGGCTTAGTGACATGTTGATGGATGTACGAAATACCTACAATGAACCATTGACGGAAGCTCATTTAAAACATTGGCATCGTTTATTGATGGGAAGTTTTCCCGCGATCCAAGCGGGAGCATGGCGAACGGATGAAGCGCCCATGCAAATTGTTTCAGGATCAGTTGCCCAGCCCAAGGTTCACTACGAAGCACCTCCTTCCATTCGTGTTCCAAAAGAAATGAAACAGTTTATTGCTTGGTTTAACGAATGCAATATTACAGCTGCACCTGTTAAGGCGGCTGTGGCCCATTTGTATTTTGAGGCAATTCATCCATTCGAAGATGGGAATGGGCGAATCGGTCGGGCCATCGTAGAGAAAGCACTTTCTCAGGGTTTGCAATGCCCTTTGCCTTTTAGTGTTTCAAAGGCTATAGAGGCAAATAAAAAGGCTTATTATCAGGGACTTCAACAAGCAGAAAAGAGTCTTAATATTACGGATTGGGTTACTTGGTTTATAACGATGTTGTTGGAGGCGCAAACTTATGCCGACAAAATGATTCAGTTTACTATTTCCAAATGGCATTTTTTTGCGGTATTTGAACACAAACTAAATATTCGCCAAAGTAAAGTCATTAATCGAATGTTGCTCGATGGACCAGATTCATTTCATGGGGGCATGAATGTGCGAAAATATGTGGGCATAACAGGAACCTCCAGAGCCACGGCATCGCGTGATCTTCAAGAGCTCGTTACTTTGCAAGTTTTTATGCCAGTAGGTGCGGGTAGGTCAGCGCGCTATGAGTTGGTTTTTTAATCAGTATTTTTTGTGCATTTTGCGCTTTATATAGCGTAAGCCTCTAAACAAATTTACATGATACATACGATGCGTTGGTTCGGTCCAAACGATCCGGTTTCTTTGATGGATATTCGTCAAGCCGGTTGCACAGGAGTCGTAACCGCATTGCACCAAATTCCCGTGGGGGAGGTTTGGCCGATAGAAGCCATCAAAGAACGCATTTCCATCATCGAAGCGGGCAATCAGGATTGGACGCCCTTGCATTGGTCAGTGGTAGAATCTTTGCCTGTTCACGAGGGAATTAAGAAAGCCTTGCCTTCACGCGCGCAGCTTATTGAAAATTACAAGACTTCATTACGTAATCTAGCGGCTTGCGGCATCAAAACCGTATGCTATAATTTCATGCCTGTGCTCGATTGGTCCCGGACTAAATTAAACTTCGAGATGCCAGATGGCGCGCGAGCCTTACGTTTTGTTTGGACAGATTTTGCCGTATTCGATTTACATATATTGCAGCGTCCGGGTGCTGCTTCAGATTACACGCCGGCTGTTCAAGCAGCGGCTGCTCAGCGTTTCGCGACGATGTCTTCGGAAGAAAAAGAGGAATTAAAAAACACCGCACTATTAGGCCTTCCGGGTTCCGAGGAGGCTTTTCATTTAGAGAATTTCCAAAGTCTCTTAGATGAATACAAGGCTATTTCAGCGGGTCAATTGCGTGAAAACTTGCATTACTTCATTCGTTCCATCGCGCCTTTGGCTCAAGAATTGGGCATTAATTTATGTATTCATCCTGATGATCCTCCTTTCCCTTTGTTGGGCCTACCGCGTGTAGTAAGTACGGAAGCGGATTTGGCGGCGCTTATGGATGCTTCCCCGGAACGCGCGAACGGTATCACTTTCTGCACGGGCTCTTTAGGGGTGAGGGCGGATAATGATTTGCCGCAGATGGTTCGTCGTTTCGCTGACCGAATTCATTTCTTGCATTTGCGTGCGACTTTCCGTGAGCAAAATGATCCATTGATTTTCCATGAAGCGCCGCATTTAACGGGTGATGTAGATATGTTTGAAGTGGTCAAAGCGGTTGTCGAAGAAGAAAAAAGACGCGGAGGCGAGGAGATTCCGATGCGCCCAGATCACGGACATCAGATGTTGGACGATTTAAATAAGAAAACCTACCCAGGTTATTCGGCGATCGGCCGACTGCGCGGATTGGCCGAAATACGTGGACTTGAATTAGCGATTCGCTCTTTTTTAGCCGTGTTTTTTGTCGTTTGTAGTTTTGCGTTGAAGGCGGATGATGGCTATCGTTTGTGGCTGAAATTTGACAAGGTAGGATCTGCGCCGCGCTATACACCGTATGCGAAATCGATTTCGTCTGAGTTTGCCTCGACGCCTATTTTAGAGACGGCGAAGAAAGAATTAACAAATGGTTTGAAGGGCTTGACAGGGGTGTCGCCGGTCAGCGCGAATAAAGGTTCTATTCAATTCGTAAATGACTCAAGTATTAAAGAAGAGGGTTTTAGCATCGTTACAGGCCCGCAAATTCAAATCAAAGCTAGCTCCGACCGCGGAATTTTATATGGTGTTTTTGAATTGCTGCGGATGATTCAGCAAGAGAAAGCTTTGGCAAATACCAGCTCATCTCCCAAAGTCAAATTCCGCATGTTGAACCACTGGGACAACGTGATGGGCACGATCGAACGCGGGTATGCTGGCGCTTCACTGTGGAAATGGTACGAATTGCCTGAAACGGTCGACCCGCGTTACACGGATTATGCCCGGGCAAACGCGTCCATCGGGATCAATTCCGTGGCGATTAACAATGTGAATGCCTCAGCTCGGTTTATGACGCCGGAGTATTTAGCGAAGGTGAAAGTGCTTGCCGACGTATTTCGTCCCTATGGCATTAAGTTATTTTTATCCGTGAATTTTGCCTCGCCAAAACTGGTAGGCAAATTGAAAACTTCCGATCCTTTAGATCCTCAAGTGCGCGCTTGGTGGCAGGCGAAGACAAAAGAGATCTATGCGCAGATTCCGGATTTTGGCGGATTCTTAGTGAAGGCTAATTCGGAGGGAGAGCCAGGTCCACAGGAGTTCGGGCGGACACATGCGGATGGCGCGAATATGTTGGCGGAGGCGGTGAAACCTTTCAACGGCATCATCATCTGGCGAGCCTTTGTTTACGCACCAAATCCGAATGGCGACCGATTCAAAGAAGCTTATAATGACTTCAAACCTTTGGACGGAACCTTCGCAAAAAACGTGATTGTTCAGGTGAAAAATGGACCGATCGATTTTCAGCCACGGGAACCCTTTCATCCTTTATTCGGTTCGATGCCCAAGACGCCTTTGGCACTAGAATTTCAAATCACCCAAGAATACACAGGGTTTAGTACGAACGTTTTCTATCAATCGATCCTATTCAAGGAATGTTTGGATTCAGATACTTACCAAAATGGAAAGGGTTCTACCGTGGCCAAAGTCATCGACGGCAGCCTCGGAAACGAACAAATTACCATGATGGCGGGTGTCGCGAATACGGGATCGGATCGGAATTGGACGGGGCATTTGTTGTCGCAGGCCAACTGGTATGCGTTCGGACGTTTGGCATGGGACCATACCTTGAGTTCTGAGCAGATTGCGGATGAGTGGGTGAAACAGACGTTGACCCGTGATGAAAAAGCAGCAAAAACGACAGTCAATATCCTGATGAAATCCCGCGATACTTATGTGAAATTTACGACGCCTTTAGGTTTGCATCATGTGATGGGCCAAAGCATTCACTGGGGACCGGAGCCTTGGTTGGAACGCAGTCAACGTCCCGACTGGACATCAATTTATTATCACCGAGCAGATTCGGTAGGCTTGGGTTTCGACCGAAAAGCATCGGGAAGTAATGCCTTGAGTTTATACCATCCGTCGGTTGCGCAACGGTGGATGGATCCAGCGAAAACGGATTTGAATTATTTACTGTGGTTCCACCATGTGGGCTGGCAGGAGAAATTGTCTACCGGCCGCACGCTTTGGGATGAATTCTGTTACCGTTCTAACACGGGTTTACAGGAAGTGAAGGATTTGCAAAAGGATTGGGATTCGCTGCAAGGCAAGGTGGATGCGGAGATTTTCGCGGATGTTCGTGGGAGATTGGCGGCGCAGCAAAGAGAGTCGGTCTTGTGGCGCGACGCCCATTTATTGTACTTCCAAACCTATTCAAAATTACCGATTAGCTATGGGACGCCTGAGCGGACTTTGGCCGAGATAAAAGAAATTGTACGTATATACCAACTGAAATAAGATGCAACAACCATTTTCATTGCAAGGGCGCGTGGCGCTCATCACGGGCGGCGGAACCGGAATTGGATTCGATATTGCCAAATGTTTTTTAGCCTCCGGCGCCACGGTCGTGATTACGGGTCGGCGGGAAGATGTGCTGAAAGAGGCGGTTGCCAACTTAGGTTCAGGGGCGCATTATGCTGTGAATGATGTTTCCGATTTGAGCAAAACATCACAACTGGTAACGGAACTCGTGGCGAAATACGGAGGAATAGACATACTTGTCAACAATGCGGGCATCAACATGAAACGCCCGGCAGTAGACGTTTCGGATGATGATTTTGCGAATATTATTAATGTGAATTTGAATGCTGTTTTTGCGCTGACACGTGAGGTGGGGAAACACATGTTGGAACGAGGTAAAGGATCTATCATCATGATTTCTTCGATGGCAGCTTATTATGGTATTGATCGCGTTGCGGCATATGCTTCGTCCAAAACAGGTATTTATGGATTAGTTCGAGTACTTGCCTCTGAATGGTCTGGCAAAGGCGTTCGTGTGAATGCGATTGCACCTGGATTTATTGAAACGGCGATGAGTAGAACCGCGATGAATTCGGATCCGGATCGTAAACATAAAGCGATGGATCGCACGCCGATGGGTTATTTCGGGAAGCCGGAGGATATCGGTTGGGCTGCGGTTTATTTAGCTTCGGATGCAGCAAATTATGTGACAGGCGTCTCAATCCCGGTTGACGGCGGGAATTCAATCGGTTTCTAATGAAAGGAAATTACCGTTGGGTCGTAGTGGCTCTTTTGTTTTTTGCAACAACGATTAATTATTTGGATCGCCAGGTGATCGGTTTGTTGAAGCCTACGCTGGAGAAGGAATTGAACTGGTCGGAGACCGATTACAGTTTCATCGTCATGTGTTTCACGGCTTCCTATGCGATTGGCTTGTTGGCCTTCGGGAAGGTAATCGATAAGATTGGTTCCAAAATGGGTTATGCCATTTCGATTGTGATTTGGTCTTTTGCGGCGATGGCGCATGCTTTGGCGAAAACTTCGTTTGGTTTCGGTGCGGCACGTGCGGCATTGGGAGCAGGCGAGGCGGGGAATTTTCCGGCGGCGATTAAGACGGTGGCCGAGTGGTTTCCGAAAAGAGAAAGAGCATTAGCTACGGGGATATTTAATTCCGGGGCAAATATCGGAGCCATGGTGGCGCCCATCATGGTACCTTGGATTTTAGGTGCGTACGGTTGGCAAGAGGCCTTTATCATTACGGGGGGAATCGGATTTGTGTGGTTGATTTTGTGGTGGGTGTTTTATGAGATTCCTGCAAAACATCCGTCGGTTACGACTGAGGAGTTGGTTCATATTCAGTCGGAGGAAGAGGAGGCAACGGAAGTTGCACCCATCGCTTGGGGAAAATTATTTGGCTACCGCCAAACCTGGGTTTTCATCGTGGGCAAGTTCTTCACGGATCCGATTTGGTGGTTTTTCTTGTTTTGGTTGCCCTCTTATTTCTCAACGACCTTTGCTTTGGACTTGAAAAAGCCGAGTTTACATTTGGCGATATTGTTTACCTGCACGTCGATTGGTAGTATTGGCGGAGGCTATATTTCGGGCTATTTCATTAAGAAAGGTTGGCCTGTGTACAAGGCGCGGAAGTATTCGATGTTCTTTTTTGCGCTTTGCGCGGTGCCGATTATCGGGGCTCGTTGGGCGACGGACATTTGGCAGGCCGTATTTTTAATTAGTATTGCGGCATCGGCCCATCAGGCGTGGTCGGCGAATATATTTACGACCGTATCGGATATGTTTCCGAAGCATGCGGTTTCCTCGGTTGTGGGGATTGGTGGATTGGCGGGTTCGCTGGGCGGGGTGATTTTTCCTTACATTATCGGTGTTGTATTGGATGCATACAAGGCAGACCAGGCTTTGTCGGCCGGATATAATATTATCTTTGTCGCTTGTGGCTGCGCCTATTTATTTGCGTGGTTATTGATTCATTTTATTTCGCCCAAAATGGCGGCGGTTAATTCGTAGACCTATGAAAAAATTATTGATTGCTTTGTTTGCTTTTGCTTCGAGCGCATATGCGCAGGAACATCATCCTTTAGAAGGAGCTTGGGATTTACATGTTTCCATGGAAAATCGTAATGGGGGTGTTTCGACGGCTCCTTCCTGGTTAGAGGTTCGTCATTCCGGTTTAAAGACCTTGACGGGGCGTTTTGTTGGAGACGGCGGTTCGGCCCGACCGATTTCGGAAGTATTCTTCAAGGATGGGCATGTATCGTTTAAGATTCCACCACAGTGGGAAAAAGATGAGGTATATATGAGTTTTGAGGGGGACTTGAAAGATGGAAAATTGTCGGGGACGATCGTTAAACCCAATGGCAAGTCGATGGCATTTACGGGAGTTCGTGCACCTTCCTTGTGGAGATCGACGGAACCGGTTTGGGATAAGCCCATTAATTTATTGAATGGCAAAGATTTAACCGGTTGGCATTCGCTGGGAACTAAACCCAATCAATGGGTGATGGAGCAAGGGGTGATGAAGAGTCCAGCATCGGGGGCTAATATTTGTACAGATGAGAAGTTTACGGATTTCAAATTGCATGTAGAGTTTCGCTTGCCGCCAGGGAGTAACAGTGGTGTTTATCTCCGTGGACGTTACGAGGTACAGGTGGAAGATAGCTATGGAAAAGCACCTTATAGTATTTATTTAGGCGGTATTTATGGGTTTATAGATCCATTGATTCAAGCGGCCAAACCCTCAGGAGAATGGCAGTCGTATGACATCACGCTGGTAGGGCGTAAGGTATCGGTGACCTTAAATGGCCAAAAAGTGATTGTTGAACAGAACATTCCGGGAGTGACGGGAGGCGCGATGGATAGTGATGAAGCGGCGCCGGGGCCGATTATGATACAAGGAGATCATGGACCTGTTGAATATCGTAATATTGTGATAACACCGGCATTGTAAGATTATAAGGAAACTTTTAGAATAAAATTGGAAATTGCTTCGGGGTAGACGCTGCCGGGGTCGCAGACCCCGGCAGCGTCACCTCCACCACCTTTCTATACCAATTACATGATAAATAATAAACAATTGCTCTCAGAAGACTGGACGGTCGTTTTTTTGGGTTTTTTTCTCATAATTATCGCACTTCTTGGTATTCTGATCCCCACCCCAAGTTTTGGTTGGGATACGACTACAGAGCTAACAGAAAAGGTGCTTTCTGGCAACAATATGATCAAATTGCTCCAGGTATTTGGCATAACCTATGTCATTGCGGTTTTCTCTGCACGTTTATTGGGTAAGTCAATAAAGGCCACTGCGCAAGGATTTCCCATTGTTTTCGCGTTAACGAGCCTTGCGCTAATTTTAGCGGGCAATGCATTTTTGAAAAATTGGAATTTGGAAGCAGTGATATTCAGTTTGACCATTGGGCTTTTGTTGAGTAATTTTTTTACGCTGCCAGGGTGGTTGACGGAATCCTTGTCAACGGAGCTATTTGTAAAAATAGGTTTAATCTTGTTGGGCACAAGTGTTATTTTCGGGGACATCTTAAAAGCGGGATCACTTGGGTTAATTCAGGCCTTGGTTGTGGTGATATCGGTTTGGTATTTCGCGTTTTGGGTTTCAAAAAAAATGGGAATTGACGAAGAGTTTGCCATTATGATTTCGAGTGCGGTGTCTATTTGCGGGGTATCAGCAGCGATTGCAACGGCGGGAGCAATCAAAGGTGATTCCAAAAAATTATCTTATGTGATCTCGATTGTGTTGATTACAGCTATTCCGATGATTATCTTTTTACCATTCATTGCACAGGCCTTAGGACTTTCGCAGGCGGTGACGGGAGCATGGTTGGGCGGTACGATTGATACGACGGGTGCTGTGATTGCATCGGGAACGATGGTAGGCGAAGAGGCCTTGAAGATTTCGACAATCGTTAAATTTTCCCAAAACGTATTATTGGGTTTTGCCGCTTTTGCGATTTCGATTTATTGGACGGTGACAAATAACCAATCGGCAACGGCACAAGAAGCGAAACCTACCGTTTCCGTTATCTGGGAACGTTTCCCAAAATTCGTTCTTGGGTTTATTGCAGCTTCATTGCTCTTCTCTTTTGTGGTTTCATCGGAAACGATTGATTCAGTCAAGGGAGGATTCAAGGCCTTGCAGGGCCTATGGTTTGCCTTAGCATTCACGAGCATTGGACTGGAAACCAAGTTTTCAGACTTGTTCTCAAAGGAAGGCAAAAAGCCATTGTATGCGTTTTTAATCGCACAGTTATTTAACGTCTTTGTCACCCTAGCGGTGGCATATTTCCTTTTTCGTTAAAAGGAAATGCCAAATTGTACATTGGCCCCAATAGACGCGGGCTTGTCGTTCCCGAATCGGATTGGTAAAGGAACGGCAATGTACACGTTGGAGTTTTTATTCCGTTTGATAATTTGATTAAATACGGGTGTGACACCATAGCGTCCACTGGTCTCAAAAGCCGCGCGTCCCACAAAAGTTAAGTTATGAGATAGGCGATATAAGATTCCCGGATGAAAGGTTACGTTGTAAATTTTGCTTGTCCCATTTTCTGATTTAAGGGTTGGAATCACCTCGAGTGAGAAACCGACTTTATCTGTTTTCTAGATATTGAGTGCCATCGGAAATCCTACCCGGTAGCTGTTTCCAAAATTTGTTTCCGTTCCATCTGAGCTAAAAGCCACTAGGGGATGAACGATTCCTACGTGTCCAGCCACGCGTGGATAAGTTGATTGTGCTTTGCCTAAAAAGGATAACATCAACGTACAGAATAGCAATTTTTTCATAAGTTACTTGATAAATCTATCAAATCTATCATTTTTATAGAGTTTATAAAACTACCTTTATTTGCTTTAAGCGCAAATTTTTCGTTCTTTTTTCTTCACTCAAGAAAATTTCTTAAAATTATTATTTGTATTTAATCGGGATGCTTTCTACTTTTGCCAAACAATCTATTAAATCGGTAGAGTTTATAGTATAAAGTAAAATATAATCCGCTGAGTATGAATAAGTTTTTTACGCTCCTATTAATCCTGTCCGTTTCGGCAGCTACGGCCTTTGGCCAACAAGTTAAATCGACCATTAATTCTACCTTAAGTGGACAGGTCTTGGATGAAAAAACAAAGGAGCCCATTCCCGGTGTTTCATTGTTTATCAAAGGCACAACGCACGGAGTAATCACTGATGTCGAAGGGCACTTCTATTTTCAGACGGGACAGAAATTTCCCTATACCCTGATTGTTAGTTTTGTGGGATATCAAAAACAAGATTACATCGCGGAAGGAACTCCCGTGACGATTTACTTGAAAGAGGAGGCGAAGGAATTAGAGGAAATTGTGGTGACCTCACGTCGGAGAAAAGAGGCGGTGCAAGATGTTCCTATCCCGATTACCGTCATTGGTGGCGCGAAAGTAGCGGAGACGGGTTCATTTAATGTGAACCGTTTGAAAGAATTCATTCCATCTGTTCAGTTGTATTCTTCGAATCCCCGTAACACCTCATTAAGTATTCGTGGATTGGGAACGACATTTGGTTTAACGAATGACGGTATTGATCCAGGCGTAGGTTTTTATGTGGATGGGGTTTATTATGCGAGACCAGCAGCCACGACCATGGATTTTGTGGATATTGAACAAGTGGAGGTTTTGCGTGGGCCACAGGGAACGCTTTTTGGTAAAAATACGACGGCAGGTAACTTTAATGTAACAACGAAAAAAGCGAGCTTTACACCGGGTGCCAATTTCGAAATGAGTTATGGTAATTACGGTTTCATTCAGGCGAAGGCGAGTATTACGGGGCCTATTTCTAAAACATTGGCCGCGCGTATTTCCTTTTCTGGTACGCAGCGTGATGGTTTATTATATAATGTGGCGACCCAACAAAAAGTAAATGATTTGAATAATTTAGGTGTTCGTGGACAGTTATTATTTGTGCCCTTAGAAAAAGCAAAATTTACCTTGATTGGGGATTTTACGGAACAAAGACCGAACGGTTATGCACAGGTTTTTGCGGGAGTTGCGCCTACCTTACGCGCATCATACCGACAATTTGATAACATCATCAAAGACTTGAATTATACGCTGCCAAGTCGTAATCCATTTGATCGATTAATTGATCATGATACGCCTTGGCGCTCGAATCAAGATTTAGGGGGACTTTCTTTGACTGCTGATATTCAGGTAGGACCTGGTACCTTAACTTCGACAACTGCTTGGAGATATTGGAATTGGGATCCATCGAACGACCGAGATTTTACAGGATTGCAAGCCTTGAAATTATCTCAAGCACCTTCGAAGCATGAGCAATGGTCACAGGAATTGCGTTGGGCGGGTACATTTTCTTCTAAATTGAGCGCTGTATTTGGGGCCTTTTTGTTTGGCCAAAATTTGAAATCCTCTCCGGATCAAACGGAGGAAGGCGGCTCTGCCACGTGGCGATTTAACCAAAGTACAACGAGCGCTTTATGGAAAACGCCGGGTCTTTTCGAAGGTTATGGAATCAAAACGCGATCGAATTTAAACACACTTTCTGCAGCGGTTTTCGGTCAATTGGACATTGCTTTAACAAACAAAATCAGCTTAATGCCTGGTATTCGTTATAACTACGATGCGAAAGATTTGACCTATAGTCGGACCACTTATGGTGGTTTGCAAACGACTGATCCTGCCTTGATCGCCTTGAAAAAATTAGTGTATTCAGATCAGGCGTTTAATGCTGATGTATCTGATCGCAACTTCTCTGGACAGGTGACTTTAGCTTACAAAGCTTCGAAAAACGTTAATTCATTTGCGACCTATTCGACGGGATACAAGCCGGTAGGGTTGAATTTAGGAGGCTTGCCTGCGTTGAATGGTCAACCGATGTTAGACCTTGCAACGATTCGTCCTGAGGCAACAAAGCATATTGAAATTGGGGTAAAAACGAGACCATCGGTCAATACGACCTTTAATTTAACGGCCTATAACACGGATATTACTGACTATCAAACCTTAGTTCAGACGCCGGATCCAGGTGTTAACCGGGGTTATTTAGCCAATGCGGAGGGTGTTCGGGTGCGTGGTATTGAGGCAGATGGAACTTGGAGTTTGACGAAACACTTCTCGTTTTATGGAAATTTAGCCTATACAGATGCGATATATACGTCATTCAAAAATGCACCGGTACCTTTGGAAGAAACGGGTGGTGCCTCATTTAAAGATATTTCTGGGGGAGATTTGCCAGGCGTATCTAAATGGGCAGGTTCATTTGGGGCAGAATTTACATCGGTGGCTAAAGTATTAGGCCAAACAGGAGAATTTTATGTTGCAGTAGATGATTATTTCCGTTCCGGATTTTCGTCGAGTCCATCTCCATCGAAATACTTGAACATTGAGGGATATTCACTTTTGAATGGTCGCATTGGCTTCCGATCAGTGAAGGGAGTTAGCATCTCGGTTTGGGGACGTAATGTCTTGAATCAAAACTATTTTGAGCAATTATTGCCTGGAGCAGGGAGTGCTGGGCAATATGCGGCTGTTTTGGGCGATCCAAGAACGTATGGCATTACTTTGCGCCATGCACTTTAAATGATTTTTTTGGTGACGCTGCCGGGGTTTTTAACCCCGGCAGCGTCTACCGATTTACACATTTTTTCAATCAGTTTTTTGATAAAATCAGTCTAGGGCCTATGCTGGCGCGGATTGACCTATCAAGAAACTGATTTTTTGTTCCAATCCCATAAAACGATATCCCAGCCGATTCCACCATACGATAGGGTATCGATGACTTGAAATCCTCGTTTTTGATGTGCCTTGAGTGAGCGCGCATTTGCCTGTGCGACATCGGTTACGCAAAAGTCGAAACGAGAGGCATAGTGCTCTTGAAATCCCCCATAGAGTTTTTGGACTAAATCCTGTCCGCAATAATCCTTTGAAACACATAATTGTGCAACAATCGCGTAATTAGTAACGGGCTTGCCGTCGTATATGCATCGTTCAATGTTGGCAACTAAATCGGCCAACAATGGATGGTGGCGTGCGTTATCGGGTAATGCGACTAAACTATAGCCGACGACCTTTTCGCCAACTTTCGCTAGGATGCTAGGGCTGTTTTTATGTAGCAATTCCAAAAAGGCCAAGTCGTATTCCGCCATCAAAAATCCTTGTGTCGTCGCCTCTTCTTCGCTGATGTTTTTCCGCAGATTGGCTTGTTGGAGTGCCAATACCTCAATTAATTCTTCAATTGTTTTTGCTAATTGTATTTGGACCATGTAGTTTTAATCATTCATCGACAAATTAAAAAAATATGATTCAGATTTATGTTACCGGAGGAACATTTGATAAAGAGTACAACGAATTAAATGGTTCCCTGTATTTCAAAGAGTCGCATTTGCAGGAAATGTTGACAAAAGGTCGGAACCGACTGGATGTCAAAACAGATACGCTCTTTATGAAAGATAGCCTCGAGTTTTCGGATATTGACCGAATTCAAATTTGTGATGCCTGCCTTTCAACTGATGCTGATCGAATCTTGATTACGCATGGAACAGATACGATGACCCAAACGGCTGAATATTTGGCAGGAAAAATTTCCGATAAAACCATCGTGTTAACGGGTGCGATGATTCCCTATAAATTTGGTTCTTCTGATGGAATGTTTAACCTAGGGAGTGCCCTCGCTTTTGTGCAAGTGCTCTCCCCAGGGGTATATATTTCCATGAACGGAAAGTATTTTAAGGCCGGCGAAGTTCGCAAAAACCTCGAACGCGGAGAATTTGAAGCTATTTAGCGGACAGTAATGACTACCCGACGATAGCGAGTTAGGGCTGGCATTCCATTGTCCGTTCCCTCAATCACAATGTGAAATGTGTCCCCTTTTTTCGCTGAATCTGGGATGGAAACGATGGCTTGTTTTCCTCCAATATTAACCCCTGCTTTTCCGGATCCAGCTTCTGGATAGGCCCAAGCTTTCATTTGAATGCCATTCCGGTCTGGGTCACGTGTTTCTATCGTTAATAAGAGCTCTTGACCTGCCTTAGCCGTTAAATTCATGCCTTCTTTTACCGTAATTTGAGGAGCGTGATTTGCATCCGCGTAGGATTTTACACACCAGTCGGCGCGCGCCGCGAAATCCTCCTGTGCCGCAATTAACCAACGTGTTTGCGAATAATTGATGTCCATTTTTCCTGTTTCCGGATTGAAATCAGCGGCTTGTTCATTGTCTTCAAATCGGAACGGATTGTCCTTTGCTTGCACAAAGCGACCGCCCCATCCGCCGAACGAGGGATTATTCAGGTTGTTTAAGCCTACATCGACGAGGTGTAAAAAAGCTGGGGAATCGCCCTCGGAAATAAAATCGTATTGATTAAAATCGCCCCATTGTGCATTTTTTATTTTAGTGATGTCCCCGTGTATGTGTTCATCATCGCCCGCCTGTTTTTGGCCATCCCCGTAGGAATAATACATTTTTAAAAGAGGTCCGTGGTCCAAAATAATCTTATTTGCCATGTATGCGCCTTCGAAATAGGGCTGCGTTGCCTTTGGCATGATGCGTTTCCATGGGTAGGCGAAACTCGCAAATTGATGCGCATTGTAGAAAACCCGAATTTCTGGCCAATGTCCTCCGATGTAGTTTTTATACGTGGCATCCTGATCCATAACCGTATAAATGATGGCTTTTTTCGAAATTTTTGCCTTGATGGCGGGCCAATTTTTGTCGGCACCACATTGTTCCTCGATCGATTTTAAAGCGCGGGCAATGGTGTTCGTTCCTCCCCAAGCTTGCAAATAAATCGGTTCTGGGTCCTTGTCCAATAATTTCGCTTTTATCCATTCGGAACCCTCCGTGATTTGTTCCATTTCGCCTTCGAAATCAATATTTCCTACTTTAACTAAGCTTTTAAGGTAAGCGGGGGATGGGTAGTTTTTGTCGTGCAAGATTAAATTCGGGTGAACCTCAGCATAAGCTTTCAGAAGGTCTTGAATCCATTGAACGCCCGGCCAGCGCAAATCTGTTTTAGCACCATACATTTTTCGCGTCATCTCCATTTCCGAAGTGAATTTGGTCCCCTTTCCGTCCCCTTTGTAATGCCACATAGAACTGGAATAGATGAGTCCTTCGACTTGGTATTCGTTGGAATACATCAACATCCGAATAAATGTATCTACGTCGTCAATTTCGCCGTCGGTTGTTATGATGGTTCGCGGGAGATTACCTTTCGCAAACCCAGTTAACGATAGGCAGAGGAGCATCGCTCCGAAAATCAGTTTTTTCATAGTTAGGTTATACGCTGCCGGTGGTCACCGACCCCGTCAGCGTATCGCGAAGTTAGTGGAATTCGAGTTAAATCATGATTCAATTACTTGATAAAATGCTTGTTAGGCATCGAAAATTCCTAATTTCCCCGTAGCTTTGGCAATCCTCCAAGGTTTGCCAAAGCTAAGTGAGGGGAACAAATCTAAACCTATGAAAAAAATTATCGCTTTGCTGATTTTCAGCATGTCAACGGCCTTCGCTCAAGAAGCTCCCAAACTCGAATTTTTCTGCGAACTGCAAGTAAAACTTAGTCCCGCACTGACCGTAGGTGAAACGGCCCACGGAACACGTCGGATTATTCCGATCATCGGTGGGACAGTGGATGGTCCTGATATTAAAGGAGAGATTTTTAATGGAGGTGCCGACTGGCAAGTAGTCCGGAAAGATGGCGTAGCAGAATTGGAAGCGCATTATCAATTTAAGGCAGATGATGGATCCATCATTTATGTGAAAAACATTGGTGTTCGTGTTGCAACTCCCGAAGTCGCGGCGCGTATTGCCAAAGGCGAAAAAGTAGATGCTAGTCAATATTATTTCCGAGCGCTTCCCAAATTAGAAGCTCCCTTAACGAGCAAATATGCTTGGATCAATGATACTATTTTTGTGTGCACCGGCGAACGTATGCCAGATGCAGTGAAAATCCGAATTTATAAATTACTGTAATGAAACAAATAGCAATTTTATGCCTGCTCGCCCTTTCGCTACACGCACAAAAGGCGGTAGACCTTGGCGTTCTCAAGGGAGGCGATTATCAAATACACATCCCCGCAAATTGGAATAAAAAACTAATCATGTATGCGCATGGTTACCAGTTCATGGGCACCCCACCAGCTAGCGCAAATGCCCAGTTGGCCCAACGATTAAAACCCTTTTTGGATCGAGGGTTTGCAATTGCAGCTTCAGATTATCCCATTCAAGGTTTCGCACTGCCGGAAGGGGTTGATGCTACAGAAGAATTACGCCAGGCTTTTGTCAAAAAGATGGGCCAACCGGATTCCACGTTTATGGTGGGGCATTCGATGGGGGGCGGGATTACGATTGCGACCTTGGAAAATTTTGGGCAGCATTACCAAGGGGGGCTACCCCTTTGCCCTTTGGCTTCCAGACCTTATCTGCAATGCCGCAAAGAATATGACATGTATGCGACGTTTAATGGACTTTTTCCCGGAATCGTTCCTAGCTTGAAGGAAATTCTTGACCCAACTAGTGCGATACAATTTGTTTCATTTGCCCAAGCAGGTTCGCGCATGGCGGCCATCAAACAAGCCATTTTAGCTAAAGATTCCGTACTAGCAGTCGCTTTTGCGAAACGCTTTGATTTGAAATTAGCTGATTTACCAGGTTCTTTATTTTTCAACCAAAATGTGCTGCGCGATTTGGCCTTAAAATTCAATGGAAATCCATTTGACAATACGCAAACGGTCTACTCGGGCTTTCCTGATAACTTAGAAGTGAACAAAAAAGCGGAACGTTTGGCCGCTACCCAAGATCCTCAAAAATTGTTTTCCCGCTACGATCGGACTGGAAAAATCGATAAGCCAATCGTGCTTATGCACACGATTTATGACCAATTGATCCCTGTTTCTTATGCGGTTACGAATCTCGAAAATATGATTCATGCGCAGGGTCGAGGGAAATATTTTACGGTCAAATACACGAACGGACAGGCACATTGCCAATTTACCGATAAACAAACGGGTGAGGCTTTTGATGCCTTGCGTAACTGGGTTAAAACGGGCGTGAAGCCTTCTTTTGGATATGTCAACTAAGCAATACCTCACAATTTTCATTTGTTTTTTAATGAACATGTTGGACGGCATGGACGTCCTCATTATTTCCTATGCAGCCCCTGCCATCGCCAAAGCTTGGAGCATTTCTCCCGCAAATCTGGGCGTTGTGTTTAGTTCCGGGCTCGTGGGAATGACCGTGGGAGCTATTTTTTTGGCGCCGTTTGCCGATCGAATCGGACGGAAATCCACGATGTTGATTGCGGGATTATTAATGGCCACTTGTATCTATGCAACATCTTATGCAACAGATGTGAATTTGTTGATGGTTTTCCGTTTCATCAGTGGTTTGGGCATCGGTGCGATGATGGCTACGACGGCAGCTTTAACGGCTGAAAATTCTCCTATCTCAACTCGGAATTTTTGGGTGAGTACGGTGGTTGCGGGTTATCCGGTGGGTGCTGTTTTATCGGGTTTAGTAGCGGCGACAGTCATCAAAACATCAGGTTGGGAGCATCTCTTTGAACTAGCAGGCTTTGCGACATTTTTGTCCTTACCGCTGGTTGGGCTATTTATCAAAGAATCATTTGCCGCTTTACAGAGCGCAGAAGAAAAGCCGAGTGTTCAAATCTTGGTCAAAGAACCCTATCGGATTTCTACGTTTCAGTTGTGGACGGCATTGTTTTTAGCTTTCGCTACCTTGTATTTTATGTTGAATTGGATTCCCAAATTAGCCACGAATGCGGGGCTATCCATGTCGGCAGCCATTTATGCCGGAACTGTTTTTAACCTCGGTGCCATTGTGGGCATTCCGATGCAAGGGTATTGCTCATCGCGTTTTGGCTTGAAGAAAACGATTGGGACGATTTTACTTTTTACGGCGGTGACCATGCTGTCTTTTGGCTTCTTCGTGCATTCGCCTTATGTTTTAGTCATATTCTTTTTGATGGGATTTGGTGTACAAGGAGGATTCGTGGGTTTATATGCCGTGGCCGCAAGTATGTATCCTACGTATATTCGCACGACGGGCGTTGGCTGGGCGATTGGTGCTGGCCGATTGGGCGGAATTATCGGTCCGATTTTAGGGGGATTATTGGTCGCTTGGGGCCTTGACATGACACAAAGTTTTTGGGTGTTTGCCATCCCCTCCGCGCTGGCAGGATTCATGACTTTCCGTATTTCTTCGAAAGATATCAGTTAATTTATGCAGCTTATAGAAGGGGAAATTGCCAATTACCGTTTAGACGAATCAGGAATTCTGTATTCCTACTCCAAATCTGTTTTGCGTACAGTTCCTTTGATGGAAAGGAATAAGGAATTGGTCAAAAGTATCACGGGTGATAAACCGGTACCTTTATTGATTTTTTTGAAAAACTCTCCGATGCCCGACAAGGCTACTCGGGATTATTCCAAATCGATACTTCCCGAGATCTATTCGGCGATGGCGATGGTGTCCAAACCCGGATTATCTGCCTTGATTATGAAGCTTCTTTTTGCTTTCCAAAAGCCTCCCATTCCCATGAAATCTTTTACGGATGAGGAAACAGCGAAGGCATGGTTATTGAGTTTATCGAATAATTGATAATCGACTTTTGCTTAACCGAATTGTCGTATGCAAACACTACCTTTGGCAATCCTCCAAGGTTTGCCAAAGGTAAGGGGGGTTATTTCGTAAAAAGCCCTACGAAAGAGTTCGTAATTCCGACTACAAAACTGAAGATTAAGGGAGCAATGAATCCACTTACCTTAAACCCATCGACATAGGCTTCCACGATGTACACCATCGCCACCGTAATCACCAAAGAAAATAATCCCAAGGTCATGAAGGTGATCGGGAAACTGATAATTTTTAAGATGGGTTTCACGAAGGAATTTAAAAATCCCATGGCGAGGGCGACCAACAAAGCAGTGGTAAATCCATCGACAGTGATTCCTTTTAAATAACGGGGAATGATTAATATCACGCAAGCAATGATGATGTAACGAATGAAAAATCCAATCATATTATTTCTGATGTCTAGCTTGTAATGTCTTTACGATTTCTTCCAAACCGATTCCGCGATCCTCCAATAAAACCAATAAGTGGAAGATCAAATCCGCCGCTTCGCCTTTGAATAAATCGTCATTGTTCATAAGGGCCTCAATTACTAATTCCACAGCTTCTTCACCCACTTTTTGGGCTACCTTATGTGTTCCTTTTTGGAATAATGAAGCGGTATATGACGTGTCTGCTGAGGCGTTTTTACGCGAACGAATCACGTGCTTTAATTGATCCAACCAAGCGGCATTGTCTGCATTTGACTCATTAAAACATGTATCCGTTCCCGTATGACAAGTTGGCCCAGCAGGTTTTGCTTGAATCAAAATTGTGTCTTGATCGCAATCGATGGCTACATGCACCACATCCAAGTAATTTTCGGAAGTCTCTCCTTTGGTCCAAAGACGATTCTTAGAGCGTGAAAAAAAGGTCACCCGTTTTTCTGCAATCGTTTTGGCATAGGCCTCTTCATTCATGTAACCTAACATCAAGACTTTCAAGGTGCTTGCATCTTGAATAATGGCAGGTACTAATCCTTTGGAAAAATCGGGTTGTAAACTCATATGGGTTAAATTAGTATATC
>Ga0228701_1000239_pt1 | contig 51425 bp, 48 predicted proteins | sample McNCre117_Aug_MG_2_FD_178017 | JGI IMG/M metagenome (GOLD analysis project Ga0228701, IMG submission 178017) | Freshwater microbial communities from McNutts Creek, Athens, Georgia, United States - 11-17_Aug_MG | ecosystem: Environmental > Aquatic > Freshwater > Creek | place: USA: Georgia... | reverse complement strand
CGAGACGCCTTCGAGGGTCTGCGCCTGATGGACACCCTGATGAAGATCAAGCGAGGCGAGCCTGGTGCCGCGCTACCGGCACTGAAGAAACGCATCACCCCGCGCGGCAACCTGCTGGAGACCACAGCCCCAGAAGACATGCCGGCACGCTCCGATGTAGCCACCGACAATCAGATTCCCACCTCTCCGTTCCTCGGAGTGCGTGTGGTCAAGGGTATTCCGCTGCGCGACTACGCGGCTTTCCTTGACGAGCGCGCAACATTCATGGGCCAGTGGGGTCTGAAGCCGGGTCGCGGCGAAGACGGTGCTAGCTACGAAGAACTAGTGGAGACCGAGGGTCGCCCGCGCCTGCGCTCGTGGCTGGAGCGCATCCAGAGCGAGGGTTGGCTGGAGGCCGCCGTGGTCTACGGTTACTTCCCGGCTTACAGCGAGGGCGATGACCTGGTCATCCTGCACCACGGCCCAGAAAACGCCACCGATGGCGGTTCTGGGGGCGTGCCTGGCACCGAGCGCCTGCGCTTTACCTTCCCGCGCCAGGCCCGTGACCGCCACCTCTGCCTGAGCGACTTCGTTGCAAGCAAGGAATCCGGCAAGATCGACATCGTGCCATTCCAGCTGGTAACAATGGGTGCTCGCGTTAGTGAAGAGGCAAACAAGCTTTACGCCGCCAATGAATATCGCGACTACCTGGAAATCCACGGTCTCTCGGTGCAGCTCACCGAGGCCCTGGCTGAGTTCTGGCACACGCGTGTCCGCTCGGAGCTTGGTTTTGCCGGCGACGATTCGGCAAATATCACTGATTTCTTTGACCTCGGATACCGCGGCGCCCGATACTCCTTCGGCTACCCGGCCTGCCCAAATCTCGAAGATAGAATCAAACTGGTTGAGCTACTGAAGCCAGAGGTTATCGGGGTTGAACTTTCCGAAGAACTTCAGCTTCACCCAGAGCAATCCACCGATGCAATGGTGCTGCACCACCCGGAAGCCAAGTACTTCTCGGTTTAAGGAAACACGCGATGACCCAAACCCCGCAGGAACTGGCGGCGCTGGCACTATCGCGGGCGAGCAGGCATTACCTGCAGCTGTCCTCGGTGAAATCCACCTACTGGTTGTATCCGGCCACCGAGCCAAGCCAAGGTACCATCGTGTTCGTTCACGGTTACCGCGGCAACCATCATGGCCTTGAAGCCATTGCAGGCGCCCTGCCGGAGTTCGAAATCATCATCCCGGACCTTCCCGGTTTTGGCGAAGCCGAGGCGTTCCAATCGCGGCACACCGTGGTGGCGTATGCAAATTGGCTCACCGAGTTCATGGCCAATATCAACCGCCCAAGCGCGGTAATACTGGCACACTCGTTCGGAACCATCATCACCGCATCCGCCGCCCATCAGGGCCTGGCTAACAAGCTGGTGCTAGTCAACCCGGTCTCGGCATTCGAGCGCACCGGCCGCGACAAACTGCTGGAAAATCTCACCAGTTTCTTCTACGGTGTTGGCGGTGCATTGCCGGAACCAGTTGGTAACCGGATGCTCAAAAACCCGGTGATGGTTCGGCTAATGAGCGAGGTACTTGCAAAGACCAAGTCGAAGCCACTTCGCGCCTGGATTCACCTGCAGCACAACCAAAATTTCAGTGTCTTTGCCGAACGCCGAGTCGCCATCGAAGGCTATGCCTCTAGCATCTCGCGCAGCGTCGCCAGCTATGCGCGCGGAATCGAAAACGACACCCTTTTGATTGCGGGTGATAAGGACGACATCACCCCGCTGGCTGACCAACAGCGCCTGGTCCGGTTGTTTGGGAACGCCCAGCTGGAAGTCATCAGGGGAGTGGGGCACCTGGTTCACTATGAGACTCCTGCCCAGGCAGCGGAATTGACCCGCGAATTCATCAGCACCCATCGGGACTAACCATGGCGACTGGAATATTCTTCGACTGCCGGTATATCCGGGTCGATTTTCACGATGGCATAAGCCGATTCTCTTCCGGACTATTTGCAGCACTCGCACAACTGACCGAAGTCACTGCAATCATCAGTGATAAACGCCAACTGGAACACCTGCCGTCCGAAACGAAATGGGTGATGCTAAACGACCCAACCCATTTCACGGAACCGTTCGCAGCGTTAAAACTTAACGGACTAGGCGCCAAGCTGGTCTATTCACCAATGCAAACCATCGGTTCTTTCGGACGCAAATTCAAGCTTGTCCTGACCCTGCACGACCTGATCTATTACCGCCACCCAACACCACCGCCAAACATGCCGCTAGCGGTACGTATCGGCTGGCGATTATTCCATCTGTGGTACTGGCCTCAACGGATGCTGTTAAACGGCGCAGATGCGGTGGTGACCGTCAGCCAAACAACTGCCGAACTTATGCGCCAACATCGCCTCACTCAACGTCCGGTAGAAGTGGTCTACAACGCTGCGGGGGATTTGCCCCAAGACTATGAGCATCGGCCACCAGCAAGGCGACCCAGGGACCGTCAAATTTTGGTCTACATGGGTTCGTTCATGGACTACAAGAATGTTTCAACGCTGGTTAGGGCAGTAAATGAGCTTCCCGCCTACGAACTTCATTTGCTAAGCCGAATAGCACCGCAGGCCAAGCAGCAGCTTGAAGCTTTGGCTAGTCCGAACGGTGGAAAATTAGTCTTCCATAACGGTGTTACAGACACCGAGTATCACGAAATTCTGGACTCCGCGGTGGCTTTAGTACATGCCTCACACGACGAAGGCTTCGGTATTCCGCTAGTGGAATCTATGGCCAGAGGTATTCCGATTGCGGTATCCGACATTCGAATTTTCCGTGAAATCGGTGGCGACGCTGCTCTCTATTTTGATGCGGAGAACCCAGCTCAACTGGTTGAGCAGCTGCGGGCGCTAGAAATTGAATCAACTTGGCTGCAGTATTCCGCATCTGGTATCAAACGTGCTCGCGACTTTTCCTGGGCGGCATCGGCACAAGAGTTGCTGCGGGTTATAGAACTGGTCTAAATTTCTTTTCTTACCGCACGTCCCTCATAGGGGTGTGGGTTGTAATTGAGAACATGCCAACCGTGGTGTTCATTATGGGCAATCACAGTCAGGGACGTGTTGCCAAAACGATCACCCGGATGCGGCAGAGTGTTGTCACTCACCAGTTCGATGATCTTGCGAATCAACGCTCCGTGCGACACCGTGAGCAGCCGCTTGCCGCGGTATTGGCTAAGTAGGTGATTGAGCAACTCCCAAACTCGGTCTGCCAGTTGGACCAGCGATTCACCGCCCGGGATTTCCGCCAGGTCTTTGAATTGTTCACGCCACTGCTCGTAGGTAAGTCCTTCACCAACACCAAAGGCGCGTTCCATCAGCAGCGGCTCCACCTTGGCCTCTGGCAACTGTGAGACCTGGGTGATGATGGCGGCGGTGTCTCTAGCCCGCGAAAGCGGACTGGCGGCAAGGGCATCCCAATCGGTGGGTGAAAGGTGCGCGGCAACGGCGTGGGCTTGATTAATTCCCACCTCATTCAGAGGGATATCGGTGGTTCCCTGAAGTCTGAAATCGATGTTCCAGTCTGTCTGTCCGTGCCTTAGCAAGCCGATTATGGTCTCAGTCAATTAGCAACCTCCGAAGTGCAACAGAGGTGTTCGCCTCAATCTTGGCAAGGGCAAGCTCGTCACCCTTGGTGGGCCCGAGGTTGATTATCACCACGGGTTTCTCGGCCTTTAGGGCTCGCTTCACAAATCTCATACCTGAGTTCACGCTCAGTGAAGTTCCAGCCACCAGTAGTCCGCCGGCCGAATCAACCGAGGCCATGCATTTTTCAACCAGTGAAGCCTCAACCTGTTCACCAAAAAATACAACGTCCGGCTTCAGAACACCACCGCATTTTGGGCAACTTGGAATTTTGAAATCCTTGGTGGCTTCAATTTCGGCGTCGCCATCGGGGGAGTACTCAACCGTGATGTCCTTGTTGACCGTCGGGTTCAACTCGGTGAGCATTTGGTCCAACTCGGTGCGTGCCAGCTGGTTACCGCAGCGCATGCAAACCACTTGGTCTAGACGGCCATGCAGCTCGAACACGTTCTTGGAACCCGCGGCCTGGTGCAGACCGTCGACGTTCTGGGTGATCAGGCCGGTTACAGTACCGTGGCTCTCGGCCAACGCTAACGCGAAATGGCCCGGGTTCGGCTTAGCCTGCGCAATTCGGGACCAACCGACGAAAGACCGCGCCCAATACCGCTGTTGAGCCTCAAAACTGCCCATAAATCGGTCAAATGTCATCGGGTGCTGGTGGGTTCGTCCCGCGCCACGATAGTCGGGAATGCCGGAATCGGTGCTCATGCCGGCTCCGGTAAGCACACAGAGTTTCAGGCCGGCAAGTTTTTGACGAGCATAATCAATGCCGAACTGGGCCGCCGCCGATAGCTCGGCTTCTTGACTCAGTTCAGACATCATGAACCAATATTAAGTCCCACTGGCAGACCCCGCTTCGCTTTCATTTTCGCACTACAAGGAGGGCCTGAAAACTTGGGCAGTCGCAACCGCCGCCTAAAGGTTGAATACCGCCTCGAAGTCTTCGCCGGTGTTCTCAACCACGCGCTCTTGCAGTGCAAGGTCACCCAGACCAATCAAACGAATGCGCAGTCGTTTGCGATTGAATTCCTTGAATCCAAGCCCCTGCGAAACACCCCGGAGGGCAACGGTCCCACCGGATCGGGTGACGGTGAACTGGGTCGTTAGTTTCTTCTCGGCGAGTGCCTCAAAGGTCAAACCGTCGTCTTCAACCAAGACAGAGGTGTGGCTACCATCCCGGATGGGTAGGGCAACTAGGACCGCGATTTCCTCCGGGTAATAGCCTGCGGTACTAACCGGAACCTCGCTCCAGAGCGCGATGGCGGCACCGGCGCGAGCGAAGATTGGAATCCTGGTTAGCGGGGCTTCCACAGTGATTCGCTCACCACGTGACTCGATTGAATCTCCGGAATGCCAGTCAACCCACTCACCAGCAGGTAGGTAAACGCTTCTACTTGTCTTCCCAGCCTCCAGAATTGGCGCCACCAGTAGGTCGCCGCCTAGAAGGTACTGGTCGTCGACCTCCCAAACCTCTGCGTCATGCTGGTACTGATAGACCAGTGGGCGCTGAATCGGTGCTCCGGTCAACGAGTTCTCCACGAACGCACTGTAGAGGTAGGGCATTAGTCGGTAACGCAGCTTGATTGCCTCGCGGGCAATGTCCAGCACCTCTTGCCCCCAGGCGAAGGCGTACTGATCAAGTTGATTGGTCTGGTTGTGGTTGCGGGCAAACGGCGTCAGCAGACCTGCCTGCATCCAGCGGGCAAAAAGTTCTGGATTGCTATTTTCAGCAAATCCACCGATGTCTGCACCAACAAATGACTGGCCAGACAAACTCAGCCCCGTGGCCATAGGAATCTGCAGCCAGAGGTGATCCCAGCGAGACATGTTGTCACCCAGCCAGTTCGCTGCGTACCGCTGAATACCGGGGGAACCGGCGCGAGACAAGATGAAGGTGCGAAGTTCCGGCCTAGCAGCCAGGAGACCCTCGGCAGTACCCATCGCCATTAGCAGCGCGTACTGGTTGTGATATTTTTCGTGACTGTACGCGCCGGCTCCAAAGCGCATCGGTTTTTCGGAAATTCCACCGGTGGCTGGCTCGTTCATGTCGTTCCAGATTCCGGCGATTCCGCTGGCTACGTGCTGAGCGTTTAGCTCACCCCACCACTTGCGGGTTTCCGGCTTGGCAAAATCCGGGAAGGCGGTATTACCTGGCCAGACCTGGCCAATGTAAATGTCTCCGCCCTCGGTGAGGCAGAAGACCTCACGCTCCAGACCGGCATCAAACACCTCGTACCCCGGATCAAACTTCACGCCCGGGTCGATGATCGTGATTACTCGAATGCCCTGCTCGTCCAGTTGACGCAACATGGCTGGAACGTCAGGGAAGCGGTCATGATTCCAGGTGAATACGCGGTAGCCATCCATGTAGTCGATGTCTAGCCAGAGGGTGTCAAGGGGCAGGTCCAGTTCTCGGTGACGCTTGGCTAGGTCAAGCACATCCTGTTGGCTGTAGTCATGCCAGCGGCACTGGTGATAGCCAAGTGCCCAGATTGGCGGCAACTGGGCCCGACCCGTGAGCGCAGTGTAGTCGGCAAGGATGCTGGCGAAGTCTGGCCCACCAAAGAGGTACTCGGTGTACTGGCCACCACCGAAGGCAATCTCATAGGAATCCGCCGCAGTGAAGTTGTAGAAGCCACGGTAACCGTTGTCGATAAAGGAACCACCCACCGCTCCGGTTACCTCGTCCTGCTGATAGAAGAACGGAATCGACACATAGTACGGGTCAAATTCGGTGCTGGTGCTGTCCGCCCTCGGGTGGGTTTCCGGGTGCGCCTTTGTGAATTCGCCTGCCGCATTTGGATTGAGTACGTCTGTGTTCCACAGGTGGAAATCCCGGCCACGGCGGTTTTGCTTGCCGGTCTTTTCACCGAGTCCGTAGATTGCATCACCCCTGGCGGCACCACGGCTGATTCGCCAATCATTGTTCAAGATTCGGTAGCCACACTCGCCGCTTGCAAACACTCGCGATCCGTCGATCCGGCGAAGATCAAACCCAAACTTGTCCGTGTTCACCGTTAGCACCAAGGAGGCTGTAGTTAGTCGCACCGAATCTGCACCTATTTCTAGGTTGAACGCGCGGTCTTGGGACTGAAAACCATTGTGGGTCAACGGATCCACCACGAGCGCAAAACTCGGGTTTTCATCGAATGTGCCGCCGCGGCTTATCTTCATTCGAAGCAAATTTTCGGTGATTACGTCAACTCTGAAATGCTCGTGCGCCAGCCGGCCTGCGAAGCCATTTGCCGTGGCGATTGCGTCAGTTAGGTGCTCGAGGTTTAGGTATCCAGATTCCTGCATAGAGCAATGCTAAGGCTGCCAAAAACATGGAATCGCTTGCAGTGAAAATGTAATCGCTTACAGAAAAAGACTGCCTAAACGGCGGGGTTTACGCACCCAGACCAGCATTTGATAACCGGTTTGTATCGATTTACAAATGCGGACCTTTGGTCACTCCGGCCGGACCTAGACTTGCCTCAACATTGCGTCCATTAGCTATGCGGATCAGGGGAGAACATGCCAGGCCAGAGCACCGAATTTAAGACCGCACGGCAGCAATTGAGCGACCTGGTTGGCACGCGAGCCCGCGGCGCCCAGGACCTGCTTGATCGTTTCGATCGATACGGGCAGGACCTGATCGATGGGCTTTCTGGAGCCTACGACCTGGGCTACATCCTGCCAAAACTTATCGAGGTACTGGCAGCCAATCACAAGGGCAGGGATGCGGAGCTCCTGCAACGGGACCGTGAGCGAGTTCTGCAGCCAGATTGGTTCCAGCGCAACGACACCGTCGGCTATGTCTGCTACACCGAACTTTTTGACCGCGACCTTGCCGGTCTTGGTAACCGCATTGACTATCTGCAGGGGCTCGGTGTCAGCTACCTGCACCTGATGCCTATCCTGCAGCCGCGCCCGGGAGCCAATGATGGCGGCTACGCGGTCATGGACTACCGCAAACTTCGCGAAGACCTTGGAACCATGGACCAACTGAAGGCCACCGCAAGGAAATTGCATTCGGCCGGAATCTCGTTGACCCTGGACCTGGTTCTCAACCACGTTGCCCTGGAGCATGAGTGGGCCGAGAAGGCTCGCGCCGGCGACCCACACTACCGCGACTACTTCTACATCTACTCGGACCGCCACCTACCAGACCAGTTTGAGCAGTCCCTGCCAGAAGTTTTCCCGGACTTTGCGCCTGGCAATTTCACCTGGAATGACCAGGTGGGCGGCTGGGTTTGGACCACATTCAACAGCTATCAGTGGGATGTCAACTGGTCCAATCCAAACGTCTTCTGCGAATACGCCGACATCATCGGCAATCTGGCTAACCACGGCGTAGACTGCCTGCGTCTTGACGCCATCGCCTTCATCTGGAAGCGCCTCGGTACCAACTGCCAGAACCAAGACGAAGTTCACGCCATCACTCAGGCACTGCGTTCGTTCACGCGCATTCTGGCGCCGTCAACTATCTTCAAGGCCGAAGCCATCGTTGGACCAGCCCAGGTCGGTGCCTACCTCGGTGAGGGACAACGTGCCGGCAAGGTTTCCGATTTGGCCTATCACAACAGCCTTATGGTGCAAATCTGGAGCTCTATTGCCTCCAAGGATGCGCGCCTAATGGAGCTGGCGCTCAGCCGATTCCGAGCCATCCCAAACAACACCGCCTGGGGCATTTACCTGCGCTGCCACGACGACATTGGTTGGGCCATCGATGACCAGGATGCCGCACGCCTGGGATTCAGCGGGCACGAACACCGCATGTTCCTGGCCGACTATTTCACCGGAAAGTTCTATGGCTCCGATTCGCGAGGCGCCGATTTCCAGACCGATGCCCAGAGTGGCGAGCGCCGCACCTCTGGAACTGCCGCCAGCTTGGCAGGCATTCAGGTTGCCCAGGACTCGGGGGATACCCAGCGCCTCCAGCGTGCAGTGGATCGCTACATCTGCGCGTACAGCATGGTCTTCGGTTTTGGCGGAATCCCGCTGCTTTACATGGGCGATGAAATCGGTCTGTTTAACGACGACAGCTACGTGCAGGACCCGTCCAAGGTGGAAGACAACCGCTGGCTGCACCGCCCTGCGATGAACTGGGATACCGCTATCGCAGCAGCAAACGGCGAACTGGGGCACAGCATCCCGGGCCAGATTCGCAATCGCATGCAGCGCCTGATCGACACTCGCCGCCGCCTGTCTTCGTTGCACGCCGGAGTTGCCACCAAGGTGCGTACCGGCCGTGGCCAGGGCATTGCCATCTTCGATCGCTTCCACCCGGCCGGAAACCTCGTGCAGGTCTATAACCTCAATGAACAGAACCGATTCGTCAGCACCGATGAACTGGCCGGACTGGCCGGCGAAGTGGTGGACGAACTAACCGGTGCACACCTGTGGCTGAATGATGGCTTGATGCTGGCACCATATGAGGTACGCTGGCTGCGCCAGAACTAGTGCCCTAGATCCACTAAGAGCCCCTAGATGTTGTAGGAGCCGACAGTGTGGTGCACCTTGTTGATTCCAACCACGGTCGAGTACTCGGGCACGTTTTTGGTCACCACAGCATTAGCGCCAACGAACGAGTTGTTGCCGATCTTGATGTTTCCAATGATCTTGGCGCCAGCGCCAATAACCACACTGTTGCCGATGGTTGGGTGACGCTTAGTCTTCACGGCGTCTCGTGAACCAAGAGTGACCTGGTGAAAAATTAAGACGTCGTCACCAATCACCGAGGTCTCGCCAATGACCACGCCATTGCCATGGTCAATCACAAAGCGTCGGCCAACCTGGGCACCCGGGTGGATTTCGATTCCGGTCCAGAATTTGGCCCAGTTGCTAACCAAGCGGGCCAAGAGGAGCCAATTGGCATTCCACAACTTGTGCGCGATTCGGTGAGTCCAAATCGCGTGAATGCCCGGGGTCGTAAGAAGCAATTCAAAGCCGCTGCGGGCGGCCGGGTCTCGGTCCAATCCGTTGCGGATATCTTCGGCGATTCTCTTGAACATTTGCTTCCAGTCTTGCAGCCAATCTGCCCGGTGCTGGGAAGTTTGGCTAAAAGCGAAAAGGGGCGCCCGAAGACGCCCCGATTCAAAGAGGTTACTTAGCGGTGTACTGGTCGGTTAGGTCCTTGTAAAGAACGCTGGACAGGTAGCGCTCACCAAACGAAGGAATGATCACAACGATGTTCTTGCCGGCGAATTCTGGACGCTTCGAAACCTCGTTTGCGGCCCAGATTGCAGAACCGGAAGAAATACCAACCAGGATGCCTTCCTCGGTGGCAGTGCGTCGGGCCCAGATGAACGAGTTCTCGTTCACGGCGTCGAAGACCTCGTCGTAGACGGTGGTGTCCAGAATCGAAGGCACGAAGTTTGGACCGATACCTGCGAGTGGGTGCGGGCCTGGGGCTCCACCAGAAAGAATCGGGGAAGCGGCAGGCTCAACCACGAAAACCTTGAGCGCAGGGTTGAGTTCCTTCAGGCGCTGACCGGCACCGGTCACGGTTCCACCGGTTCCAGAGCCGGCAACCAGTGCGTCAACTTTGCCATCAAGGTCGCGCCAGATTTCCTCTGCAGTGGTTTCGCGGTGAATCTTTGGTCCGGCTGGGTTGTCAAACTGACGAACCAAAATCGAACCTTCGATTTCCTTGCCAAGCTCTTCGGCCTTGTTGACCGCACCCTTCATGCCTTCTGGGCCTGGGGTCAGCACCAGCTCGGCACCGTAGGCGCGCAGCAGAACCTTGCGCTCGGTGCTCATGGTCTCTGGCATGGTCAAAATCACGCGGTAACCGCGAGCCGCACCAACCATGGCCAAGCCGATGCCGGTGTTACCACTGGTGGCCTCGATGATGGTGCCGCCTGGCTTTAGCTCACCCGATGCCTCCGCAGCGTCAACCATTGCAATAGCAAGACGGTCCTTGACCGAAGACGATGGGTTGTAAAACTCCAACTTCGCGTAGACGTTGGCCTGACCCTCAATGATGCGGTTCAAACGAACCAGCGGGGTGTTTCCGAAGGTCTCGGTGATGTTGTTGTAAAGCGCCATGATTGCCCCTTGTTGACGGTGGGTGGTGATTGAAAGTTTAGCCAAGCCAAAAGTCGGTCCCGGCTATGTTTCGTTGGATTACAGGCGGGGGACACCTTGATTTCTGACCGTAGCCTTAAGACAAACTTCAGTTTGACTGACTAGCATCAGGCACATGATTGCCAGCCGCAAATTCCAGTTGACCCTAGCCGGGTTGGCGGTATTTGGACTTCAGATTTGGCAGCTCGGGCGACCATCGATGTGGGCAGACGAGGTAGCAACGGTTGCGGCCAGCACCCGTCCACTGCATTCGCTGCTGCACATGATGCAGTTCATTGATGCGGTTCACGGCACCTACTACATCCTCATCCACTTTTTAGGCAAGCTAATCGGCTACGGGCCGTTCGCTCTTCGCCTGCCCAGCGCGGTAGCAGTTACGGCCGCCGTGCTCCTAACCTTCGTCCTAGCCCGAAAACTTTTCGGCGAGCGCCTGGCCTGGTTTGCCCTGGTTGTGGCCGCATTCCTGCCCCGGCTCACCTGGGCTGCCACCGAGGCCCGTTCCTATGGAATCGTTGCCTTTCTCGGTGTGGCACTCACCCTGATTTTTGTTCTGGCTTTGACCAGCGAAACCGACCGAACAGCCAAGCGCTACTGGGTGGCCTACACCGCCACGCTCATATTGGCGATCCACTTCTTTGTTTATCTGGCATTGCTGGCGGGGTCGCAGGGGGTCTGGCTGCTGCTGGTACGCCGCAAGGGCTTCCCACGATGGTTGACAGCCGTGGGCATCAGCATCGTTGTCAGCGCCTACATCCTGGTCTGGGTGATCATGGAGAAGGGCCAAGTTGGGTGGCTGCCTCCACTGGGCAAAGACACTCTCAACGAGATTTTCATCGGTCAAGCATTTTGGTCTAATCCTCAACTGGCACTGCTGGCGAATGGCTTGATTTTGGCGGTTTTGGCCGGGGCCAGCCACCGTGGTAAAGCCGTGCCCGCCGAAGAAATCCGGGTGATGTGGCTGCTTGGACTTGGCGTTGTAGTGCCACCCCTGGTCATTTTGGCGGCTTCAATTCGCGGGGGAAGCATTTACGACTCTCGCTATTTCACCTTCGCGGCACCATTGGTGGCCATTCTCCTGGCCCTCGCGCTGGAGCGCCTGTTCAGCCGCAGGTTGGCTTACCTGGCGCTGGCGGTAGTGGTGGCCTTGGCCGTTCCTTCCTATTTCGATTTCAGAGCGCTAAACGCTAAGGGCACATACTGGGGTCAGATTGCCGCTCAGGTTCGCATTCACTCCAAACCGGGTGACGCGATATTGTTTACCGACTACGCGCGCAAGAGCCCCAGCCTGAGCCGAATCTCCATTGCCTATCCAGCGGACTTCGCCAACACCACCGATCTCACCGTGGTTACGCCATACCGCCAGGCAATCGGGCTTTATCCCAAGCGGATGCCGGTGCCCAATGCGGTGAGTGCTATCGGTGCCCGTTCAAGAGTGCTGGTGCTTCAACAAAACACCGAACTAGTGGAATACCACGCAATTGCCGGCCTGTTGAAAGCCAAAGGTTTCCACCAGTCGCAGCGTTATCGCGCATTCGACACCTGGCTGCGAGTCTTCACTCGCTAGACACCTTCACCCCAGGCCTCTTAAGTTTGGGAAACACTTCAGCCTTCTCCTAGCCCAGTTGGCAACGATTGAGGCGTGCTAAAAACTCGCATCGCGCGCAATTGGGTCTGGCTTGGGGGAGTAGCCCTGCTATTGGCAGGCACCGCCTTCGAGGTTTTTTGGCAACTTCAGCATGCCGAACGCAGTGGTTACTACGCGATGGTTGCCACCTCAATGAGTCGAAACTGGCACAACGCGTTTTTTGGAGCCGCTGATCCCACCGGCATGCTTGCGCTAGACAAAATTCCAGGTTCGTACCTGATTCCCGCGCTGTTGGTTCACCTGATTGGTTTTCACAATGCGGCAGTGGTGGCACCCAACGGAATTGCCACGATGTTGGCAGTGCTTGCGGTTGCTTCCGCAGGCCGCCGCCTAGGTACCCAATTTCTTGGCACCAAAGAGGGCGGTATCTGGTCTGGACTGCTAGCCGGTGGCCTCATGGCAACAACACCGATAATCATCGCGGTGGCAAGATCCAATGAACCGGAGAGTGCGTTTCTGCTCTCGATGTCCCTCGTTGCCTATTTCTCGGTGCGAGCTTTGGAGGGCCGCCGGCTGACGAGCCTGGTATTGGCCGGACTGGCCATCGCACTCGCTTTTCAGCAGTACATGATCATGGCATGGACGGTCTGGCCGGCACTTGCGCTTGGATATTGGTTTGGTGGATCCGAAGGTCGTCTGGTTCGCCTTCGTAACCTTGCAATCGCTGGGGGCGCTTCACTTATGGCATCGCTCACTTGGATATTCGCAGTTTGGCTAACGCCAGCAAACCGCCGCCCATACATCGGCAATACTCTGCATAACAACCCGTGGGAAATGGTTTTCGGCTACAACGCAATTGGGCGTTTTGGAAACAGTGGCCACATGGCTGGACAGCGCGCTGCAGGTGCAATTTCGTTTAAGACCTTCACCCCTCCTTTCAGCGGGCATCCCTCGCTGATACGCATGTTTTACCACCAGGTAATCGGCCAGATTTCATGGCTGATACCGGCAACAGTGCTTGTTCTAGTTTTCCTCTGGCTCCAAAACCGTTCCCGTGGAACCAAGCAACACCGAGACACCAGCGCCTACAAACGGCAGGCGGCAAAGCAGGGACAGTTAGTTTTCCTTGGGGTCTGGTTCCTGTCCGGCTGGGCGATGTTCAGTGCGGTTTCGGGAATGCATCAGTACTACGCGGCAACTTTAGCGCTGTCCATGACCCTCCTGGTTGCGGTAGGCGTTGTGAGCGCATTCGGTCAGGGCAAATGGGGATTCTTGATTAGCCTGGCGTTTACTTCGGTTGGATTTGCGATTCTGGTTTCTGCGCTAAACCCGAGCTACCATCGCTGGCTTGCTTGGCTTCAGCTGAGCTTGGCCTTTGGCTTTGCTGCCATGGCCCTGCTGGCCCTAAACCGTGGGTTGATGACGCGGGGAGCATCTCGGGTTATCGGTGCCGCGTTGCTTGTTGGCGCAATCGGATTCTCACCAGCAGCCTGGTCTGCCGATGCCATGAATCACCCTTCATTTGTAAACCCGATGGCCGGCCCACCGGACAGCTACACCACCACCCTCGGTCACCATTCGGGCACCAACACCGAGCTGAATGGCGGATCGGGTCGGAAAAATTCGGCAAGCATCACGGGCAGGGCCAGTCGGGCCAAGATCTCACACGGCAAGGTTTTGGATTGGCTACTCACCAGACCTCACGGAAAGTATTTGCTTACTGCATTCGGCTCAGATGCAGCAGCTCCTTACCTCGTTCTCCAGAAAACCATCGTCAAGAAACTGAACGTTCTACCGGTTGGCGGATTCAACGGCACCGACCCGGTACCAACGCTCGCTGCCTTCAAGGATTTGGTGGCCAAACACCAAATCAATTACGTTCTGATGAATCACTACATGGGTGATGAATCGGCCTTCAGCGGCCTGGAGTCGGCAAAAATCAAACGCTGGGTGGCTGCGAATTGCCATAAGAATCACACCCCTCCGGATAGAGTCACGTTGTTCTATTGCTGGGCGCAGTAACCTGAGGTTATGACTCCACGATTCAACCGACTCCCACACCTTCGCGCCTGGCTCCCAGTCGCAGTTATCAGCACTCTACTCACGCTGGTATCCGGGCTTGTGGGCACTCTTAGCCAAGTTCGTGACGCCGAATTCGCATTCGACAAGGCACTCAATGACGGTGGCAACGGTGTTCTTAATCAGCTGGCTCTGCTGGCTTCCGAGGTCTACAGTCCAAAATTTGCTATCACTCTAACCGTGGTTGTTGCCGCACTGATCTGGCTTTTCGGCCGCTCACGTTTGGACGCCCTCGCGTTCGGTCTGACAGTGGCTTTTGGCTGGTTGCCAGCCGAGGCGTTCAAGATCATGTTCAACGAACCACGCGCCGCAATTGGAACCCTAACCAATCAGGTGATGCCTCAGGAAGTTGACGCATCGTTCCCAAGCGGGCACGTTTGCTTTGCCATCGGTTTTGGCTTTGCTTTGTTTTACCTGGCACGCAACAGCCGCGCCAAATGGGTGGCAGCAGCATTCTGGGCGGTATCAGTACTCGTAGAAATCTGGGCCCGCCTCTACGTAGGCGCCCACCTTTTGAACGATGTTGTCGGTAGCCTTTTCACCACCACGCTAGGTGTGGTTGTGTTTGCGTTCCTCTGGAACAAGTGGTTCAGCGTCAAATTAGAAACCACGAAACTCTTCGCCAAGTAAGCAAAAATCCCCAGCCATTGGCTGGGGATTTTCATTTAGTCATGGGAAATAAATAAACCCCAATCTTGCGACTGGGGTTTATTCTCGGCCGGGCGAAGCAGGCCTATTTGTATCGTGTCCGAAAAGGGACTTGATCCCCACCACTCGCGAAACACAGTTTCGCTCGATTCCGGCGTGGGCCCACCCAAGGGGTTCCTGTCCCCGGAACACAAAAAAACGGCTCCCATAAGGGAGCCGCATTTTTTGGTGTCCGAAAAGGGACTTGAACCCTCACCCTCATAAGAGGACTAGCACCTCAAGCTAGCGCGTCTGCCATTCCGCCACCCGGACGAGTGGGCCTTTGTTAAGGCAACCTCTAGAGTCTACCAGAAAACTGGGGTAGCGTGAAGGTATGGCACAAGAACCACGTTTCGCACTAAAGCAGTTGACCGCAGCCCTAGAGAAGCACTTTGAGGCGGTCGCTGCTAAGCGTGGCCCTGAGGACCTATCGGTTGACCAGGCGTTCTTCCAGCTTGAGGACGCGTTCCTCAACTATCAGGAAGCTCTCGGTGAAACCTACGAGGAAGACCTGCCATTCGACCTTCCGGAAGGCGACGAAGACTAAGAGTCTTTCGCTGGCTAGCCTTCGCTAGCCTCACCCTCGCCGGCTTCGGGCTTTTCAGGCTTGTCTTCCTTTTTTTCGTAGGACTGGCGCAAAAACTTTTCAAACTCGCTAGCTAGCAGATCGCCGCTGCCTTCACTTTCTTGCAGCTCGTCTCGCGTCTTTTCAAGTTGCTGAATGTAGCCGGCCATCTCTTCGTCTGATTCGGCAATCTCGTCGATTCCGCGCTCCCATTCGAACGCCTCTTCGGCCAATTTGCCGTGGTCAAACTCCACTCGCAAAATGCGTTCCAACTCGGTGAGCATCGCAAGTGTCACCTTTGGGGAAGGGCTTTGGTGTACATAGGCAGGGACCTGAGCCCACAGGTTCACGGTAGGCAAATTCATTTCCTCGAGAGCCTGACTCAAAACCGTGAGTATGCCGACTGGGCCTTCATAGTCGCTCTTCTCAACGTCTAACTGGTGGCGAACCTCTTCATGCTGACTGAAAGTCATGACTTTGATCGGACGGGTGTGCGGCACATCGGCAATCATTGAACCGACAAAGACCACGGCCTGAATGTCGCGATCGTCGATGATTTCTAGGATTTCAGCGACGAAGGAACGCCAGCGCAGAGCAGGCTCAACGCCTAACAATATGAAGATATTGGCGAGTTCTGGACGCTTGACGACGGCTTCCACGCCGGGTGCCAGTAACTCAGTGGCAGGCCAGCGAATCTGGCGGTCACCCTTTTCATCAAAAAACACCTGGGGACGCGCGTAGTGGAACTCGGCGTATTCTTCGGGGTCAATATTCTGCACCGATTCCGCGTCCAGCTGTTCGGCGATCATTTTTAGCGCTTGGCTGGCGGCCTCTGCGGCATCGTTCCAACCCTCGAAGGCAACTAGCAGCGTTCGCTGGGAAAAAATCGGAAGCGGATTCAAAGTAAAGCCTTTGCTCGTGACTTCTATTAGCCTACGCGGAGCCGGACCGCGGTGACGCTTTGATCGGGCCTCGGGCCGGTAAGCGGGTAAAATTGGTCATCATGACTATTTCGGTGAGGCCTTCGGCTGTGCTCTGGGACCTTGACGGCACGCTGGTTGACAGCGAAGGCTACTGGGGGCTTGCCGAACGCAGCCTCTCAGCCCGTTATCCAGGGGAGTGGACTCACGAAGACGGCCTTTCACTGACCGGTCTTTCACTGCCAGTTTCTTGCGGAATCATGCGAGACAAAATGGGCATCGAAGACATCACTGTCGACGAAATGATCCAAGAGCTCACCGATGGAGTTCTCTTTCACCTAAACCAGCAGGTTCATTGGCGTCCAGGCGCGTTGGAACTCGCAACTGCCTTGCACAAAGCCGGCGTTCGCCAGGCAATCGTCACTATGTCGATTCGTCGCATGGCAATCGCCGTTCGCGATGCCGCCCATCAGGCAACCGGTCTCGAAATCTTTGAGGTGGTTGTGGCGGGCGACGATGTGATCGAGGGCAAGCCTCACCCGGAGGCGTATCTGAAGGCTGCGGCAACGCTCGGGCTTGAACCTTCCGACTGCGTTGCGATTGAAGATTCGGTGAACGGAATTACTTCAGCTGAAGCCGCCGGGACCCGAGCCCTCGGTGTGCCAAATGTCGTCCACCTGCCGGAAAAGCCGGGACGCACCATCTGGCCAACTCTTGAGGGCGTTGCCCCTCACAACCTGAACGCACTTTTCGAATAGGACCCCCATGACTGACAACCTTTACACCGAGCTGCCGCGCGGTCCGTTCCGCGTAGGCGACCGCGTTCAGTTGACCGGCCCAAAGGGCAAGTTGAACACCATTACCTTGGTTGCCGGCGGCACCTTTGGCACTCACCGAGGTGACCTTCGCCACGACGACATCATCGGTATGGAAGAGGGCTCGGTGGTTCGTAGCGGTGCGGGAATCGAATTCCTCGCATTCCGTCCACTGTTGAGTGACTTTGCGTTGTCCATGCCTCGCGGTGCAGCGATTATTTACCCCAAGGACTCGGCATTGATTGTGACCATGGGAGACATTTTCCCTGGCGCTCGCGTCATCGAGGCGGGCGTCGGTTCCGGTGGTTTAAGCATGTATCTGCTGCGCGCAATCGGTCCGACCGGAAAGCTTGACTCCTTCGAGCGTCGCGAAGAATTTGCCCTCATTGCCCAGGCAAACATCACCACCCACTTTGGTGCCAAGCCAGAAAATTGGGATGTGCACCTGGGTGACCTGCAGGAGGAACTTCCAAAGATGATCGCTCCGGCAAGTGTTGACCGCGTGGTGCTGGACATGCTGGCACCCTGGGAATGTGTAGCCGAATCCGCGGAGGTTCTGGTTCCCGGTGGAATGTTCATCGGTTACGTTGCAACCGTCACCCAGCTATCGCGCCTCACCGAGGAGCTGCGCAGCTCCGGCCACTTCAACGAGCCTGAGGCGTTTGAATCCATGATTCGCGATTGGCATCTGCAGGGCCTTGCGGTTCGCCCAGAACACCGAATGATTGGCCACACCGGATTCCTGGTGACCGCCCGTCGCCTGAACCCTGGCACCGTATTGCCGCAGTTCAAGACCCGCAACAAACCAGAGTTTGCCGACGAAGATGTAGCAGTTTGGAACCCCGATCACCTGGGCCAGCGCCGCATCAGCGACAAGAAATTGCGCAAGAACGTGCGCAACGCGGAAGCTGCCGCTCAGGCCAGACAAAACGACCAGACAGATTCCGCTCAGGAATAGTCGATAAACTGACACAGAAATTTCGAACAGAGGGTAAGTTTCTTGCGCAAAATCATTTCCTTGGTAGCAACCTCCCTGCTTGCCGCAGCTAGCCTCACCGGTTGTGCCGACCAGCAGGCCAAGGCCAACACCGCACTCGATGCTCCACTGGTGTGCAAGCACTTTGTAACCGGCAGCGCCGCAGACCAGATCACCGCCAAGCTGCCTAAGACTGGTGCGCCTACCCTCAAGTTCCCAACTCCGCTGGGCACCAAGGCAACCCAGACTAAGGTCTTGGTCGCAGGTACCGGACCGCAGTTCGGTGGAGCCCAGCAACTAAAGTTCGAGTACCAGTCTTATGACGCCGCTACCGGAAAGTTGCTTCAGGGCACCTCTTGGAATGGCTCGGACGCAGTATCTCAGGTGGTTCAGAAGGCCGCGGCAGGTTCTGCCAACTTCTGTGACGCCCTTGCCGGCGTACGTCAGGGCTCGGTGGTTGCCACCATCATTTCGGCCAAGGACTCCCACGGCGGCAAGGCTTACCCGGCTTCGGGTATTGGCAAGAATGACTCCATCATCTTCCTGTTCAAGTTGCTTCGCGTTTACCTTCCAAAGGCACAGGGCGAGACCCAGCCAGCCAAGGATGGCTTCCCTCAGGTTGTTACTAACGCAGATGGCGCGCCTGGCCTGGTGATGCAGGACTGGAGCACCAGTGCAGCCCCAAGCGAGTTCAAGTCGGAGACCCTAATCGCGGGTAAGGGTGCGGTAATCAAGCAGGATGACTACGTCACCGTGCACTACTCGGGCTACGTTTGGGACACCACCAAGACCATGTTTGACTCCTCATGGAGCAAGGGCACCCCGGCAACCTTCCAACTGAAGCAGGGCGCACTGATCCCAGGCTTCATCAAGGCCCTAGTCGGTCAGCGCGTTGGTTCGCAGGTTGTTGCAATCCTGCCTCCATCGGACGGCTACGGTGCCAGCGGTGCCGGCAGCATTCCGGCCAACGCGACCCTGATTTTCGTAATCGATATCCTGGGCAAGGGCCAGTAGCCTAAACCGCCTTCTAGAATCGGCACACGGCACGGTTGGTGGGGACTGAAGTGACGAAGGAACGAATTTCGCCTTCCGAGCGTCAGCTCAACCTAACCTTTGCCCTGCTGCAGAGCGCCTACGGGCTGACCAAGCGCGAAGTCTTGGCATCGGTGCCGGGATATGGATACAACTCCAACCCATCCGAGTCCGACTTCACCATGTTTGACCGTGACAAGGACGACATCCGCAAGGCGGGTGTGGTCCTGGAGCAGGTTCCGCTGTTGGGCGAAGAAGACGACAACCGCGAGTACCGGTACCGGATTGCAAACAAGACCTTTAGCTGGCCGGACGGATTTCACCCGAGCCCGCTTCAGAGTCGACTGTTGGAACTGGCGGCCCACTGCTGGCAGGACCTGAGCCTCACCGACGAACTACGCATGGCAATGACTCGTATCGTTGCCCTAGGCGAGACCCCCGACCGCCAGGCAATCGCCGAACTGGTTCCAAGCTTCAGACCGCTGGACGCCAGTTTTGCACCGATTTCCGCTGCCATTGAAAACTCCGAATCGATCGAATTTAGCTACCGCAAGCCAAACTCTGACCAGGTTGAGCGACGCTCTATAAGCCCATGGCGGTTCCTCAATGTCGAGGGCCAGTGGCTGATTCAGGGTTGGTGCTTCCTTCGGCAGGCACCCCGCAATTTCTTGTTGCAGCGGATCGTTGACAAGCGGGTCAAGGTTCTCGGTGACGTTGAATTTGTGCCAGCCACGAGTCAACTCTTGGCCCAAGCCGAGGCAGACCTGGCGCAGTTCCGCTCGGCCAACTTGGCCACCATTCGTGTGGTGCCTGATTCGCCAGCCTGGAGCGCTTTTGAAATGGAATTCGAGTCAAGCGATGTCAAGGAATTGCGATTCCTTGACGCAGAGCTCCTCGCCAATCAGTTGCGTCGGTTTGGAAACCAGGTTGAAATCCTGCAACCTCAATCCCTGGCAGAAGCAGTCCGTGCTGGCTTGCTGAAGGTGGTGGCCGCGCATGCCTAAGATGACCAAGGTTTATGGGCCGGAGCGCACCAACCTCATGTACGCAATCATCGGCTATCTGATGCGCGTTAACTCGGCACCGGTTACCGAGCTGGCTGAGCACTTCGGGTACACACCAGTCGAAATTCGCGAAGCAGTCAAGACCATCGGTGTTGCCGAAATTGGCACCCGCACCAGTTACTTCGGGATGCCGGTGGAACTCGATTTTGAGGCACTAGAAGAAGACGATGTTGTCGAGTTCTTGAGTAACAACATCGAAATGGACACCCCGCGCCTAACCACCAAACAGACCGCTGCCATCAGTGCCGGGTTGAAAGTTCTGGAACAAATACCAGGATTTGAGTACCGCACCGAGGTCGCCGAGCTGCTGGAGCAACTGCATGCCGGTGGCGGCAACTTTGACAACGAGACCATCGTGGTTCAACCAGCGGCTACGGATTCGGATCTGCTGCGTCTACGCGAGGCCATCGTGACAGGCGTAGCAATCAATTGCGATTACCGCAACGGCAGGGGAGAGGTGACCCGCAACCGACTGATTGAGCCATTGCGTTTGGAATCTCGCGACCAGGTCTGGTACCTGCGGGGATACTGCCTGACGAAGGCGAAAGATGTGCGCGTGTTCCGGCTTGATGCGATGGACAAAGTGCAGTTAACCGACCAGCTGATTGATCCGGCGCACAAACTACTAGAACTTGACAGCGAACTGTACCGAGCGGAATCGGGTGCAATCGAAGTGGCAATCGAGGTGGACCCGGAAGGCTACGGCGTTCTGAACGATTATCAGGCGTCTTATTCTGGAGCCCTTCGCGGCACCGTAACCGCGCAAATTTTGGTCACTGACATCGCGACCCTGCCACCGATGGTGGCTTCCTACGGAGGCGCAGTTCGAGTGCTGGCGCCAATGGAGGCAAGAGCCGCAATCCGTGAGTTTGCACAGCAGGCACTCGGCCAGCCGATGACGCCGCTGGAAACCGAATAGTCCCGCCGAACAGCGTAGGCTTATAGCGAGACTTCGAAAGTAGGACAAGTGTTTCGACAGCTGTTTGAAGGCCCAGTCGGCCTGATCCTGATCCTGATTATCCTCGCTGTGTTCTTTGGCCCAAAGCTGCCTGGCGCTGCCAAGGGAATCGCTCAGTCGATCAAGGTTTTCCGCAAGGAACTCACCGACGACAAAAAGACTGGTGACGACAAGTCGAGCGACAAGACCGACGACAAGTCGGACGACAAGGCCTAACCAGACCTTCTTCGGTCTCTAAGGACCGCAATAAACGTGGCCAGACGCAAAAACCCGCAAGCCCAGATGAGTCTGGGTGGGCATCTCAAAGAATTCAGAAACCGCTTCTTTTGGGCTGCCCTGTTCATCATTGCCGGCTCGGTCGGTGGCTGGTACCTGTTTGACCCGGTCTTCAACGCACTGCAGTCACCAATCCTTCAGGTAGCCAAAGACGCGCATATCAATGCCACGGTTAACTTCGGCACTATCGGTGGCGCCTTCGATCTGCGGCTTCAGATTGCCGCATTCATCGGTGTGGTGATTGCTAGCCCGTTCTGGCTCTATCAGCTCTGGGCCTTTGTTGTTCCAGCGCTGCAGCGCCGCGAGCGCCTCTATACCGTTGCCTTTCTAGGTTCCGCAATTCCGCTTTTCCTGGGTGGTTGCGCGATGGCTTGGTATGCGCTGCCGAACTTTGTGCACACCCTGCTTTCAATGACGCCTTCAGGCAGCGCAAACCTAATCAACGCAAACGAATACATCCTGTTTGCGGTGCGTATCCTGCTGGTCTTCGGTATCTCATTCGTCTTGCCTGTGGTTCTGGTGTTGCTCAACTTCATGGGCTTGCTCACCGCAAAAGCCATCCTGCAGGGTTGGCGCCTAGCGGTGGTAATCGCCGCATTCATCAGTGCTCTTTCCACCCCAGTTAGCGACCCGACCAGCATGTTCTTGCTGATGGTCCCGCTGCTGGTTCTCTACTTTGTGGCTCTGGGAATTGCCTGGCTGCACGACCGCACGGTTGGCCGCAAGCAGCGCAAGATGCTGGCCGAATATGGCATCAACGACCAGCCTGGAGGCAACGATGAGCTCGGATAAGCGCAAACCAGCCAAGACGTCCGGTCCTAACTCCACAGAGGACACTCGCACACCTGCGGAGCGATTTGCTGCTTCCAAGGACACCAAGAAACTGGCCGCGGTTGAGGATTTCAAGCAACTGCTGCGTTTTCCGATGGATCAGTTCCAGGACGAAGCCTGCCGGGCACTGGCAACCGACAAAAGTGTTTTGGTTGCCGCTCCTACCGGTGCAGGCAAGACCATCGTTGGCGAATTCGCCATTCACCTTGCAATCGCCAAAGACCTCAAGGTGTTTTACACCACACCGATTAAGGCGCTTTCCAATCAGAAGTACGCGGAGCTCTGCAAGCGCTACGGCGATGACCGCGTAGGCCTGCTCACCGGAGACAACAACACCAACTCGGATGCGCAGATCGTGGTGATGACCACCGAGGTGCTTCGCAACATGATTTACGCCAATAGCGACAGCCTGATTAACCTGGGCTACGTGGTGATGGACGAGGTGCACTACCTTGCCGACAAGTTCCGCGGTGCGGTTTGGGAAGAAGTCATCCTGCATCTTCCTAAAGACGTGAAGGTCATCAGCCTGAGCGCCACCGTGAGTAACGCGGAGGAATTCGGTGACTGGCTGAACGAGGTGCGCGGTCACACCGACGTTATTGTTTCCGAGCGCCGCCCGGTTCCCCTGCACCAGCATGTGCTCTTCGGCGATGAACTGGTGCCGCTCTTTGATGCCAAGCAAGCCGGCAGAGTAAACCCCGAGCTGCTGCAGATGCATAACAACAAACTGCGTCAATCTCAGAATCGCCCCACTCGCGGGAAGAACGCAAAACCAAGCTTCCGCAACCGCGAACCTCAGATCGAACGCCTGAGCAAGGCCGAGATCATCGACATTCTGGCCGAAGCGGAACTGCTGCCAGCAATCTTCTTTATCTTTTCGCGGGCCGGTTGCGAAGCAGCAGTCCGCGCCTGCCAGCACTCAAGCATCCGCCTCACCACCAAGGACGAGGCCCGGGAAATCCGCATGCTGGTGGAAGAGCGCGTTTACAACATCGCAGATGAAGACCTCGGCACACTAGGGTACTTCGAGTGGTTAGCCGGCCTCGAGCGCGGAGTGGCGGCACACCACGCCGGTATGCTCCCGGCTTTCAAGGAGGTAGTGGAGGAACTGTTCCTTCGCAAACTTGTCAAAGTGGTCTTTGCCACCGAGACCCTGGCCCTGGGTATCAACATGCCCGCGCGCACTGTTGTTTTGGAACGCCTAGACAAGTACAACGGTGAAGGTCGCGTCCAGTTGACACCGGGGGAGTACACCCAGTTGACCGGTCGTGCCGGTCGTCGCGGCATCGACATTGAGGGCCACAGCGTCATTCAGTGGGCCGGCAACTTGGATCCACAAATTGTTTCCGGTCTGGCATCCAAGCGCACCTATCCAATGATGAGCGCCTTCCGCCCAACCAACAACATGGCCGTGAACCTGCTCGATGCATTTGGGCGCAAGCGTGCCCGCGAGGTTCTTGAGACCTCATTCGCGCAGTTCCAAGCCGACCGCTCGGTGGTTGGACTGGCGCGCGGCATCCGCGACAAGCAGATGTCGCTGGAGGGCTACGCCGAAGCGATGGAATGCCACCTCGGTGACTTTTCCGAATACGCCCAGATGCGCCGCGATATCAATGACCTGGAGAAGGCCCTAGCTGCTGGGCGGGTACGTGCCGATCGCGGCAAACAGGTGCGGATTAGCGATTCTCGTCGTGCCACCGAGAAACAGCTGACGGATCTGAAAAACCGCTTGCGTCACCACCCCTGCCACAACTGTTCAGATCGCGAGCAGCACGCTCGTTGGGGCGAGCGTTGGCACAAGTTGGCCCGCGAAATTGATCAGGTCGTTAGCCAGATTGAACGTCACACCAACCAGGTGGCTCGTACCTTTGACCGCATCTGCGACCTGCTGCTTTCGTTGGGTTACCTGAGCGAAGAGGGTTCAGAGCTTGAGGTACTGGAGGACGGCCGTACTCTGGCCCGAATCTACGGCGATCGCGACCTTCTTGTCAGCGAATGTTTGCGCGCTGGCACCTGGGACAAGCTCGACGCCCCTGGACTCGCGGCCATGGCCGCAGCCCTGGTTTACGAAGGTCGCCGTGACGATGAGCACTTCGAAATCAAACTTCCTCGCGGCAATTTTGAACCCGTTTTTGAAGCCACGGAGGCCATGCTCGAAGATTTGGACCAACTGGCCAAACTTAACAAATTGCCGATGGGCAACCCACTCCAGCCGGCTATCTCGCTGGCAATGCACCGCTGGGCAACCGGTGCAAAACTGGATTCCGTGCTCGCTCAGTCCGATCTTCTGCCGGGCGATTTCATTCGGTGGACCAAGCAGATCATAGACATGCTCGACCAAATCTCCCAGGTGGCACAGCCCGAACTGGCCGCGACTGCTAAGCAGGCCGTAGACAAGGTAAAACGCGGCATCGTCGCCTATTCCTACTATGGCTAGGACCAACACCCGTTCCGGTCCCGCTATGGCCCGCCTTCGGTGGCTCTGGCGACCGATCGTCGCGACCGCTGGAGGCTGGCTCGCGGGGCTGGCGCTGGCACCCGCTAATTTTTGGCCGGCGATTATTGCCTCGGTGGTTTTGATTCACCTATCGGTTCGCCGATTGGGGTTTTGGCCAGCGGCTGCGGTGGGACTTCCCGCCGGCATTGCCTTCTACGCTTCGCAGAGCGCTTGGATGTCGCGTTACCTTGGACCCGAGCCCTGGCTTGCCTTGGCGGTCTTGGAAGGTCTCGTCTTCGCGGGTGGCATCGGCCTGGCGGCAGGTGTCTGGACCTGGCTGCTGCGTCACAGAACCCGCCTTGGCGCCCGTTACTACCTGCTGGTAAGCATCTGGCTGCCTCTGATCTGGGTGGCGCGCGAATGGGTTAGCGGTCACTGGCCATACGGCGGATATCAGTGGTCACGCCTCGGACAATCAGTTGCCAACACCGGCCTGTCCCATCTGGCTTACTGGGGTGGCATTTCGATGGTCAGCCTAGGTGTTGCGGCCATCGCAGTTGGCGCAATTTTGCTTGTTGAGGCGCTGATTCACGGTCGCACTCCGCGAAATATTCTGGCTGCCGCTGCGGCCGCCGTAGTGCTAGTCGCTTTGTCTGGATCCACTAGCTGGGTTTGGAATCTTGACAATCAGCACAAACGGCACATCAATGTTCTAGCGGTCCAAGGCAATGCCAATGCCGGACTATTTGCCAACCCGGTGCCCGGAAGCATCCTTGCCAAGCATCTGCAGGCAACAAACGACTACCTGAACCGACACCCTCATGCCAGGTTTGACCTAATTGTTTGGCCCGAGAATTCCTCAGATGTAGACCCATTCCAGAACGGACTGGCCCAGATTTCCATCCGGTCGGTGGTGGCCAGGACTCACAGCCCACTGCTAGTTGGCTCGGTGATTCAACGCGGAGAGCGCATTTTCAATACCGGTCTGCTCTACCTGCCAAACCGTGCCGAACCAATCGAATACGACAAGCGCCGCCCCGTTCCATTTGGTGAATACGTCCCGAACCGAGAATTTTGGCGCGCCTTAGCACCGGACCTCATAGACCTAATTTCGCGCGGTTACGCATTTGGGCAACGCAGCGGAGTCATGCCGGTGGCTGGCACCAAACTGGGTGACCTCATCTGTTTCGAAATCGGAATCGATTCCATTTCCCATGACCTTGTAAGCGGGGGAGCGCAGTTCATCGTCAGCCAGGCGAACAACTCTGACTTTGGACACACCGCGGAGTCCTTCCAGCAGGAGGCACTAATTCGCCTCCAGGCAATCGCTACCGGACGCTCAATTATTCATGCCAGCACGGTTGCCACCACCGAGATCGTGAGCCCACACGGGCGCATTCTTGCAGGAACGAAAGCATTTCAACCCGGAGTCGCGGCGGCTGCCATCCCGCTTGAAACATCGATTACACCAGCCATGAAATTCTTTGGCTGGTTGGATTGGTTCGCGCTGACCGTGGCAATCCTCGGTGGACTAATCCTGATTGACTTGCGAATCCTCAGGTTTATTTCAGTTCGCTCCCAGCCCAAAAATCTAGAGTCGTTCGAAGTGGATCGAAAGGCCGTCTTGAACACTCTGGTAATCATGCCCACCTACAACGAGGCAGAAAACATCACCCGCATCGCCAGCCACCTTTTGGCTACCGTGCCTGAGGTTGACCTGCTGATTGTGGATGACAACAGCCCGGACGGTACCGGGCGCATTGCCGACGATATGGCCGCTGCTAATTCACGTGTGCACGTTTTGCACCGCACCGAGAAGAACGGGCTTGGACCCGCCTACCTTGCGGGATTTGCCTGGGGTTTTGAACGCGGTTACGAATACCTGGTTGAGATGGATGCCGATGGCAGCCACCGAGCCGAAGACCTCAACCAAATGCTGGCCGTTGCCGACAAGAATGACCTGGTAATCGGGTCGCGCTGGGTCAAGGGCGGCCGCGTGGTCAACTGGCCGCTATCGCGCCAAATCATCAGCCGAGTGGGTAACACCTATGCCCGTTTCATGCTTCGCGCTGGTGTCCGTGACATCACGGCAGGCTTCCGCGTCTTCCGTGCCTCGTTCCTAAAGAGCCTTGACTTGAGCTCAATTGCCTCAGCCGGATACTCGTTCCAGGTGGAGATGGCCTGGCGTTGTTTCCGCGCAAATGCTCGCATTCAAGAGGTTCCGATTACCTTCGTGGAGCGCGAAATCGGATACTCCAAGATGAGCAAGAAGATTGTTTTCGAGGCGCTTTGGCGCGTTACCCGCTGGGGTTTCGAACGCTTCTAAAAAAAATCCCGAGCCTGATGGCTCGGGATTTTCAAGTTAACGCGGCTAAAAACTTAGCCGGCTGCGCAACTATGATGCCTTGCGCGCATTCTCGGCTGCGGCCGCGCGCTTGGCACGAAGATTCACCAGCTGCTCGTCAAGTAATTCCTGCAGTTCCTCGATTGAGCGGCGCTCAAGCAGCATCTCCCAGTGACTGCGCGGGGTCTTTTCCTCGATGTGCGAAAGGTCAACGGTCTGACCGTTCACAAGCAAAACTGCTTCCTTGCCACAGGTTTTGCATTCCCAGGTCTGTGGTACTTCAGCATCAATAAAGAACTTGAGTTCAGAGATGTGACCGGCGGCGCACTGGTACGAGTGCTTTACGCGCTGCTCCAGATGGACGTTGACGTCGCTTTCTAGGCTGGTGGCACCTAGTCGCATACCGCGCATAGTTGAATCGGCCATTTGGGACTCCTTAGCTTTTCAGAAGGAGTAAACACTGCAAATCAGAAAAAGATTCCAACTTGGACCGTCAAGTGGCTAGCACCAGTAGCCAGGCACCAGTTGATTGCGAGGTTGGTTAGCGCAGGGCGGCTACCGCTAGATCGGCTCGGTCGGTGACGATTCCATTTGCACCGAGGGCAACCAAACGCTTCATCTCATCCGGTTCGTTGATGGTCCAGTAGTGGACCTCGGTGCCGTGCTTTTGGACGTTGCGGATGAATCTTGCCGAATCCAGGCGCAAACGTCCTTGGTGGCTTGGGATCTGCAGCGCACTGACACCGGTCAGTGTCATGCCAAGAAGAATGCCGCCACCGAGCTTGTGAGCGAGAATGGCGCGTAGGATTCGTGAAGCACCGGCACTGCGGGGGACACCCGGCAACTTACTAACCGCGGCATCGCCACGAGCATCGGAGAAGCTGGCCACTAAAACACGACCCTGGGCACCGTGCTCGGCAATAACGCGGGTTCCGGCGGTAATTGATCCGACGGTCTTGAAATCCAGATTGAACCGAGCCTGGGGTAGTTGCTCCAGCGCCTGAGCCAGCGACGGGATCCGACCTCCGTGCTTCAGGGTTAGCTGCTGAAGTTCATCCCAAGTGAGTTTGTGAACTGGGCTATCGACACCGGACACCCGGATCAAATTGTCGTCGTGGAAGAGGACCGGAACACCGTCTTTAGAGACTTGGATGTCCGATTCGATGTAATCCGCACCAACTTCTAGCGCACGCTCGAATGCGGGAATTGTGTTCTCGTCTAGCAGCGATCCATCGGCGGCGACGGTCAGGCCTCGGTGGGCAAAGATTCTCGTGGCTGCGGTGGGGTAGAGATACACGAGGCTAGGCTAGCAACATGCCCAAGCTAAAGCCCGTTGCACTCGCCAAACTCTTCGGTGGACTCTACCTATTTGGTTTTGGCATTGCCATGATGGTGCACGCGCAGATCGGCCTTGGCCCCTGGGATATCTTTGCTCAGGGCGTGAGCAAAGTAATGCATATCAGCTATGGCCTTGCCAGCATTATCGTCAGCGTAATTGTGCTGATCTGCTGGATTCCGCTTCGTCAAAAACCGCAGTTTGGCACCCTGATGAACGCAGTCCTTATTGGACTGTTTGCAGACACGGTTTTTCCGCTGCTTCCGGCACTTAGTGCCTATTGGCAGCAGCTGCTGATGTTTGTGGGCGGAATGCTGTTGCTTGCCCTGGCCACCGGCCTGTACATCAGCGCCAACTACGGAATGGGTCCGCGTGACGGACTGATGGTGGGCACCGCCCGCGTGACCGGCTGGGCAATCTGGAAGGTGAGGACCGGCTACGAGTTCATCGTGATGACAGCCGGTTGGCTCATGGGTGGCCAGGTCCGCGAGGGAACCTTGATATTCGCTGTGTGCATCGGTTTCCTGATGCAAACCTCGCTTCGCGCTTTCGGAATTAAGTCACACCGGCCGGTTGAAGAGGCTTAAAAGGCTTCGCATATTATGTCAAGTGGAAAAATGGCGCCCAAGGTCAAAAAGCAGCATAGGCCGGCGAATCCGGAGTCTGTGGATCACGTAAAACACCGTGAAACCGCACGCGTGATTCTGCAAAACGCCCTCGGGCAAATGCTTTTGATGAACACTCATTGGGATCCCGGAACCGGTTTGCCACCGAGGTGGCTGACCCCAGGTGGTGGCATTGACCCTGGCGAAAGCGTTGTGGATGCCGCTGTGCGCGAGCTTTACGAGGAAACTGGGCTTCAGGTTTCCCCAGAAGATCTTGGCGTGGTTGAGGTGAGCATCCCGTTTAAGATGGTTTGGGCCAACGGTCAGTACGAAACTGGCGTGGCGCATTTTTACCGTTTGACGTTAAACGACGATTTTGTGCTGGACGATGCCAACTGGACTGCCGATGAGCACCGAGACGTCATCGAATGGCGCTGGTGGGATCCGCTCGAACTAATTGCTTCCGGGGAACGCGTTGGGCCACCCGGGCTGATTGAGTACCTGAGCGACCTCTACCGCAGCTAGGCAACCTTTCGCCGATAATGCACATTATGTCAAGTTGTGTTTTATTGACCCCTCTTGGCATATCCCAAGCTCGGTTACTTGGACAAAACCAATAGGTCCCCTATTTCGCAGTCCAGCGCCTTACAGATTGCTTCCAGCGTGCTAAAGCGAATTGCCCTTGCCTTGTTATTCTTCAAAATCGACAAGTTGACTATCGATACGTTAACTAATTCGCTCAACTTAGACAGTGTCATTCCTCGGGCAGTCAACAACATGGTGAGGTTGCACCTAACGGCGCTTTCGGGCCCAATCTCAAGTTCTTCGATTTTCATCTTGATGATGCTCCTCTTCCCCAAAGCCCCTAGACCAGGCCAGCGGTTTCCCGCTGTAGAAGCACACCTTTCTCAAGCAAGCCCGCAAAAACCCAAATACCGGCCGCCACGAACAATTGCCACATCGGCAAATTCATTCCACTGATTGCGTGTGGCACTGATTCACTGGACAAGTTGGCTCCAAATAGCTCGTGGCTTGCTAAGCTGTCCGCCCTCGAACCAAAATACTGACTCGCAGTCTGCGTGACTAATAGAACTAAAGCAACCGCCTTCAGGCTTTTGGGCATTGTGTCTAGAAACCCCTGACCCATGTCAGCTGCCGTTGCAAAACGGTATACAACCCAAGCAATCGTCACAACCAGCACCATGTTCATTCCGTACTCGAAACTCAGGAACGCTCTTACTGTTGGAGTAACCCCGGTTGCCAAGACGTAGGCATGGTCTCCAGAGGCACTAACAATAGTTGCGGAGTTTCCCGAAGCGCTCGCCGGCAACTCCATGTAAAACTTGGCGCTAATACTTAGCACCTTGTCCCCCATTCTCTGCCAAATGCCGCCTGGGATAGCGATCAATCCTGTGATTATGGTGTCCAAAGCAACAACTCTGGTCAAACCCGCAGGCGTGAATATCCAGAGAAATCTACTCTTGAGATCCAACTTCCCGCTTAGTTTCCGATTGCTTCGATAAAAACTCAAACCGAGATAAACCGCCAGGAAAACGGCGAAGATGTATATCTCCGCGAACTTGCCCATAAATGAAATGTTCATTTCCCCCACCAATTCGGCTGCATTGTGAATGTTTAACGATAAACATTAAACTATTTTTAACATCTGCCTCTTGGGAAGTCAAATATTTGGCATTGCCTGCTGCCTGGAACGTGTCGCGGGCTAGAGCTGGGTTGCTGCGATCCAGTCGGTCAGCTTGATGCGGGCTGAGCCGTTTTCCAGGCAACGAGTCACACGCTCGATGGCATCGCCAAAACGCACGTCAAGGTCAACATCGGCGCGGGTCTGGTCCTTGGCCAATTCATAGGCCACTACCCCGGCGGCCGAGTTCAAGACGACGATATCCCGCACCGCGCCCAGGTTGCCCTCGGTGATTCCGTCGAATAGATCTCGGCAAACCTGAGCGTTGAAGTGTGCATCTCCACCCAAAAGTTGCGAGTGTTCGGCGCGCTGAAGTCCGAATTTCCGGGGGTCAAGATTGTGCTCGCGCACCTCTCCCCCAACAACCTCCCAGATCTTGCTGTCTGCCGTGGTGGTTAGCTCATCCAAGCCGTCATCGCCTCGGAAAACCAGTGCCGTTCGGCCGCGGGAAGCCATTTCGGCGGCCATTAGCGGCGCCACGCTGGCGTTTGCAACACCGAGGCTGGTCGCGATTGGCTGGGCTGGGTTGGCAAGTGGACCCAGGAAATTGAAGGTGGTAGGCACACCGAGTTGCTTGCGAATTGGCGCGACGTGGCGCATCGCAGGGTGGAAAACCGGCGCAAAGAAGAAGGTAATGCCGATTTCGCGGAAGATATCGGCCACGCGTTCCGGTGACAGATCCAGGCGGATTCCCAGAACCTCGAGCATTTCCGATGATCCGGTCTTGCCTGAAGCCGAACGGCTGCCGTGCTTCATGACTGGAATGCCGGCCGACGACGTGAGAATGCTGGCCATCGAGGAAACATTTACGGTACCTACAAGGTCACCTCCGGTGCCCACGATGTCTACCGCATCGTCACCGGTGTCAAGAATCACGCAGCGCTCCAGCATGACGTCCACTAGACCAGCGAGTTCATCAACGCTCTCCCCCTTGCCGCGCAGACCCACCATGAACGCACCCACCTGGGCGTCGGCGGCCTCCCCCGACATGATCTGGTTCATCGCCCAGGCTGCCGCCGGACGGTTTAGGTCGGTTTTATCAAGCAGACGGCCCAAAATTGCCGGCCAAGTCAGGGTGGATTCCATAAAACGAGTCTAGAACTAGAACCAAGGCTCCCCTTGCCTGAAAAGTTCAGAATTTGGCAATTTTGCCGGCGGTTTTTCGGCCTCAATGCCGGTTTCGGTAAGGGCGGCTTGGCTATGCTAGAGGTATGACTACTATGCCAGTGTCGCAGCATTCTGCACCCGTCATTAATCGACCAAATTCAACTTCGGTGGGCACCATCGTGTGGCTCGGCAGCGAGGTTATGTTCTTCGCCGGTCTGTTCGCCATGTACTTCAGCCTGCGCGCCAACTCGCCAGCGCTTTGGAACAGCCAGACTGTGCACCTAAACGTGCCATTCGCGCTCACCAACACCCTGATTCTGGTGGCATCCTCGTTCACCGCTCAGTTCGGTGTCTTCGCGGCGGAGCGCATGCAGCCACGCAAGATCGGCAAGGGCATCAAGAACTGGGGCATGGTCGAGTGGTTCATGCTCAGCTACGTACTGGGTGCAATCTTCGTTGCCGGTCAGGTTTGGGAGTACTCCAACCTGATCAGCGAATTCGGCATGACTTTTGACGCCAACAGCTACACCAGCGCGTTCTACATCACCACTGGCTTCCACGCCCTGCACGTAACCGGTGGTCTGGTTGCGTTCCTCATCATCATCGGCAAGACCTTTGCCGCCAAGAAGTTTGGTCACTACGAGGCAACTGGCGCCATCGTGGTCTCCTACTACTGGCACTTCGTGGACGTGGTCTGGATCGGCCTGTTCCTCATCATCTACGTTTTGAAATAAGCGAACCGGAGTAACAACGAAAATGGCATTCCTCAAGAACAAGAGCATGTTCTCTCGTCGCAAGCCAATGGCGGCTGCAGTGGTTATCGCTGCCGGTCTCCTCATCTCTGGCGGCGGTTACGCCGCAGCCAGCGGTGCAATCAAGAGCACTCAGTCCAGCACCATCGCATCGGCAGCTCAGATTGATGAGGGACGCAAGTTGTTCCTCTCCAACTGTGCTTCCTGTCACGGTAAGAGCGCCGAGGGCACCAAGAACGGCCCAACCCTCATCGGTGTCGGTGCTGCTGCCGTTGACTTCCAGGTTTCTTCTGGACGCATGCCTGCGCAGGCTTCCGGTCCACAGATCGCAGCCAAGGACCCTTCGGAGTTCACCGACGCCCAGGTAGCCGCACTTGCTGCCTATGTCGCCACTCTTGGCCCTGGCCCTTCGATTCCAAGCGACGCAGCCGTTGCAGCCGACGGTAACGCGACCCGCGGTGGCGAGCTGTTCCGCACCAACTGTGCAATGTGTCACAACGCTGCCGGCGCCGGCGGTGCACTTACCCAGGGTAAGTACGCTCCTGCCTTGACCTCCACTCCTGCCAAGGAGATCTACGAGGCCATGGCCACTGGTCCACAGAACATGCCAGTGTTCAACGATGCCAACTTGACCCCTAAGGACAAGAAGGACATCATCACCTACCTGGTATACCTCCAGAACCACCCATCGCCTGCCGGCCTGGACCTCGAGAACCTCGGTCCGGTGGCAGAGGGTCTATTCGTCTGGATCTTCGTCCTCGGTGGCATCATCGCCATCACCGTATGGCTGGGAGCGAAGAGCAACTAGCTCTTCCGGCACAAGACTTAGCAACTAAAAGGGAGCAAGACAATTGGCTAACAAGCAAGAGTCGCACGAGAACGAGCACGAATACAGTGCCGGGCTCGCCGTGGTTCCGGCCGACAAGATCGCGGACCCTGGCCTGGAGCCACACCGCGTTCGCATGACGGACAAGAGCAAGAAGCACGAGAAGGCAGCAGCCAGCCAGGTTGCGACCTGGTTCCTCGTGAGCATCGTCGGCAGCATCGCTGCGATTGTGTTCTACTTCGTGTTCCCGATCAGCGCCGACCTAAACACTGTCCGCAACAACACCTTCTTTGTAGGCGCCAGCATTGCTCTGGGTATGCTTGCGATCGGTTTCGGTGCGGTTCACTGGGCTAAGACCCTGATGCCAGACGCCGAGGTTGCTGAGGCACGCCACCAGACCCGTGGTAGCGAGGAGACTCGTGCACGCGCTGTGGAGATCGTAAACCTGGCAAACCAGGAGTCGGGCTTCAGCCGTCGCAAGCTTATTCGCCGCAGCCTTTACGGCGCCTTGGCGCTGTTCCCGCTGCCAGGTCTGGTTCTGTTTAAGGACCTCACCACCGATGCCAACCCATCGGAGACTCTGCGTCACACCATGTGGAAGGCTGGCACCCGCCTGACCACCGACCCAACCGGTACCCCGATCAAGGCGGCGGACCTTACTCTGGGCTCGGTATTCCACGTCATTCCTGAGGGTCTGAACGAGCGCGAAGACAAGCTGGAGCAGAAGGCTAAGGCCGCTGTTCTGCTGGTTCGCCTAGACCCAGCAGATGTCAAGAGCCAGAAGGAACTCGACTGGGGTTACAACGGCATCGTTGCCTACAGCAAGATCTGCACCCACGTTGGTTGCCCTGTAGCGCTGTACGAGCAGCACACCCACCACTTGCTTTGCCCTTGCCACCAGTCGACCTTCGACATCACCAACGACTGCGAGGTCATCTTTGGCCCTGCAAGCCACGCGCTGCCGCAGTTGCCAATCACCGTCGACGCCGAGGGCTACCTGGTCGCTAAGAGCGACTTCCACGAGCCTGTTGGCCCTAGCTTCTGGGAGCGCTAAGAATGAGCAACGCTACTACCGCTAAGCCGGCAAACGCAAAGAAGGGCGGCTTCCTAGCCGGAACCGCCAACTACCTCGACGAGCGCGTCGGCATGGGTGGAATCCTCAAGGAATTCGGTCGCAAGATCTTCCCTGACCACTGGTCCTTCATGCTCGGTGAAGTTGCGCTTTATTCCTTCCTGGTTCTGGTCCTCTCGGGCCTGTTCCTAACCTTCTTCTTCCAGCCTTCGCAGGTTCCGGTTATCTACGACGGTGTCTACGGCCCGCTCAAGGGTGCTGAGATGTCGATCGCTTATAAGTCGGCACTGGACATCTCGTTTGAGGTGCGCGGCGGTCTGCTGATGCGCGAACTGCACCACTGGGCTGCACTGCTGTTCGTTGCTGCTGCCGGCCTGCACATGATGCGCGTGTTCTTCACCGGTGCGTTCCGCAAGCCACGCGAGATCAACTGGGTTGTTGGTTTCATGCTGTTCGTCCTATCGATGGCTGGTGGCTTCACCGGTTACTCGCTTCCTGACGACCTGCTCTCCGGCAACGGTCTGCGAATTATCGATGGAATGATCAAGGGCGTACCAGTAATCGGTGCTTACGTTTCGTCGATGCTGTTCGGTGGCGAGTTCCCAGGAACCCACATCGTTGCTCGCCTGTACGGTCTGCACATCCTGCTGATTCCAGCTCTGATTCTTGTGTTCATTGCCATCCACTTGTTCATGGTGGTAATCCACAAGCACGCACACTTCTCTGGCCCAGGAAAGCGCGACGACAACGTCGTTGGCTACCCACTGATGCCGGTTTACGTTGGTAAGGCTGGTGGATTCTTCTTCCTGGTCTTCGGTGTGCTTATGCTCGTTGCTGCAACTGTTTCGATCAACCCAATCTGGCTGTACGGTTCGTATGACCCATCGCCAGTTTCCGCCGGTACTCAGCCTGACTGGTACATCGGCTGGGCTGACGGTGCGCTGCGTCTGGCACCTACCCACCTCGAGGTAGTAACCGGTCCTTACACTTGGGCATGGAACATCCTGCTGCCAATCCTGGTTCTGCTGGTGTTCATGGCACTGGTTGCAACCTACCCGTTCTTTGAGGCCTGGGTGACCGGCGACAAGCGTGAACACCACGTGCTTGACCGGCCACGCAACGCACCGGTTCGTACTGGACTTGGCGCGGCAGGTATGACCTTCTACGCTGTCCTATGGGCTGCAGCGTCAACCGACCTCATTGCTACTCACTTCCACGTGAGTGTGAACAATGTTCTTACCTCGCTTCAGATCTCGCTGATCGTGCTTCCAGTGATTGCCTTCCTTATCACCAAGCGCGTCTGCCTCAGCCTGCAGCGTAAGGACCGTGAGATTGTTCTGCACGGTCACGAGAGCGGTCGAATCGTACGCATGCCTCACGGCGAGTACATCGAGGTTCACACCCCAGCAGACGAGCACGAACTGTTCAAGCTGACCGACTTCGTCGACTACCAGCCAACTATCGCTCGTCCAAACGCGCAGGGCAAGATCACCGTTGGTGCTCGTGCTCGTGCAGCATGGAGCCGCTTCTACTTCGAGGACCGCGTTGCACCTGTAACCGCTGGTGAACTCGCGGCAGCGCACGCCCACCACAGCCACGATGAGGTTGAGGAAAAGCCTGCTGCTAAGAAGACCACTAAGAAGTTGACTAAGTAGCCTATAAATACGAATGTGGCCGGGAGCAATCCCGGCCACATTTGTTTTAAGCCATGTACTTCCATGGACACATGGAAGTAATTTGCAGTTAGTTAGTCACCTTAAGTACCCCGTGCATGGTCAGGTGAAAATCGCAACTCAGTTTGTAGCTACCCGCCTTACTAGGTGCGGTGAGGGTCACGGACTTGCCGGCTTTGACCAGCGGATCGAGTTTTGTGCCGGCAATCTTGATCGTGTGATCGGTGTTGTCCATGTTGCGGACAATGAACTTAGTGCCGCGTTTGACCGAAAGAGCCGAGAATGCAAAACCCTTGATAGTCAGCGTTGGAACTTTTACAGCAGTAGTGGCAGTAATCTGCTGCCCCATCGTTGAAGCACGCGCGGTGTCAGCTGCGAAAGGGACCATTAGGCTTGCTGCGGCCAATGCCACGGTGATTACTGCTCCGGCTGACCGATTTGCTCCCCTATTGACGGCAGCACTAGTAGGGCTAATCATTTTTGTTGCCTCCTCCTGTTGGTGGTGATTGAAGACTACGCCTGAACCCGGGCTAGTCAAGCACCAGAATCGGATTCTTCAGGAGGGGCAAAATACCAACCCCGATTTTCTGGTGAGTACTCCCCCTTGAAATTTCGTTCGATGCCAAGCCTTATACCTAACCGCTCAAGGCGGTTGGTTTTGACTTCATGAATTGCCTCGTACTGACGCACGTATTCCTTGAAGTCCGAGCGCAATAGGCCCGCTGCCGGCCGTGGCGCGTTACTTTGTTCCCAGAGGCGTCTGGCTGCTTCCTCCCCCACCAACCCAAAGGGGTCGAGTGCGCCACAGCCTGGGCATCCTTGCTCTGCTCCACATGCCTTGCACACGCCTTCTCTCACAGCGACGAGCTGTTCCTCTAGGTGGTTGATACGGCGGTAGCCAAAAAGGAAGACAAGCGCCATTACGACAATAATCGTGGTGCTCGAAAAAACGATGTTCAGAATAAAGTTCCAGACAGACTGAATAATCCCCATGCCCAAATACTAGAAAGAGCCACCTACATTTAAAAAAGTTCGGCCCGTCCGAGGACGGGCCGAACTTATAAACGTTCTCGTTAGTGCGCGAAACGACCGCGGCTGAACTCAAACACCAGGCCGATAAGCGCAACTAGCGCCAGCGGAACGGCAATGAAGGTAAGCCACCAGCCGATAGCCAAGGAGGCAAAAACGATCGAGGCGAAGAAGCCCAGCGCCAGTGGCCACCAAGACCATGGAGCAAAGAAGCCCATCTCGGCGTCTCCGTCTTCGATGTTTGCGTCGAGACGGTCCTCTGGCAGCTCACCAGCGTGGTTAGCGGTCTTGTTTACGTAGAAGTAAATGAAGCCGGAGAGGAACACCAGCATGCCGATGGCAGCGGTACCAATGATTTCTACCTTGCCGTTGGCGTTGTAACTCCAGTAGCCGTAAACAATGGCGTCCACCAGGTAGAAGGCGGTCAGCAGCAGGAAGAGCTTTGCATTAGTCTTCATGGGTTTTAGCCTTTCTTGGCGTCGGCCTTGGCCTCTGGAGCTGCAAACTCCGGGTGGTTCAGGTCAAATGCTGGCGACTCCGAGCGAACACGTGGAATCGAAGTGAAGTTGTGGCGTGGGAAAGGCGAAGCAGTTGCCCACTCCAGCGAGCGTCCGTAGCCCCATGGGTCGTTGACGGTGACCTTCTGGCCGCGCTTTGCAGTGATGTAGACGTTCCAGAAGAACGGAATCATCGAAAGGGCCAGGATGGCTGATCCGATAGTCGAGATCATGTTGAGGTTACCGAAACCGTCCGATGCTAGGTACGAGTAGTAGCGACGGGGCATACCCATTACACCGAGCCAGTGCTGGATCAGGAAGGTGGTGTGGAAGCCAATGAACAGCATCCAGAACTGAATCTTGCCCAGGGTCTCGTTGAGCATCTTGCCGGTCATCTTTGGGTACCAGAAGTAGATTCCCGCAAACATTGCAAACACAACGGTTCCGAAGACCACGTAGTGGAAGTGTGCAACCACAAAGTAGGAGTCGCTCAGGTGGTAGTCAAGAGCTGGCGAAGCCAGGATTACACCGGTAAGACCACCAAAGATGAAGGTGGTCAAGAAGCCGAGCGACCAGAGCATTGGAGTCTCGAAGGTAATGGAACCGCGCCACAGGGTACCGATCCAGTTGAACACCTTTACACCGGTTGGAACCGCGATGAGCATGGTGGTCAGGGCGAAGAATGGCAGCAGCACGTCACCGGTCACATACATGTGGTGAGCCCACACGGTCATGGACAGTGCGGCAATGGCGATGGTTGCGTAGACCAGAGTCTTGTAACCAAAGATTGGCTTGCGGCTAAATACCGGGAAAATCTCCGACACGATACCAAAGAATGGCAGCGCGAGGATGTAAACCTCTGGGTGGCCGAAGAACCAGAACAGGTGCTCCCAGAGCATCGGTCCACCGTTTGCCGGATCAAAGAGGTGAGCCCCGAATCGGCGGTCTGCACCCATCGCGAACAGCGCAGCTGCCAGCGGAGGGAAGCACATGATGATGAGGATCGAAGTCACCAGAGTGTTCCAGGTGAAGATTGGCAGACGGAACATGGTCATACCAGGCGCACGCATGGTGATGATGGTGGTGATGAAGTTCACACCACCCATGATGGTTCCGAAACCACTAAGTGCCAGACCGAAGACCCACAGGTCTCCACCGATACCTGGGGTGTAGGTGGTGTTAGCCAGTGGCTGGTAAGCGAACCAACCGAAGCCGGCTGCACCCTGAGGGGTGAAGTAGCCGGTGACGGCAACGAACGAGCCGAAGAAGTAGAACCAGTAGGCGATTGCGTTTAGACGTGGGAACGCCACATCTGGTGCGCCAATCTGAACCGGCATCAGGATGTTGGCGAAAGCCGCAAACAGCGGGGTCGCAAACATCAGCAGCATGATGGTGCCGTGCATGGTGAACAGCTGGTTGTACTGTTCGTGGGTTGCCACGACAGACAGACCAGGCAGCGCCAGCTGCGCACGGATGATAAGTGCCATGATTCCACCGACGATGAAGTACGCGATGGAGGTGATCAGGTACAGGTAACCGATCTTCTTGTGGTCGGTGGTGGTGAGCCAGTCAACCAGGATGCGTCCCTTGGACTTGCGCGAAGCGCCTGCCGAGGCGGCAGTTGCAGTTGCAGTTGCGGTTGCCATTGTCAGATTCCTTAGTTGTTGATAGCGCCGTTGCCAGGCAGGGTCTGCATGCGGTTGAGATCGTAACCAAGCTGACCGTTGTTGCCGGCCGCCTTCAGGGCTGCGATGTGGGCGTCGTAAGTGGCCTTGTCGACTACCTTGACGTTGAACAGCATGGCGCTGTGGAACTCACCACAGAGCTCGGCACACTTACCCATGTAAGTGCCCTTCTCCTCTGGGGTGAAGTAGATGCGGTTTACGCGACCAGGGAACATGTCCTTCTTGTAAAGGAAGTCCACAACCCAGAAGGAGTGAATGACGTCACGCGAGGTGAGGTCGATCTCAACCGGTACGTTCTGCTCTAGGTACAGAGTCGGCAGAGTTGCCTCGGTCTTAGCGTTTGCGCCGTCCTGGTACTGAATACCGGCGTCAAAAGTGTTTTCGTTGGTGTAGTTGAAGTCCCACGACCACTGCTTACCAATCACCTGAACGACGCGGGTCGCGTGGTTTGGCTGCTCGATGGCAGTCATGGTCTTGGCAGTGAATGCGAAGAAACCAACGGTGATGATGAACGGCACCACGGTGAACAGAGTCTCGATCGGCATGTTGTAGCGCAGCTGGACCGGCAGACCGGTCTCACCCTTGCGGCGGCGGTAGGCAATAACCGCCCACAGCATGAGGCCCCAAGAGATAACACCGACGATCAAAAGAACGATCCACGAAGTGACCCACAGGCCAACAATCGACGAGGTGTGGTTGGTCACGTGGCCAGAGCCAGGCAGGTAACCCTGCAGCTCCTGCTGGGAACAACCGGTGAGCAAAAGAGTTGAAGCGGCGGCGAGTACGCCCACCCACTTCAGTTGGCGCTTAGGAAGCACAATCAACCCTTCAGAAAACGAATTCTTACACCCCTATCCTATTCCCCGGCCGAGCATTCGAACCGCGAAACTGCCGATTATGGCGCCCAAAAAGTGATTGATTGTGCTTAAAAGTTCTTAGCCCCACCTAAGTTGCCGGTGGGGCTAAGAATGCAGTCGATTTGGGGCTAGTTAAACGAGTTTCCGCAGGCGCAGCTGCCGGTGGCGTTCGGGTTGTCAATGGTGAAACCTTGACGCATGATGCTGTCTTCGAAGTCGATGGTGGCACCGGTCAGGTATAGCGCCGAAGACTGGTCCAGGATGACCTCAACGCCGTCATAGTTCACGATCAGGTCGTTCTCGTCGCTGTTCTCGTCCAACCACATGTCGTACTGAAGTCCAGCGCAACCGCCAGCCTTAACTTCCATGCGAAGACGCAGGTTCGGATTAGCCTCGGCCTCTACGGCCTTGCGCAGACGCTCCTGCGCAGCTGGGGTAACGAGGACTCCGTGTGCCGCAGTGTTCTCGGCAGGGGTGGTCTCGATGGTTTCGCTCATAAGTTGCTCCCGTAGGTTTGAGGCAGGCGCCAAAATACTCGCGCCGATTTCCTAAATTCTAAATCAGTTTTGGCGGGAATTCATTCCCAGAAGTAGCAGGCTCTCTGCAACCATTGCGTTTTTTAGAGACGCCAGGTGCACCGACTCATTGGGGCTGTGCGCGCGGGAGTCTGGGTCTTCGACACCGGTCACAAGAATCTGAGCGCTCGGGAACAGCTCGACGAGGTCGGCGATAAACGGAATTGAGCCGCCAATGCCCAGGTCCACAGACTGTTCGCCGAATGCAGCGGTAAGGGCATTCGCCAGCATCGGCTTTGCCCAACCACCCTCCTCAAGCTGGAATGGTTTTCCGGTCTCAATCGCACCAAATTCCAACTTTGCCCCGAATGGCACCGATGCCTCCAAGTGCTCTCGCAACGCAGCCAGGGCCAGATCCGGATCCTGTCCCGGAGCAATTCGCATCGAGATCTTGGCCTTGGCGCTCGGCAGCATCGTGTTACTGGAAAGCGCTACGCTCGGGGCATCGATGCCGATGATTGTGATGGCGGGCTTGGTCCAGTTGCGATCCAGAAGCGAACCTTCTCCAATGAACGAGACACCATCCAGCAGACCACTGTCTGTTCGCATGGTTTCCTCGGTGACCGGCAGGTCGGCTGCGGTACCTGCAGCCAGGCCTGGAACCGCGACGTTACCCTTTTCATCGTGTAGCGAGGCCAGCAAGCGGATTAGCGCGGTCATGGCGTCGGGCACCACTCCCCCAAACATGCCACTGTGCACCGCGTGGTCCAGGGTCCGCACCTCGACCTCTTGGCTCACCAATCCGCGCAGGGTGGTGGTGATGCCCGGAATCTCGGTGGTGAAGTTGGTGCTATCGGCCACGACGATGACATCAGCGGCCAGATCAGACGCGTTTTGCTCCAGGAAGTTGCGGAACGACGGACTACCGGCCTCTTCCTCGCCCTCGATAAAGCAAGTGATTCCCAGATCAAAGTCTGGACCAACCAGACCCTTGAGCGTCTGGATCGCGGTGAGGTGGGCCACGACACCTGCCTTGTCATCGGCGGCGCCACGGCCAAACATGCGGCCGTCAATTACGGTGGGCTGAAATTCCGGTGTTTTCCAAATGGTTGAGTCACCTGGCGGCTGAACGTCGTGGTGGGCATATAGGAGGATTTGAGGAGCGCCATTCCGGGCTGCACGGCGGGCCACCACGGCCGGTGCACCCAGGTGGTCACCGTGAACCGCCGCTACCGGGGCGCGTCGGATGTCGACGAAGTCAAATACTTCGGTGTCCGAAAGCAGCTGGGCTACCCTTTGGGCACTCTCTTCAAGCTTCTGGGAGTCAAACGCCTCCCAGGCAATTCCGGGAATTCGAACCAATTCACCGAGGGTGGCTAGGGCCTTCGGGAATGCGGCCGAGACGGCCTCGGTGGCTTGCGAAACCTGGGTGGCGGTAAACGAGCTGCTTTGCGACATACGGGTAATCTTATTTCGCGGGCGAGAGCCGCCCCGAGTGTTGAGGATATAAATGACCGCACAGACTCCAGAGCCAGCCGAGACCGAGAAGGTTGTCGGTAAGGGCAAGGCCACTCCGAGCCGCAAGCAGGCGCAAGCCGCAAACGTTCGCCCACTCGTTGGAGACCGCAGCCCCGAGGCCAAGCAGGCAGCCAAGGAAAAGGCCAAGGCAGACCGCGCCAAAATGCGCGCCGGCCAGCTTGCTGGAGACGACCGCTACCTGCCACCTCGCGAGCGTGGACCGCAGAAGCGCTTTGTCCGCGATCTGATCGACGCCCGCTACACCGTAGGCGAGTTCCTAGTGCCTGCAATGATCATGGTTCTGCTGCTCTCGTTTATGGACTCCAACCAAGCCTCAACCTTCAACAAGGTGCTCAGCTGGGCATCGATCGGCATCATGGCTGCAATCGTGATTGACAGCCTGTTCATCGCCCGCAAAATCAAGAAGGCGGCCAGCGAAAAGTTTGGCGCAGACAAGCTTGAGAGCGGTTTGGCGTTCTATGGAATCGTCCGCGCAACGCAGCTTCGTGTAATGCGACTTCCAAAACCTGTGGTTGGCCCGTTCCTGAAGAAGAAGTAACCAACAAATAGGTAACAAGGTTGATAAGGCCCCGGATTCGCAAGGATTCGGGGCCTTAGTCTTGGTCTGAGTCCACGATTAGAGAATCGAGCAACCATGCGCTACCGCTACCTGGGAAATTCCGGCTTCAAGGTGAGCGAGCTCACCTATGGAAACTGGCTCACCCACGCCTCCCAGGTTGATGATGCCCCAGCAATTGCCACCGTGCATGCGGCGCTCGAAGGTGGAATTACTTCCTTTGACACCGCAGATGTCTATGCCAATCAGGCTGCAGAGGTTGTATTGGGCAAGGCCCTCGCCGGTCAGCGACGAGAAGGCTTAGAGATTTTCACTAAGACCTACTGGCCAGTAGCGGCCCACGGTGCAAATGACACCGGCCTCAGCCGCAAGCACATCATGGACAGCATCAACGGCTCGCTTCGCCGCCTCCAGATCGACTACATCGACCTGTACCAGGCTCACCGATTCGACTACGAAACCCCGCTGGAAGAAACCATGAAGGCCTTTGCGGACATCGTTCGCCAAGGCAAAGCCTTGTACATCGGTGTTTCCGAATGGAATGCGGAGCAGATCGCCGCCGGCCACGCCCTTGCCAAGCAAATGGGATTCCAGCTCATCTCGAACCAGCCACAGTACTCGATGCTTTGGCGCGTGATTGAGGCCGACATTGTGCCAACCTCGGCTGCCCTCGGTGTCTCGCAGATTGTTTGGAGCCCGATGGCTCAGGGAGTATTGACCGGAAAGTACCTTCCAGGCCAGCCGGTTCCAAGCGATTCCCGAGCCGCAAATGACAAGTCCAACATGTTCATCAAGGAACTGATGGATGACCGTTTGCTCACCGCGGTGCAGGAGCTTGCTCCGATTGCCGCAGATTTGGGCCTCACGATGGCTCAGTTAGCTCTGGCCTGGACCCTGCAAAACCCGAATGTGTCCAGTGCCATTGTTGGTGCAAGTCGCCCGGAGCAGATTACTTCAAACCTTGGCGCCGTTGGCGTCACCCTGCCGGCAGAGGTCATGACCAAGATTGACGCACTGATGAAGCCGTTCGCCAAGACCGACCCAGCACTCACCGAGAGCCCTGAGCGCAGGCTCTGTTAGCTAGCTAGCCAATCCAAATCGCTAGATTCCGCGGTTAACTCGACGAGCCCAGAAAGGCCCTTCGTAGATGAATCCGCTGTAGCCCTGAACCAGGGTTGCACCATTAGCAAGGCGCTCGGCTGCCTCGGCGGCGGTTTCAATTCCACCCACCGAGACGATTGCGACTCGACCCTTCAGATGTCCGGAAAGCAGGCGCAATACCTGCATTGAACGCTCCTTGAGCGGCGCTCCGCTGAGGCCACCGGCACCGATTTCAGCGATGCGGCTTGCCGAGGTCTGCAATCCCTCACGGGAAATTGTGGTGTTGGTTGCGATAACGCCGGCAAGACCTAGTTCAATGGCCAGGTCAGCCACTGCGATGATGTCCTCGTCGGCCAGGTCTGGCGCAATCTTCACCAATACCGGCAGGCCCAGACTCTCCGCGATTACTGCGGTGAGAATAGGACGCAGTGCAGTCACGTCCTGAAGCGAACGCAGCCCTGGAGTGTTAGGCGACGACACATTTACGGCAAGGTAATCGGCAAATGGTGCCAAAAGGCGTGCACTGGTGCGGTAGTCCTCGGCGGCATCTTCCACAGCCGTGACTTTGCTCTTGCCAATGTTGACACCGATGATCGGGAGGTCGGCGCCATGCTTGGCACGAAGTTCGCCCAATCGGGCAGCAACCGCGTGGGCGCCTTCATTGTTGAATCCCATTCGGTTGATGAGCGCTCGATCAGCCGGCAGGCGGAACAGGCGCGGCTTATCATTACCCGGCTGGGCCAAAGCGGTCACTGTGCCAATTTCTACGTGGCTGAAACCAAGGTCACCTAGTGCTCGAATGGCCACGGCATTTTTGTCGAATCCCGCCGCCAAACCAAAGGCACCATTAAACGTCAGCCCGAAAGCTTCTACCGGCTTGGCCTGTCCCTGGTGAATCGCTCCGATGCCGGTGACTCCAATCGCCTTGCCGATTCGAATTAAGCGCACCACAACGTGGTGAATCCACTCTGGGTCTAGGCGAGTGAAAACTGTGCGGAAGATGAACTGGTAAAACACCTAACAAGGTTACCGTCACCTGTTGCGGTGACAGCCCTTCTCCCCCGGCAAGAGAGGACGCAGCGTCACACCGAGCGTCTGACCGCTTGGAAGCAGCCACTGGCCATCCGCATCCGGGTTCAGCGGCAACGCTAACTGTCCGTTAACCGTCGCGCTACCCATCACCATGCACCCGGCTCCGACCAAAGCGTCACTTGGGGTGGGTTGCGAGTACCCGACTGGCCAGGGCGGGATACCCGCACTCGAGCTATGATCTACCGGTGAACCCCACGTCCAAAGCTCATAGGCTCGGGGTCTGTAAATCGATGTTTTGCCAACTTTGATCGCTGCGATTTGAGCGGTTAGTGCCGTTCTAGCCCGTTTTTGAATCTGGGTTAGGCCGTTAGTGAAATTGAGTGCGTACACGGAGACGTTCGCATGAGCGCCCAAGCCATTCAAAACGATTCGAGTGCTGGGTACATCGGCTACCCCTGGAAAACCCCAACCTTCTTTAGGGGCCTTACTGAGGAGCACCAACCGGGAAACCCACTCAGTAACTAACGTTTGTGCAGCAAAGCCCACTTTCGCCTGATGCAGGTAGCTGGGGCTCGAGCTGCTGGATGCGCTAAACACCCGCCCGTCTGCATACACCGCCACCTGCGGCAGCCGGGATTGCGACCACACCGGTCCAACAAAGCCGCCCTCGGTGTAAATGGCGATTACCGGTGCCTCAGCCTTGGATTCGGCGGCATCGACCTCACCCGCCGACATGCCAAACAAGGAAACCAATGCGACTACGATGGCCGCGGTCATCGAGGAAAGTTTGTTGCGCAAAAAGCCCACAAATCCCCCTAGCTGCAACCTGATGTCGAACCGCAACCCTCGCATACGTGGCAAGATCCGGCCGGGCGCATCTTGGTGCCGCAGTTGAAGCAAAGCGGGGCATCAGACTCAAAACCCTGCAGAATCTCAAAAAGCTCAGCACTGGAATGTGCCTCGTGCCCAACTTTGGGTTCCAACTCTGGCAGGGTCGGGAATGCAGTCATTGGGCTTGCGGATTCCGCCTGTGGGTTTGCAAAATCAGCCTGTGCAGTTGAAGCATCGTGGCTCTCAGCGGGTTCAGCGACGTCGTCAGTGACCACTGATTGAGCCGCGTGCGGGTCAGAATTCTCTAGGGAGCCTTCGAGTTGTAAGTCGGTCGGTAGAGATTCAGCCGGAATTGCTTTTGCATCAAGCTCTGCCGCTCGCTCCTCGGCGCTCAGCACACCGAGCGCAGTGCGATCATCCTTGGCCAAATGATCCAGGGCTAAGCGTCGGAAGATGTAGTCCATGAGCGACTTAGCCATCCGAATGTCAGGGTCATCGGTGAAACCAGCCGGTTCAAACGAGATATTGGTGAATTTCTGCACAAAAGTCTCTAGCGGAACCCCATACTGCAAGCCAATAGATACCGCGATGGAGAATGCATCCATGACTCCGGCCAGCGTTGAACCCTGCTTGCCAAGTTTGATGAATACCTCGCCCAGCCCACCATCCGGGTACTGACCGGCGGTGAGATAGCCCTCGGCGCCACCAACAGTGAACGAAACCGTGGTGCTCGGCCGCGACTTAGGCAGACGCTTGCGAACCGGGCCAACCTCTCGCTCCCCCTTAGCCCCTGCGCTCTTTTTAGCAGTCGAACCCGAGCTAAGCGGCTGACCAACCTTGCAGTTGTCGCGGTAAATTGCCAGGGCCTTGAGGCCAAGTTTCCAACCCTGGAGGTACACCTCGGCTATATCGTCCTTGGTTGAAGACTCGGGCAGGTTAACGGTCTTTGAAATCGCACCTGACAGGAAAGGCTGCACCGCCGCCATCATTCGTACGTGGCCCATCGGTGAGATTGCCCGAACTCCTACCGCGGTGTCGAAAATGGCATAGTGCTCCGACCTAAGCCCTGGCGCATCTACAACGTGCCCGTGGGTGCCAATGTAGGCAACAATCTCTTCCACCACTTCTGGTGCGTAGCCCAGCCGGTGCAGCGCATACGGAATGGTCTGGTTGACGATTTGCATTGATCCGCCGGTGGCAAGTTTCTTGTACTTGACCAGCGAGAAATCGGGTTCAATTCCCGTTGTGTCACAGTCCATCATGAAACCGATGGTTCCGGTTGGGGCCAGTAGCGAGGCCTGGGCATTACGCCAGCCAGATGCGGAGCCAATTGTTGAGTTTTGCGCCCACTGCTCGGTGGCCGCGGCCAAAATAGTGGCGTCCAGCGATGTCACAGGAACCAATTGCGAGTTGGCTTCCTCATGTTTGGCCATGATTCGGTTATGCCCAGCTCGGTTCTTGTCAAACCCCTCGTAGGGACCTACCGCACCTGCCAGCCGTGCTGATTGACGATAGCTACTGGCGGTCATCAACGAGGTGACCGCGGCTGCGATTGCAAAACCTTCGTTGCTGTCATAGGGAACTCCAAGAGCCATGAGCATGGCACCCAGGTTTGCGTAACCGATTCCAAGTTGACGGAAGGCGCGGGTGGTGTCGCCAATGGCCTGGGTCGGGAAATCCGCAAAGCAGATGGAAATATCCATCGCCGTGATGACGATCGAACAGGCCTTGGTGAATCTGGCGGTATCGAAAGTGCCGTCCGGATTCAAGAACTTGAGCAGGTTTAGGCTGGCCAGGTTGCAGCTGGAGTTATCAAGGTGCATGTATTCGGAGCATGGATTGGATCCGTTAATGCGCCCGCTCTCGGGTGTGGTGTGCCAGTCGTTAATGTTGTCGTCGTACTGGATGCCGGGGTCGGCACATTCCCAGGCAGCCTGCGCCATTTTGTCGAATAGGTCGCGCGCATCTACCTGCTCGACGACCTCGCCCGTTGTACGTGCTCGCAATCCGAAGCGGTCGCCGGCTTCCACTGCCCGCATGAATTCACCGTTGACCCGCACAGAGTTGTTGGCGTTCTGGAATTGCACCGAGAAAATATCTTTGCCGCCAAGGTCCATGTCAAAACCGGCATCGCGGAGTGCGCGGATCTTGGCTTCTTCATGCGCCTTAGATTCGATGAATTCGACGATATCTGGGTGGTCTACATCCAGGACCACCATCTTGGCCGCGCGCCTAGTAGCCCCGCCAGATTTGATGGTTCCCGCGGAGGCATCTGCGCCTCGCATGAAAGAAACCGGTCCCGAGGCCGATCCGCCACTGGAGCGAAGCAGTTCTTTGGATGATCGGATTCGAGAAAGGTTGATTCCGGCACCCGAACCTCCTTTAAAAATGAGCCCCTCTTCGCGGTACCAGTTGAGAATGCTGTCCATGCTGTCATCGACAGAGAGGATGAAGCAGGCCGAAACCTGCTGCGGGCTGCTGGTACCCACGTTGAACCAAACCGGAGAGTTGAAGGCAAATATCTGGTTGACCAACATGTAGCAGAGCTCGTGTTCAAAAATTTGTGCGTCTGCTTCACTGGCAAAGTAACCGTTGGTACGACCAGCCGCCACGTAGGTGCCAACGACTCGGCCAATCAGCTGGCGAAGCGAATACTCCCGCTCGGGGGAACCAAGCGCACCACGAAAATATTTGGTTGCAACGATAGTGCTGGCGTTGACGCTCCAGAATTCTGGAAATTCCACTCCGCGTTGCTCGAAAATGACCTCGCCGGTTTTCCAGTTGGTCTGCACCACATCTCGGTGCTCCCAGGTGATTTGGTCGAAGGGGTGCACGCCCTCGGTGGTGTAGACGCGTTCAAAACTTAGGCCGCCTGAACCTGTGCCGCCTGAATTTGAGACAGGGTGGGCAAACTGCTCACTGGTTTCGGTCATTCCCCACTCGCTTTCTAGACGCCGGGCATCTTGAAAATCCGAAAGTGTGAAAAGTCTAGTTGTCGCCTCCGACAATTTGTTGCCCGGCTTGACCGTCGTGCTCCAGGCGCATCTGCTTGATTGCCGCCTCAAAGTCGTCCAGGCTCTCCCAGCCCTGATAAACACTTGCGAAGCGCATGTAGGCAACCTCGTCAAGCTTTCGCAGCGGTTCAAGAATCGCAAGACCAATGTCATTGGCCTCGATTTGGGCCACGCCGGTGGCTCGCACGGCTTCCTCCACGTCCTGCGCCAGAAGACCAAGATCGCCGTCGGTGACCGGGCGACCCTGACAGGCCTTGCGCACGCCGTTCACAATCTTCTGCCGGCTAAATGGCTCCAAAACACCGTTGCGCTTGATCACCAAAAGCGATGCAGTCTCGGTGGTGGAAAAACGCGAACCGCACTGTGGACATTGGCGGCGGCGGCGGATTGCCGAGCCATCTTCGCTGGTGCGCGAGTCCATCACTCGAGAGTCTGGGAATCTACAGAATGGGCAGTGCATTTAGTCCTCCAGACCGGCCGCAGGCAACTGACTGCTGGCTCCCAAAAGCGGAGTCGCAGTTGCGAACCTGGCAATAATTGCCTCGCCGTGGGCAGGTAGCCCCTCGGCCTTCGCGAAACCGTTCACCAGCTGAGCGATTGGCTCCAGGCCGCTCTGACCATAGTCAATGATCTGCTGAACCCGCAGGAACGAGTGGACGCCCAAACCGGAGCCAAACTTTGCCTGCTGACCAGTAGGTAGAACGTGGCTGGAACCGGCCATGTAGTCGCCAAGGCTTACCGGCGAGTACTTGCCAAGGAAGATTGCACCCGCATTTGTGATGCGTGCCAAAGCAGCCGAATCATCTGAAGAGTGAATTTCGAGGTGCTCGGTGGCGTATTCGTTGGTGAAATCGATTGCCGCGTTCCAATCGGCAACAACCACCAGAGCACTTTGCTGACCGGTCAGCGCGGTGGCCACCCGCTCGCTGTGGTGCGTCGCTGCAATCAGAGCCGGCAGTTCGGCCGCTATGGCAGCCGCTAATTCGGGACTGTCGGTAACCAGAACCGAGGCAGCCGCCTCGTCATGCTCTGCCTGACTAACTAGGTCATAGGCGATTAGTCGGGCATCGGCCGAGGCATCGGCAAGCACCAAAATCTCGGTGGTTCCGGCCTCGCTGTCGATTCCAATCCGGCCACGTAGGGCTCGTTTGGCAGCAGTTACATAGATGTTGCCTGGGCCGGTGACCAACTGAACCGGATCCATTTCAATCTGCGGCAGTCCGTATGCGAAAGCAGCGACGGCGGCCGGGCCACCCATCGAGTAAACCTCGGTGACGCCAAGGAGTCCGGCGGTTGCAAGGACAGTCGGGTGTGGTCGGCCACCAAAGTCTTTTTGAGCGGGACTGGCGATTGCCAGTCGGCTCACGTTTGCCACCTGAGCCGGAACCACATTCATGATCACGCTTGAGGGGTAAACAGCCTTGCCGCCAGGCACGTAAAGTCCGACGGAATCCACGGGCTGCCAGCGCTGGTGAACCTTGGCGTCTGGCCCCAACTCCACCGAGGTGTTCTGGGGAAGGTTGGCCTCCGACACCTTGCGGACGCGGGCGATGGCCTCTTCGATTGCGCGACGCAGTTCTGGCTCGAGACCGGCAACGGCTGCGTCTAGCTCGGCCTTGCTGACGCGCAACGGATTTGGGTCCACGCCATCGCGAGCAATGGTCACTTCGGTCACGGCGGCAACTCCGCGTTCGGCAACATCAGCAATCAGCGGCAGCACAGACTCGAGGGCTACGTTTACGTCCACCGAGGCGCGCGGCACCAGCGTGTTGACCTGCTGGCGCTTGAAGCCCGAAGTCAGATCAAGTGTGCGAATGGCCGCGTTGGTCAAGTTGCCTCCTGTTTGAAGTCAATTTTACGGGCAGGAGGAACCGGCGCCTCACCGCAACTTATGCTAGAAATCTAATGCTTGAATTTGACACCACTCAGCCGGCCACCGATGCCCTGCTCGCCACCTTCCGTCGCCACGCATCCGGAGTGTCGGTGATCACCACCGTCGATACCGAGGGCAACCCGGTGGGCTTTACCGCCACCAGCATGACCTCACTGGGTGCCAAGCCGCCTTTGATCATGTTCTCGGTGGCCTGTGGCGCCAGCAGCTGGGACGCAATCTCGAAGGCCGAATTCGTAGCGGTGCACACCCTAGGTGAGCGCAATCTGGCGTTGGCTCAGCGCATGGCCGCAGATCACACCCTGCGTTTTGCCACCGAGGACTGGGAGCGCGGCCCGCACCAGATGCCGGTATTCCCAGCTGCCACCAGCATTCTGGTGGCCAAGGTTCGCCAGGTTATCAACATCGAGAGCAACGCTGTTGTTATTGCAGAGGTTGTGGCTGGTGCAGTGGGCGATGAAGACGCCGCGCTGCTGTATCACCAGCGCGGCTACCGCGCGACTGGCACAGCGCTGAACTAGCTAGCGCGCTTATTGGCACAGCGCTCCG